>Ga0310124_10000483_pt1 | contig 27246 bp, 20 predicted proteins | sample CB11b_AW_Bot5_MG_FD_203507 | JGI IMG/M metagenome (GOLD analysis project Ga0310124, IMG submission 203507) | Marine microbial communities from Western Arctic Ocean, Canada - CB11b_AW_Bot5 | ecosystem: Environmental > Aquatic > Marine > Oceanic | place: Canada: Western Arctic Ocean | collected...
GGTCAAGACCCGCTACGGAGCCCTGGGATTCAAGCGCGCGGACATCCTGAGCATCGTTTTCCAGGAGCCCCTCGTAACCAGGCTCTCCTTTGACGTCCCAGGCGCCACCCTGGCTGAAAAGAACAGCTGGTTCGACTCCCAGGCCGATCTCGCCGAGGGTGAAGAGTTCAGGCTGAAAGCGAGCGGAATACTGACCCTTGCGACCCACAACGGCACCAAGTGCGGCCCGGATGGGACACGCTCCATCACGCGGACCCCTCCTCCTGCCTTCAAGGGATTCCCTACCGGCAGCCTGGTGGGCAAGATCGGCAAGACCGGAAAACCATTCCTCGTCGGAACCGATTACGATGGTGTTGTAGAAAAGAAGGGCCGTCTCTTTCTCGGCATCGCCCTTCAGAGCGGTGTCGTGCAGGGGAAGCTGAAGGTAGTTTTAGAGAAACGAACCAGGTAGCGCTTCGTTCCATGACCGCCAAACATCCTTGTCTGAAACACCTGGCCCTCGCTCTTGTTCTCTGTGGAGTTCTGCCGCAATCAGGGTCGGCAGAGCCCGGCCGCCTGCCGGAGCATGTAACCCCCGAGATCGTCCGGATGATTGAACGCGGCGCGCAATACCTCACCCGGACCCAGAACCCTGACGGATCCTGGAATAACCAGGGAGGCTACGGCCGCTACCCCACGGCGATGACGGCGCTGGCCGGAACCGGCCTGCTGGCCACCGGCAGCACCCCGACCCGCGGCCCCTATTCCAAGTCCATCAGCAAGGCCACCGACTTCCTCCTTCGAGCCGGGCAGAGAAGCGGACTCTTCGCCACCGCCGCGGAGCAGGGCCGCTCACTGCACGGACATGGCTTCACTCTCCTCTTTCTTGCCGGGGCCTACGGCATGGAAGGCAACGTCAGCCGCCAGAAGCGTATCCACGACCTGCTGGCCAGGGGTGTCCGTCTGACCGAGCGCAGCCAGAGCCGGGCTGGAGGCTGGCTCTACACTCCCAACCAGGATGGTGACGAAGGTTCTGTGACGGTTACCCAGATCCAGGGACTCCGCGCCTGCCAGGACTCGGGGATCAGGGTCAACGCCAGCACCATCCGCCGGGCGGTTCGCTACATCGAGCTCTCGACCAACCCCGATGGAGGTGTTCGCTACAGCATCGGATCCGGAAGCTCACGGCCGCCGTTGACAGCCGCCGCGGTGGCGACCCTCTACAACGCCGGCGAATACGACAGCCCCCTTGCCCTGAAATGCCTGCGCTATTGCGACCGGACGATATCGATTCACTCCGAGATCAACCGCTCCTGGGGTCACTACTTCTACACCCACCTCTACCTGGCACAGGCGAAATATCAGAGGGGAAAGAAGGAATGGGCTGATTACTACCGTACAATAAGCCGGAAGCTGAAGTCGGCCCAGGCCAGCGATGGAAGCTGGATGGGAGACCAGGTGGGAACGACCTACGGAACTGCGATTGCGCTGATCATTCTTCAGTTGCCGTACAAATTCGTTCCAGCCTATCAACGCTGAGGCCTGAACCAGCAGCAGAACAAAGAGACGCCGTCATCGCGGCTGTCCGCCCCCGCCGGGAATAACGAACTTCCCGCCCCCGGCGAGGCGCCAACCCAGAAAGGATGGATACCCTGATGGCAAAAAAATCAGACCTGGATGAAGTCAAACGCATGCAGAAGAGCTTTGACAAACTCCGGGCGGAAATCGGCAAGATTATCGTCGGCCAGGAAGATGTCGTTGAGCAGCTCCTCATCGCTATCTTCGCCCGCGGGCACTGCATCATCGAGGGCGTTCCCGGCCTCGCCAAGACCCTCCTGATCCGGACGCTGGCTGACTGCCTGCGGCTGGATTTCAGCAGGATCCAGTTCACGCCTGACCTCATGCCCACCGACATCACCGGCACGGAGGTCATCCACGAGAGCGCTGATGGCCGAGGGAGAGAGTTCCGCTTCCTCAAGGGGCCGATCTTCGCCAATATCATCCTCGCAGATGAGATCAACAGGACGCCTCCTAAAACGCAGGCCGCCCTGCTTGAATCCATGCAGGAGGGCCAGGTGACCGTCGGCGGCAAGCGCAATCCGCTGCCGGACCCCTTCTTCGTCCTGGCGACGCAGAACCCGATCGAGCAGGAGGGAACCTATCCGCTGCCGGAAGCCCAGCAGGACCGATTCCTCTTCAAGATCTTCATCAAATATCCCAGCCGGGATGAAGAATACGACATCATTCGCCAGACCACGGAGGAGAGCCCCCCCCCTGTCCGCCCCGTCTTCAGCAAGAAGGCCATCACGGATGTACAGGAGGTCGTCAGGCGGGTTCCTGTGGCCGACCCCGTGGTCAACTACGCTATGAGTCTCGTCAGGAAGACGCGTATCGAAGGAGCAGCCGACGAGGCGGTACCCGACTTCGTGAAGGAATACGTGGCCTGGGGGGCGGGTCCCCGCGCCTGCCAGTGCCTCGTGACCGCGGGAAAGGCCAAGGCGCTGATGGCCGGCCGCTTCCATGTCGCGACCGCAGACATCGACGCGGTGGCGCATCCTGTTCTCAGGCATCGAATCCTGACGAACTTCCATGCGGAAGCAAGAGGTTATACCGTCGACAAGATCATCGATGAACTGATCGAAACGACTCCTGCCGAAGATAGCGAGGCCCTGGGCGATGGCGAAGTTCGAAAGGTTTTACGATCCTGAGGTCCTGGCCCGCATAGGTCGACTCGAGCTGCGGGCAAGGATGGTCGTCGAGGGGATCATCACGGGCCTTCACAAGAGCCCCTATCACGGCGCGGCCGTTGAGTTCGCCGATCACCGGGCCTACGTGGCCGGTGATGACCCGCGTCACATCGACTGGAAGGTCTATGGCCGCCTGGGACGCTTCGTTATCAAGAAGTTCGAGGAGGAGACCAACCTCAGGGCGCATATCGTGCTCGACTGTTCTGAGAGCATGCGTTTCAGCCACGCCGGCGGCATGAGCAAATACGAATACGGAGGCACTCTTGCCGCATCGCTGGCCTACCTCCTCAACCGCCAGATGGACTCGGTCGGGCTCACGCTTTTTGACTCGAAGATCAGGAAGCGGGTTCCCCCCTCCACCGCGAAAAACGTTCTCAACCTGATCGGCGAAATCATGGACGAGACCAGCCCGGCGGAGAAGACGGGGATCGACCAGGTATTCGGAGAGCTTTCCGAGGAGTTGCCCAGGCGCGGGCTGGTCATCGTGATCTCCGATCTCTTCGCGCCCCGTGACGAGCTGGCAAGCGGTCTGCAGGCCTTCAGCCTACGAGGACACGATGTGGCCGTATTCCATGTTCTCGACGAGACCGAGCTGAGCTTCCCCTTCGAGGGAAACACCCTCTTTGAGGGCCTCGAAGAGTACCCCGAGGTCAACGCCGACCCGCGCCAGCTGCGGGAGGCCTATGTCTCGGTATTCGAAGAATACCTCCAGGAGATCGAACGGATCGTCTCCATCGGCGGCGTCGACTACCAGAGAACCCTCACCAGCGAACCATTGGATGCGGCTGTTATTTCATTGATAGCGGCCCGCTCCAGAATGCGAAGGATACGACGTTGAACCACTCCTCCAATCCTGCGCGATGGGAAATGAATTGATGAGTGGCTTCGTGACATCGGGTCTTGCCTGGGCCGCCCTGGCGTTAGCCTCGATCCCCATCATCATCCACCTGCTCAACCGCCGCAAGCTGCGGAAAATGGAATGGGCCGCGATGGAGTTCCTCCTGGCCGCCCTCAAGAAGACCAGGCGCAGGCTTCGCCTGGAGCACCTGATCCTGCTGATCCTGCGAACCCTGATGATGGTCCTGCTCGCCCTCTTTCTCGCGCGCCCCATGCTCTCGGACACCGAATATTCCTGGCTGGCAGGCGCCTTCAAGAGCGAGGAGAAGGTCTTCGTGCTCGATGACTCCCTCTCGATGAACCGCAACGAAGCGGATGGAACGACCTTCCGAAAGGGCCGCGAGGCCCTCGCGCGGGAGCTGGAACGGCTGGGCCGCGGCGGCAGCAGGGACAGCGCGCTGATCCTTCGCCCATCGCGTCCCAGGGCCGCGATCCGGGGCAGCTTCGCTGATGAGGAGAGTGTTCGCAAGCTGCTCAAGAGCGTCAGGCTGCTTCAGCCGACCGGAACCCGGATGGATCTCAGCGCCACGATCGACAACCTCGCAGAGCTCAGCTCTACCTCGGAGACAGGCGTCGCTCGTCCCCGCTCCCTCTCGATCATCACCGACCTGCGAGCTATCGACTGGACCGATGGAGCCGGGGGTGCGAACGACTCCCTGAAAAAGGCGCTCGGACGCCTTGCCCAGGCGCAGGACAATCCCCCAAGAATCATCATCTACGATGTCGGATCCGAGGACACCTCCAACCTCGCCATCTCCGGCGTCAGCATCGAGGGCGGACGGCCAACAGTGGGAATCCCGGCGGAGATCCATATCCATATCGACAACTTCTCAGCCGAGGCAGTCAGGAATCTGCGCGCCCAGCTGACCTTCGGCCCCCTCAGCGGCAAGCGAACGACCTCGTCTACGGCCGTAGCTCAGTCGATCCCCGTGATCGAAGGGCTCTCGAGAGCACGGGCGACGGTGACCTCGACCTTCCGCTCGGCCGGCCGTTACTGGGTAGAGGCTCAGCTCATGGGAGTAAAGGATCCCCTGCCCGGAGACAACCTCTATACCTTCGTCATCGATGTGGTTGAGACATCCGAGGTTCTCCTCGTGAATGGAGAGCCGTCCTCCGAGCCGTGGGAAGGTGAGACAGACTTCGTAGCCAATGCCCTGTCTCCCGGAGCCGAGTCATCCTTCGGAATCCTGCCGGTGGTCGTCACCGAGGACAACCTCCCCCAGACCTCCCTGGACCGCTACAACGCGGTAGTCATAGCCAACACCTACAGCCTGCCGGAAGAGTTCCTCAGAAACCTCGGACGATTTGTGGCCGGCGGAGGAACCCTGCTGGTCTTTCCGGGTGACCAGATCGACCCTGCGGTCTGGTCTCGCGAGCTGGGCAAGGGAGAAGCGGGCGAGGCCCGCTCCTGGAGCGGTCTCCTTCCGGCAGAGCTGGGCAAGGTGGCCGGAAGCCAGGGCGATGGCTGGAACCTGCGGCCCGACTTCAACCATCCCTACTTCCGTCTCCTGAGAGGGGACGCGGAGCCTTACCTGCAGCAGGTTCTCTTCGAGAAGTTCTGGCTGCTGCAGCCGACCACCGGGAGCAGAACCATCGCCGGTTTCTCCGACCCGGACTCGAGCCCGGCGATTGTTGAAAAATCATTCGGCAAGGGACGGACCATCCTGTTTGCGACGACAGCCGATGATGAGTGGCATGACTGGCCGCCGAACGCGACCTTCCCTATTCTTCTCAGGCAGATCATGGACACCATCGGAAAGGAGCGGGGACGTCTGCCCGAATTCATGGCCGGCCAGCCAATCGAGGTTCCCATCGACGTGAGTGAGCATAAGACCGAAGCCCGCTATCTTGCCGTTGACGAACGATCAGAAGGTTCCCTCAAGGCGACCCCGGTCAAAACGAGTGAGACGGGCAAGGCTGAATTCCGTTTCCTGGTGGGCGAACGTTTCACCCTGCAGGCGGGTCTCTTCCGAATCGGCCTTGACCGGGTAGCCGGCACTGAGCGGGAATGGCGGGCGCTCGCCATCCGAAGCGACCCGGAGGAGTCCAACCCGGCCCGTGTCACTGCGGAACAGATCAAGGCACTCTATCCGGATCTCGACCTCGAGGTGATACGAAACGAGGAGCTCTTCTCCGAATCAGGCCGAGGGCAGTTCGAGATCGCCGATCTCCTGCTGCTGACCCTGATCCTCTTTCTATTCCTCGAAGGCTATCTCGCCTGCCGCTTCGCACGCCACAAGACACCCGCCGGGAGGGAGCCAAAATGAACGATCTCCCCCTGCCCCAATGGCTCCTGCGCTGGCTCTCGATAGATCCTTCGTCCCTCGAAGGCGGCGAGGCCAACCTCCGCCTGGCGCGATTCCCCGAGGGAGAGCTCGGCCTGCTGGCGCTTCTCGTGGTCGCCGCGGGTCTCGCCATCGTCTTCCTGACCTATTCACGTGAAGGAGCCCTGGCGCGCTGGAAGAAGTACTCTATCGCCTCCATCCGGGCTCTCCTCGTGTTGCTGCTCGCCCTGGTCGTCTTCTATCCCGTCATCGAGGTCAGCCGGGAAAAAGAGATCCGTAAATCAACGATACTTCTCCTCGATGATTCTCTCAGCCTGACCCTGAAAGACGGCTACCGGTCATCTCCAGACACTCTGAAATCCCTGGCCGGCGGGCTCAAGCTGGACCCGGCCCGGATTCCAGAGCTCACTCGAGCCGAACTGGTAAACCGGTTGCTCAGAGACCCTGACCAGAAGCTGCTGGAGCTGCTCGAGGAGAAGAACCGCCTCGAGATCTATACCTTCTCGAATGAGCTCCGCCGCCCGACGCTCGAAAAGGAGAGCGCCACGGAACCCACCGATAAAACCCCCACGAAAACGGAGCTCTCCCTCACCCCCAAAGGCACCGTCACCAACCTCTCAGGTGCCCTGGGCAAGGCTGTCGAGCAGCAGGCCGGATCAAAAATCGCCGCGGTTGTCGTGATCAGCGACGGCCGCCTGACTGCGGGCGAAGACGTCCCATCGATCGTCTCTTTCCTGAAGCAGAACAACATCCCCGCCCACACGGTGGGTGTCGGCGACCCCGCCCCGCCCCGTAACATTCGGGTCGACTCGATCCTCGCAAGTGAGCGTGTCTTCGCTGGCGACCCTATAGCCGTCGATGTACAGCTCAGCCATATAGGCTACGGCAACGAATCAGTCGAGGTCCAGCTCTTTGACTCCTTCTCCCCTGACGGCAAGACAGATGGTCCCGAGCGCCTGGTAAAGAGCTCGACGGTCGGCTTCGAACCCGGGAAAGACTCCACCACCGCGCGATTCACCCTCGACCTCAAGGAAACCGGAGCGCACCGACTGAGCGCCCGCGTCACCGTGCGCGAGGAGGAGACCTTTGAAGACGACAACGAATCCTCCGCTGCGGTCGAGGTGATCGAGGAGGCCTCGAGGGTCCTGCTGATCGCCGGGGCGCCGAGCTATGAATACCGATTCCTCCTCAACCTGTTGCGACGTGACCGCCGCGTATCGGTATCCGGCTGGCTGATGAGCGCCGACCCGGACTTCCCCCAGGGCGGCAACGTAAGCCTCGACAAGCTGCCGGCCAGCGCCAGGGAGCTCTTCGAATACGATGTAGCCATTCTCCTCGACCCCGCGCCTGGAGATTTCCCGGCCGAGCTGCCGGGGCTCCTGCGGCGCTTTGTCTCGGAGCAGAACGGCGGGCTGATCTTTGTCGCCGGCGAAAAATACTCCCCGGCCTTCTTCGCCTCCAATACCCTGAAACCCGTCCACGAGATGCTCCCGGTACTGGCCGAGCTCTCCGCCGGCGGCGAGCTCTCCGGGACCACCACCTTCTCCCTGAAGGAGTGGCCCCTGCAGCCCACACGGGCGGCAGCGACACACGACTCCACCAGGCTGTCCTCAAATCCCCTGCGCAACAGGGAACGCTGGGAAGAGCTCCCCGGGATCTACTGGTCCCTGCGGATCCGCAAGGCAAAGCCCGGCGCAACGGTCCTCTTTACCCACTCCGATCCTTCCCGGGCGCTCTCAGGCAAAGCCCAGCCGCTCATGGCCTGGCAGTACTTCGCCGGGGGACGCACCATCTTCCTCGGCAGCGATGAAACCTGGCGCTGGAGATCCACCACCGAGGAAATCTACGACCAGTTCTGGCTTCAGACCATCCGGCACCTTACAGAGGCAAGGATCTCTGGAGGCAGGCGCAGCGTGCTCCAATCCGACCGCCAGGCCTACGGTTTTGGCGACATCGTCCGTCTCTCCGCTCTGCTGCAGGACGAAAATTTCAAACCGCTCGAGGACGAAACCCAGTCGGTCATCATCGAGGGCCCCGCTGGAGACACGGCTGAGGTCCAGCTGGAGAAAGACACCGCGGCGCCTGGCTGGTACCGGGGCATCTACATCCCGCGCGCCCTGGGCGCCTACAAGCTGCGGCTGGCCAATGGAACAACAACAAGCCTGCGAGTCGAGCCCCCGGAGCTGGAATACCGGAAGCCGCAGCTGGATGAACAGAGCCTCAAGGAGCTGGCGACGCAGACAGGGGGTTCCTACAGCCAGCTCTGGAACTCCGGGGAAATTCCCGAAAAAATAGACCAGCGGCCTGAGGTCATCGTCACAAAAGACGAGCCCCTTACGCTCTGGGACAATTGGCTGAGCCTCTACCTTCTTGCCGGACTGCTTACCGTGGAGTGGATCCTGAGGAAGCTGGCCCGGCTGCTGTGATACGAACCAACCTGAAGGAATAGACATTGACCCCTGCAGAGCGGAAAAAACAGGCGCGTGGAGCGGGCGGCCGAATTGACGGCAAGCTCCAGATCCTGCGAACGGCCCTGCGGTCCTCTATCTGGACAAGAGGCCTGGCCCTTCTTGTCGTAGCGCTGGCTGTTCTGGCCTGCCTGTCATTCGGAGTCGACAGAGCCTTCAGGCTCTCGCTGACCGGACGATCTATCGCCCTGGGTCTCTACCTCTGCGCCCTCGCCTGGGCCGGCTGGAAAGTTCTCATCAGGCCGGCCCTCGTAGTCCTGAGCGATTCCGTCCTGGCCGATATCCTGGAGGCCCGTTTTCCTGAGCTGCGCGACAGCCTCCGCAGCGCGGTCAGCTTTCTTGCCGAACCTCCCGCGGCAAACAAGGGGAAAGAGCTCACGGCGCTGCTCAAGCGGGAGGTGACAAAAGATGCCGCGGAGAAGGTCGAGAAGGTCGAGCTGTCCGAGGTGATCGACGGCAAGCGGGTCTCAAAGGCCTGCGTCCTCGCTCTCTGCGCCGCCTGCCTTCTCGGTCTCGTAGCCCACTACGCCGGCGACTCCTTCGATATCTGGATGCGGCGCCAGCTGCTGCTCGCTGAAGCGGATTACGAATACGAGGCGGAGCTCAGGCTCCTCGGCCTGGAAAACGGCGAGTACGCGGTCCCGCGCGGAGAGACCCTCCGGATTGTGGCCGAGACCTCCCCGGGAAAGAAGACCCCGCTCCTGGTCTCGATCCGCTTCGATTACCGGTCGGGAGAAAGCCGGCAATACATGGAACGCAGCGGCGGGAAGGATGGCCCGGGACGATTTGAATACGAACACCCCTCAGTTACCGAAGAGTTCTTCTTCCAGCTCAAGGAGGAGGGCCGCGGCTTTTTCAGCAACTACCACTCCCCTCGCTACAAGGTGAGGGTGCTTGAACGCCCTGGGGTTGAACAGCTGGTGATCACGAACAAGGCTCCCCCCTATACGGGTCTCGGAACCGGGGAAACCAGGGGAGACATCGGCGAGCTGGCGGTGCCTGTCGGGTCAGAGCTCAGTATCAGGGGGCTGAGCACCAAGCCCCTTGAGCGCGCGGTCCTGGTGACCGAGGGAAAAGAATTCGTGCTCAAGCCCTCTCCCGGCGAGCCCCTCACCTTCAGCGGAAGCTGGACACCGAAGCTGGGTGGAACCTGCCTCATCCGGTTAGAGGACACAGAGGGCGTCCCCCCGGAGCGGCCCTTCCAATTCTCAGTCCACATGGTCGAAGACCGCCCGCCGGTCGTGCAGGCTTCGCCAAAGGGAATCGGCCAGATGGTCACTGCCCAGGCCCGCATCCCCCTCGTTCTCAAGGCCCGGGACGACTACGGAATCGATTCCATGAACCTGCGCTGGACCTTGCAGGATGCCGAGGGCTCCGAGAACGCGGCGGAGGAACCACTCGAGCTGCCTGGAGTGCCGACGAGAAAACCCCTTACCGCCGAGACTGAGTGGAATATCGCCCGGCTCAAGATCGAACCGGAAAAACGCCTGAACCTGCAGGTTGGGGCTGCGGATAATGACGCGATCTCCGGCAGCAAGAGGGGCTACTCCGGCATCATGAGCTTCCTGGTGGTTACGCCGGAGAAGCTTGGCGAGGAGTTCCTCAGGCGAGAGCTCGAGCAGCGCCGAATCCTTGAGCGCATGATAGCCCAGGAACGCGTCATTCGCGACCAGGCCTATTCCATGGTCGATGACACCTGGAGCAAACCCGGCGAGATCAGCCGTGAAGACCTGAGAAAAATGCAGGACATCTCACGCTCTGAACGCCAACATGCGCGGCAGCTCGAATCCATCGCCTCGGCTATCGAGCACATCCTGCTGGAGATGGAAAACAACAAGATCGGTGAGGCTGACGATCTCAAGCGTCTTGCGAAGCTCATCATCGACCCGCTTCGCAACCTCGCAAGCGTCGCCCTGCCGCAGATCATAGCGAAGCTCGGCTCCATCAGGGAATTGCCGGACGAGCGCAGCCGCATTGCTTCGGGGCTCGAGCTCGGCCGCTCCATCGACGCGAAGATCCAGGAGATGGAAACGATTCTTGTTCAGATGCAGCGCCTCGAAGGATTTACTGAGATAGTAAAGCACCTTCGGGCTATCATCAGGACACAGACGGAGTCGGCCAGCGCGACCAGGGAGGCCTACAGGAGCCTGATCGACGATATATTTGAGGATGACCTTTTCGAAGAGAACAAAGGCGAAGGAAACAAATGAAGCCCCGGAGTCCAAGCTGCAACCAGGATGCCCGCTCATCAGCTCATCCTCCAGCCCTGCTGCTCATCGTTGCAGTGACCCTCCTGCCGGTCATCGCCGGCTACTCGCTGGGCCAGGAAGATTCCAGGAAGACGACGGAGACCCCTGCCAGGAAAGCCGAAGAGGCCAGAGGCCGGGAGCTTGGCAAGGTGAAGCAGGCCGAGACCTTGCGGAATCTCCAGCGCCTCGAGGCGATCATGCAGAAGCTGACCGCCCGCCCCGACGACAGGGACCCGGCCAATAGCGTCAGGCTCAGAGAGGCCTTTTCCCTCTCCAGGGAAAGCCAGATCCGCGAGACCATGCAGAAGATCCTGGCCTTCATCGAGGCCGGCAAGCTCGATCGAGCGGTCCAGCTGCAGAAAAAAGTCGAATCAGATCTGCAGACGGTCCTCGATCTGCTGCTTGAAAAGGAGCTCGACCCGCGAAAGCTCCTCAAGGAGATTCGCCGGGTACGAAAAATACTCGAGGAACTCGACCAGGTCATCGAAGAGGAGACCAGTGAAAAGATCGACTCGGAGGAGGCCGACCAGGCCGGGGCGGATGCCGCCGCGCTGAAGAAGACCCTGGCCCGGCTCGAAGAGCTGGTGCGCAAAGAAAAAGGGATCGAGCTGGACTCCTCCGCGGCCGCGGACCAGGAGACGCGCAAGGACCTGGGCAACCGACAGGCAGGCATCAGAAAACAGACCGGAGAGCTGCTCGAGGAAGATCTCGAGAGGACCCGCAAGGAGCTCGAGAGAGCCCTTGAAGACGACCATGATGATCATGATCATCCGCCCGGTGAGCCGCATGAAGATGAAGAGAAGCATGAGAGGCAGCCGGCCGAGGCCGGCAAGATCCTCGACCAGGGCAAGATGAAGCAGGCCATCGAGGCCATGAAGAGCGCTGAGGCCGCGCTGGCGGGCAAGGGGCAGGACGGCAAGGCCCAGGCCTCCGCCAGGGCCGCGGAGGCTCGCAAGGCGCTCGAGGAGGCGGTCGGGTCTTCCCGCCAGGAGCTCGAGGAGAGCAGGAATAACCGCGATTTCCCCACGCTGAAAAAAGAACAGGATGGAACGAAGCAGAAGACCCAGGATCTGCTGGAAAAACTTTCCAAGCGAGTACCTGGAGTTTTCTCTCCCGAGGGGGGAATCCCGGGAAAAGGAGATGTCGCCAAGGCCTCTGAAAAGATGTCGAGCGCATCCGAGAGCCTCTCCGGGGCAAAGGCAGGCAAGGCCGCGGGCCAGCAGGAGGAGGCTATCGAGGAGCTCGAGAAGGGACGTGAAAAAGTTGAGGATACCCTCGAGGCGCTCCAGGAGGCCTTCAGAAACCAGCTCATCGCCTACCTGAAGGAAAAATTCACCTACATGCTCGCCCAGCAGAAATCAGCCACCAGCTCCACCAGATCGCTCGACCTGAAGCTCCGCGCCCTGAGCCTGGCCGCTGGAGAGAAACAGCCCGGCATCGACATCAAGGACCGCCAGCTGGCCAAGCGCCTCGCGACCTCGGAGCTGAGGCTCTCAACCGTCTGCGACGATGTCCTCGATGTGCTGGGCGAGGACGGAACCACCCTTGTCTTCCCGGAGATCGTGATCGAGCTCAAGGCGGACCTCGAGCAGGCCGGCGAACTCCTCGACAACCTTCAGACGGGTGATGCAACCAGGATGATTCAGAAAGACATCGAGGACACAGTCAGCGAGATCCTCGCGGCCCTCGAGGAAGCCGCGAAGAAACCGCCGCCACCAAGCCCCAACAAGGGAAGAGAAAAGAAAAATCAGAACAGCTCCGCGCCCCTCCTGGCCAAGTCCGCTGAGCTGAAGATGGTTCGCGCTCTTCAGCTCAGGGTCAACAGGAGAACCAGCAGGTTTGACACCTCTCGGAAATCAGTTGAGCTGTCAAGCGAAACCCGATCCCAGCTTCGGGAGATCGGCCGTAAGCAGAAGGGCGTGGAGAAACTTTTGCGCAGGATCGCCCGTTCGATCGGGCAATAGACCGCCTGGAGACGACCCTGGAGCTCTTCTCCGGCTTTTTCTTTGACCTTATGAGTCCCAGTACAACAATAGACCTATTCAGATGTTTTGCAGCCTTCACGGCTGGTTTTTTCCGGTGAAAACATGTCCCCTGAAAAACTACTCCGTTTCATAACCTTGGCGCTGGCGCTGCTGGTGTCAGTGCCTGGCGGCACCCTGCTTGCGCAGCATCCCAGCGACTTCACCAGCCGGGACAAGACGGAAATTTTTATCCAGCACCTGGTCAAGACCATGAAGCTTGAGCCGGTCAAGTATCGGGCCATGGTTCTTGAATACGAGATCGGATCGGCTCTGCGCGATTTCTCTCCAGAGCTTGCCGCTGATCTCGATAGCACCGACTTTATCCAGAACAGCCTGCGCGAGCTCTACGCCGGCTACGACAAGGCTTGCAAGGCGTTTGAGAGCAAGGCCGACAGCGAAGCCCTCGCCCTTGCAGGAAAAATCGACGACAAGGCGCTTGGCGATCGTCCGAACCCCTATCTCCGTGCCTACGCTCTGCTGCTCCAGGCCGAAATCGATTTCCGCGGCAAACGGTATGCGAAGGTCATCGAGAGCTGCAATCTACTCACACGCCAGGCCAGGACCCTGCTCCTGGCTGACTACCGGGTCTGCGAACTGATCGCTCTTTCCTTCAACGGGCTCGGGGAATCACTGCTCGAGTTCTCCCAATACGCCCTGCTGCTGACTGATTATAAAAACCTTCCGGATGCCATCAAGAAGCGGGCCGAGACTCGGCTGGGGCAATTGAAGGACAAGAACGGCAAGCCTCTGCAAACGGTGGCCGGATGGATGAACCGGGTCGAAAAGCTCATCTCGAAGGAAGTTACCGGCGAGGCCCCCACCCAGAAACAGGAACGCGGCATCGTCACCGCCCTCGACAAGCTCATCGAATTGCAGGAGGCTGTTGAGCGACAGGCCTGCCCCGATTGCGGCAAGGGCGGCTGAAGCGGCTGTGGCAACGGCCCCCCGGGAGGGAGCCAAAAAAGTGCCAACCCGGCGAAGATGTCCAAGCTGCCCGAGGGAGGCGAGGGCATTGTCAACCTCCGCAACATCGCGAAGAAAAGCAAGGGCTCCATCTGGGGACTTCTCAAGGACAGGGATGCCTCCCGGGCCTTAAAGAGCTTCGGCGGCAAGCTCCCCCCCCGCTACGAGAAGCTTCTTAAAGAATATTACGAAGCCCTCTCAAAGGAACCCTGATTTGTCCTTCCAGGCAGCCGGGAGACGCGGGTCGCCCGTAAACCTTACGCTCCTGGCGTTTGCGGTCCTTTATTCATTCGCCTCCTCCATGAAGGCGGAGGACCCACCGATCAGGCCCCGCCCCGCCGCCATCGTCCAGGTAGCCTTTGCCGATGGAAGAAACCTCGAGGGCGAGCTTGAGAGCCTCTCCGAATCGGAGCTCTCTCTTCACGGCACCCCTGACCCCATCCCGCTTTACGAGATTCACGAGATTCGCATCGGCTCCACCCTTGCCGGCAAAGAGCCCGATTTCTCTACCGGGGCCATTGTGGCTTTCAGCAGCGGAGAGAAAATTCTCGGGCGGGTCACAAAGATCGGCAACGAAGCAGGCGAACCTGTAGCCACCATCAGCCTGGGTGAAAAATTCTCCCCTGTAACAGGACGGCTCGCCTCTCTGGCAGGCTTCAGGCTCAGGGAAGAACACCCTGACGACCCGGTGTTTGCAAAAACTCTCGAGGCCCCTCCGCCACAGCAGGATGTTTTCATTCTCAGAAGAGCCGGCCTCCTCAGCGCGGCCGGGGTCTTTCGCGGACTCGACAAGGACTACCTCCAGGTTGAGATTGCCGACAAGAAGAGCCGGGTTCGACGCCAGCTGGTCCATGGCGTCATCCTCGCCCCGATTGCGACAAGCAGAAAAGAGACCGACCCTCCGGCTCGCCTGGAAATCCCCGGCCAAGGCCGGCTGCCGGCCTACCTGCTGGGAATCGAGAGAACGAAAGAGGAGACCTTCCTTCTTTTCCGCTTGCCCCTCTCGCCGCCGCAGGAAGTGCAGAGGATCCCGTTTTCTTCCCTCTCGAGGATTCTCCCCGCCAGCGACAAGATCGTTTTCCTCTCGAGCATCGAGCCCGACAAGGTCAAGGAGACCGCGGTCCTGGGCAGGGGATTCCCCTATCGCAAAGACCTCAGCGTAAGTGGGGCGCCCCTCCGCCTCAAGGGAAGGACCTACCGAAGGGGTCTCGGTGTACATTCTCGCACTGTTCTTGAATACGCGCTCAATGGCGGCTACACGACCTTCGCCGCCATCATAGGATTAGATGACTCCTCCCGCGGAAAGGGCTCTGTCACATTTGTAGTGTCAGCCGATGGGAAAGAGCTCCTGCGTGAAAACTTCGACTCCAGCAGGGCCCCCCTGCCAATATCATTTTCGGTTTCCGGAGCCAGGCGACTCACCCTGCTGGTGGATTACGGATCCGACCAGCTCGATCTCGGAGATCACGCCGACTGGGCCAACGCAAGGTTGGCAAAATAACAACCAGCAGCCATAATCTGAAATCATGAAAGCTACAATCTATACACTGATGTTCCTGGCGTTCACCACCCCAGCCTGGGCCCAGGATCCGGCGGACGCTGACAAGAAGAGTGCTCGATCGATCCGTTGGAGAGAGAGCTATGCCAAGGCCCTGGAGGAGTCCAGGAGCACCACAAAACCCCTGCTCATAGATTTTGAGGCCGACTGGTGCGGCTGGTGCAAGAAGCTTGACCGGGAGACCTTCGGCGACGGCAAGGTCATCCAGCTCGTAGAGAAGCTCTTTGTTCCCGTCCGGATTGACACAGACCACGAGCCTGAGCTCTCGGCAAAGTTCGCGGTCAAGGGTCTTCCGACGATCCTGCTCCTCAGCCCGAATGAGAAGGAGCTTCAACGCCTGAGCGGATTCCGTCCCGCCGAGAAGTTCCTTGGTGAATTACGCCAGACCATCAAGGCGGCAAGCTCCCTGGAGGAGCTCGAGAAGGCCGCGAAGAAGAACCCGGCCGACCTTGGCGCGCTCCGCGCCTGGGCAAGGGCCGTCTTTGCCTCCGGGGATGAGGCCCGGGCCGAGACTATCCTTGCGGAGGCTCTTCAGAAAAACCCGGGCGACGCATCCATCCTCCTCGAGATTGCCGACCTCAAGAAGGCTGGCGGCCATCCGGCCGCCGCGCGCAAGCTCTATGACCAGGTCCTGGCTCTGGGCGCGGAAAAAGCCGGCGACAGCTTCCACAGAGCCCACCTGCCCCTGGCTAAAATCCTGCTGGGAAAAAAAGATTACCAGGGAGCTATCCAAGCCCTGACAGCGTATACCGGACAGGGAGAAAAAGACCCTGGTATGGTCGAGGCTTTCTTCCTCAGAAGCTATGCCTACTCGGTGCTCGACCGCGACGGCGAGGCGCTTGCCGATCTGCGCAAGGTTCTCGCCCTGGATCCCGATGGCGACTACGGCGCCCGGGCCGCTTATATCATCGATCTTGTTGACCAGAAAAAAGACTGACAAACGGACCCTCTCATGCTGATTCCACCCGAAAAAGACCCCTTCCCTACCGCTCGACACGATGCCGAGGCTTCCAAACCCTCCCAGGACATTCCGCAGACACGATCCCATGCCTACCGGCTCTCCTTCCTGGATGAGGACTTCATGCTGCGCGAAGAGCTGCGGCCCGTCAGGCTGCAGCTGGAATTGCTGAAACCAGAGCTCATCCAGCAGGAGCAGAATATCCGCTCAACCGTGGTCATCTTCGGCAGCGCCAGGATTCCCGACCGGGAGACTGGAGATATGAAGGTCGCCCAGGCGGAGGCCTCCCTCGCGGAGAATCCGGAAGACAAGAAGCTCCAGAGGCAGGTGGAGATTGCCCGCAATATCGCAGCCAAGGCCGTTTACTACGAGCAGGCGCGAGAGCTTGCTCAGGTCGTATCGCAGCACAGCCAGGAAGACAGCCACCTGGATCTGGTTGTCATCACCGGAGGTGGCCCTGGCATCATGGAGGCCGGCAACCTGGGAGCGCACGACGTCTCAGCCAAGAGCATAGGCCTCAATATCGTCCTGCCCCATGAACAGGCGCCTAATTCCTACATTTCCCCCGATCTCTGCTTCCAGTTTCACTATTTCGCCATCCGCAAGATGCACTTCCTGATGCGCGCGGTCGCCCTGATCGCCTTTCCCGGCGGCTTTGGCACCATGGATGAACTCTTCGAGGCCCTGACCCTGGTGCAGACCGGGAAAATCCAGCCCTTACCGATTATCCTCTTCGGAGAGGAATACTGGCGAAGCATCGTGAATTTTGAGCAGCTGGTGGCCGAGGGAATGATCTCGCCGGAAGATCTCGATCTGTTCATATTTGTCGAGACCGTAGAGGAAGCCTGGCAGAAGATTGCCGAGTCAGAGGATCTCTGATGACAGGGATCCGCTCCGTCCTCTTTGATTTTGATGGACTCCTGGCAAATACAGAGCCCCTCCACTTCGAAACCTTCCTCCAGGTGCTCGCCGAGAACGATGTCCTCCTGCCGCCAGGAACCGAACGATCCGATTTCACGGGAATCCACGACAGGGCCTCCTTCAGGAAAGCCTTCAGCAAGGTCGGCCGCTCCATAGAACCTGACCTGGTCGAAGAGCTTGTCGACCGGAAATCAAAGCTCTATCTCGAAGAAGTGGCGAAGATCGAGCTCTTTGAAGGTACCCGAGAACTGCTTGATTCCATTCCAGACGCTCTCCCCTATACGATCGCCAGCGGCGGAAGAAGAAGGGACATACTCGCCGTACTCCGAAGGCATGGACTGGCTGAGAGATTTCCCGCCTTTGTCTGTGGCGATGACATCGACAAGAGCAAGCCGGATCCGGAGTGCTTCCTCAAGGGAATAGAGCTTCTGAGGGAAGGCGAAGCAGGCGACCTTGATCCTGAAACCTGCCTTACCTTCGAAGACAGTTTCCGCGGCATCGAGGCCGCCAAGAGCGCCGGCATGCAATGCGTTGCCGTCACCCACTCCTATGCCGCCGCCGAGCTCTCCAGGGCCGACAGGGTGCTTGATTCTCTGCTCGAGTGGAGCTGGGACTGAAGCTTCCTCCTTGCCCCTTTCGCCCGAGAAGAATATGCTCCTCATTAGCCGGGAAGAGCTTCCGGACGATCACCTTTCAAACTTGGAACCTGCCGCATGAAAACCTGTTGTCTCCTGGTCCTTGTCCTCGCGCCGGCTCTCGGCGGCTGCAATCCGGGTCCTGCTCCGGCGCCGCCCCCGGATTCCGCGATCACTGAAATCGATGCGTTCATCTCCCAACAGAAGATCGACAAGACCCAGCCCGGGTGGAAGACAAGCCTGAGCCAGCCGCCCAAGCTCACTTTCGACCCGAAGCGTAAATACTACTGGGTCCTCCAGACGGGGAAGGGGCGACTGAAGGTCGAGCTGATGCCGTCCAACGCGCCGATGCACGTCTCCAGCACAATCTACCTCGCCAGGCTGGGCTTCTATGATGACCTGAAATTTCACCGGATCATACCGGGCTTCATGGCGCAGGGAGGCTGTCCGAATAGCACCGGGAAGGGGAATCCAGGCTATCAGTACTCCGGAGAATTCATCGACAAAGCGCTCAAACACTCTCTCCCCGGACTCCTGAGCATGGCGAACGCGGGCCCGGGAACCGATGGCAGCCAATTCTTTCTGACCTTTGTCCCCACGCCCTGGCTCGACGACAAACACACCATTTTCGGCAAGCTGGTCGAAGGCTTCCAGCCCCTTACCTTCATCCAGAACGCGGGTTCAGAGGACGGAACACCGACTGAAGAAATCCTGATCAACAAATCTTTCATCGAAACCAGATAGCGGAACCAGGAAAGCGCCATGAGCGAACAAAACGAGACCCTCTCAAATTGCCGGGAATTTATCGAGTCCAGCGGCATCGACACATCAGCTGGCGGCTGGAAAACAAAGCTTCCAGCCCCGCCACTGCTTCCCTTTGACGCGGACAAGAGCTATTACTGGGACGTCGAAACCAACAAGGGCTCCCTGAAGATCAAGCTCTGGCCCCACATCGCCCCCCAGCACGTCTCCAGCACAATCTATCTCACCACTCTCGGCTTCTATGACGACCTGTCCTTTCACCGGGTCATCAAGGGCTTCATGGCACAGGGCGGCTGCCCCGAGGGGCGCGGGACTGGAGGTCCCGGCTTTCAATACGATGGAGAGCTCTCGCCCGAGGCGCGGCACGACAGGCCGGGGCTGCTCAGCATGGCCAACGCCGGCCCGGGAACCGACGGTAGCCAGTTTTTCCTGACCTTTGTCGCCACTCCCTGGCTCGATGAAAACCACACCCTTTTCGGTGAGGTGGTGGAAGGCAAGGAGACGCTCACCGCGCTCGAAGTTGCCGGCAGCGAGTCAGGAGATGTCAGTGAACCTCTCGGTATGACCACTTGCTCTATCTCAATTGAATGAGCTCCCCTCCAGGCGAGGGAAACGAATCAGATGGAGAAAAAATGACCGCCGTTTCAGCAAACCCGGCAACCCTGGACCTCACGGCCCGAAAGACCTCTGCCGAAGTCTACATGCCCTATATCGGCGGTGAGTGGGTCGACGGCGATTGGGAACAGACCTACGACAATTGCGACCCGGCAAATCGTTCCGTCACCTGGGGAAAGATTCCGGAATGCTCGCCACAGGAGGTGGCCGAAGCGGCAGCCCACGCCAGCTCGGCCTTCAATACCTGGCGTTTTTCAACCGGCGACTTCCGCACCAAGGCCGCCTACCGCCTGACCGGGATGCTCAAGGACAACGAAGATTTTTTTGTCGGCCTGATGACAAAGGAAATGGGAAAGAGTTTCTTCGACAGCAGACTCGATTTCATCGAAGCTGTTGGAGTCTGTGAAGCTCTCTCCCCCCAGGGCACCAGCATCAAAGGAGTCACCTACCAGAAGCTCACGCCTGGCCTCAGCATGGAAAGCCGCCTGGCACCCAGGGGGGTCGCCGCCATCATTACCCCCTTCAACTTCCCGCTTGCGATCCCACTGGCACAGGTCCTGTCAGCAATTATCTCAGGCTGCACGGTTGTGTGGAAGCCTTCCCACCTGGTCCCGGAATGTTCCCAGGCTATCTGCGCACTGGCGGAATGCGCCCTGGCGCAGGAAGCCGAGGCAACCGGGATGGAGCTTCCCGCAGGCATCCTGAACCTGGTTCACGGGGATGCCCAGACGGGTGACGCGCTCATTCGAGAGCCGGCAGTGCAGACCATTTCCTTCACCGGCTCGAAGACGGTGGGAGACCGGGTCGACTCTATCGCGTCAGGCCTCGGCAAGCGCGTCATGAAAGAGGTCGCCGGCATCAACTTCTTCTACGTACACGAAGACGCCGATATCGAACGCGCCGCGCGCAATTTCGTCTACGGAAAAACGATCACCTCGGGCCAGCGCTGCAGCTCTATCCAGGAGGCCCTGGTCGACAGCAAGGTAGAGCCTGAGTTCACCGCCCGGGTTCTCGAGCTCGCTCCCGGAGTGGTCCATGGCCCTGGGGGAAGCGAGGAGATCACAGCGGCCGACACCGATGCCGACAGCTGGAGCTGCCCTCCGCTGGTGAGCGAAGAGCAGCGGGACCGGCTTGCCGCGCTGGTAGAATCTTCCATCGAACATGGCGCAGAGCTTCTCTACCAGGCGCAGCTGCCTGATGGACTCGCCCAGAAGGGGAATTATTTCCCGTTTACGTTGCTCACCGGGGTCGACGAGAACAACCCACTCTACAGCCAGGAAGCCTTCGGACCAGCCGGCATCATCCGCGCTGTGGAGGACATGCGGGAAGCCGTCGAGCTGATCAACAGCAGGATCGGAATCGTCGCCTGCATCGATTCACGGGATAAATCAGCAACCGAGAACTTTATCGAGCAGGTGCTCCGAACAAGAATTGACGATGGCCGACACGGAACCGGCTGCTTCTTCGGCACCAAGTTCGGCGGTGACCGGGGCGCGGGAAGCGGTAATCCAGCCCTCGACGCAGACATGGTCAACGGCTATCTCATCTGGAAAACCATCTACCGCTCTTACGACGAGTTGCCTCCGGCCAATTAAGTTCGCGGATGGTCTCGCGAATTCAGCAGGCTGCTTGCACCAGCTTCGCAGGTGCTGTATTTTCAAGCACTTGCGAAGTGTTCCCCGCTGACCAGGCAGGTCCCAGAAAATGCCCTTTGATCCAGATCTACTGAAAAAACGAGAAGAGCTCCTTGCAGAAGAGTTCGAGCTCTACCCCTATTCCTACGACCGAACCCACAGCCTCCTCGAAATCAGGGAGAACGAGGAGCAGCTGATGGACAAGGACGTCAGCGTAGCGGGAAGGCTCCTCGCCTACAGGGGCAAGGGAAAGATGATCTTCATCGATCTGGGTGATCTCGATGGCCGGATCCAGGTCATGCTCCGCAAAAACGAATTCGATGAGAAAATCTGGGCTCTCATCCGACATGGACTGGATCTCGGTGACTGGCTTGGAATCAGCGGGACCGTCTTCGTGACCAGGATGGGAGAGCTCTCGATCCATGCAGCCAGCCTCGAGATGCTGGCCAAGACCGTGGTGCGGGTGCCGATCCCCAAGAGCAAGGATGACCAGGACTGGAACAAGCTGGCCGATCCGGAGACACTCTACCGCGAGCGCTACCTGCACTGGGCCACCGATCCGTCAGCGCGCCAGAAGATGGTGCAGCGGGCGCAGATCATCAGCTCGATGCGGTCCTTTCTCGATGAGAGCGGTTTCCTCGAAGTCACCACGCCCACCATCGAGATGAACTACGGAGGAGCCGAGGCACGCCCCTTCGAGACCACGATCCACGCGCTCTCCGACCATCCGGCTTTCCTCAGGATCTCACCCGAGCTGCCGCTCAAGAGGTTCATCGTCGGGGGCTTCCCTAAGGTCTACACCATCTGCCAGAATTTTCGCAACGAGGGTCTCGACCGCAGCCACAACCCCGAGTTCACCATGCTTGAGTGGTACGAAGCCTTCACCGACTACAACTCCCAGATGGAGCGGTTTGAGCAGCTGGTCTCAAGCGTCTGCGAAAAGGCCTGCGGCAGCATGCAGGTGGTCTACGGCGGCAAGGAGATCGATTTCGCTCCCCCCTGGAAGAGGATCACCATCCTCGACAGCCTGAAAGAGGCGGGTATCGATGCCGGAGCGATGGATGAGGAAGCCCTCCTTGAGGAATACAAGAATCGCGAGATCGAGCCGCCGCGACCCTTCACCTGGGGACACGCGGTCGCGGGTCTTTTCGAGGCCCTCATCGAACACACCATCGAGCAGCCGACCTTCGTCTGTGACCACCCGGTAGCCATCTCCCCTCTCACCAAGAAGAAGCGGGGTGACGACCGGCTGGTCGAGAGGTTCGAGCCCATCGTCATGGGTATGGAAATCGGCAATGCCTACTCCGAGCTGACCGACCCGGTTGAACAGCAGGAACGCTTCCTCTCCCAGAAATCGATGGGGGCGGACAAGGATGGAGTCGAGAACCATCCGATGGACACTGACTTCCTGAAGGCGATGGGGTGTGGCATGCCGCCAACCGGCGGGGTCGGGCTCGGCGTCGATCGGATCGTCATGCTGCTCACCGATTCGCATTCCATCCGCGAGGTGATCGCCTTTCCGTTGATGCGAACGCGAGACGCGGAAAACGCGGCTGAGGAAGGTGAGCCGGAGGAGGATTCCGGAGAACAGCCCTCCTGAGACATATCCATGCTCGCAGCGCACATCCAGTCCAGGGGTCGCCTCGAGCTGGTCGAGTCGCCTGAACCATCGATCGAAAACGACGGAGAGGTCATCTTTCAGCCCTCCACCGCCTGTCTTTGTGGTTCCGACCTGCCCTACTTTGACGCGGCCGAGAGCTACCCGCTGCCGGTGGGAATGTCGCTCCATGAGATGGTCGGCTCGATAGTAGAGAGCTCGGTCGAGCGCTATTCTCCAGGCGATAAGGTGCTGGCTGTTCCCATTAACCAGCAGGGGTTTTTCGAGCGCTACGCCGTCGACGCCTCCAGGGTCATCCCGATGGCCGCCGGCCTTGCCGAAGACCTGGCGGTCCTTGCCCAGCCTCTGGGAACGGCAATCCATGCGCTGAAGAAGATTCCCCATCTCATCGATCTGGATGTTGCTATCGTTGGCCAGGGACCCATGGGGCAGATTTTCGCCGCCTGCCTCAAGAATATGGGGGCCAGGGAGATCATCGCAATCGACCTGCTTGAATCGAGACTTGAGACCAGCCCTGAAACTGGAGCGACCAGGACCATCTGCTCAAGCCGCGAGGACCCGATAGAGGCGGTCCTCTCGCTGACAGGCGGCCGGGGCGCCGACCTGGCCATCGAATGCGTGGGACACAGCGACCAGGCGCTGGATCTCTGCGCGGAGCTCTGCCGACCGGATGGCCAGATCCTCTGTTTCGGTGTCCCCCCGGAGAGCATCGAGATCAAGCCCTGGAAGAAGCTCTTCTACAAGAACGTCAGGATCTATACCTCGGTTAATCCCGACTTTGAGCGTGACTTCCCCCTTGCTATGCGCTGGATCGCTGAGGGGCGAATGGACCTCTCCGCCCTGCTCACCCACCGCTACCCTCTCAGCGAGGCGCAGAAGGCCTTCGAGACCTTCCGCGACAGAACCGATGGAGCCCTGAAGGTGATTATCGAGTTCCCGGCCTGAGCTACGACGGCACGGAGGGCGCAGCTCGATCTCAGTCGTCCTTGCCGAGGAGGTGCTCGAAGCGCTGCTTCTGCATGGCATAGAGGTGAGCCGTTTCCCCTGAGATCTCAGAGGCTTTGTAACGATCGAGGATGGCATCATCCATCTTCTTCATACCCTCCGCCCCACCTGATTCGATCAAGGAAACGATCTTGGAGACGCTACCCTCGCGAATGATATTGCCCAGGCCGAAGGAACCCATGAGGATCTCGTTGACCGGGACCCGGCTCTTACCATCCTTGCCGGGCAGCAGGAGCTGGGCGCAGACGCCCTTGAGCGTAACCGACAACATGGTGCGAACCTGGTTCTGCTGGTCTTCTGGAAATACGTCGATGATCCTGTCGACCGTTTTCGCCGCGCTGTTGGTATGCAATGTGGCGAAAACGAGAAAGCCCATCTCTGCCGCTGTGATGGCGAGCGCGATCGTCTCGGGGTCACGCAATTCTCCGACCAGGATAATGTCAGGGTCCTGCCGGGTGGCGGCCCTGAGCGCCTGCGAAAAGGAGGGCGCATCAACACCGATCTCGCGCTGGGTAAAGAAGCTCTTCTTGTTCTTGTGTACGAACTCGATCGGCTCCTCGATCGTGACGATGTGTTTTTTCTGGTTGGTGTTGATGTGATCAAAGAGGGAAGCGAGCGTGGTTGATTTACCGCTGCCTGTCGGGCCCGTCATCAGGATCAGACCGCTGTTGAGCTTGGTATACTTCAATATCACATCGGGAACGCGAAGCTTATCGAGCGGGAGTATCTCCTGGGGTATATAGCGGAAAACGACCGCCGGACCGGTCCGGGTGAGGAAGGCACTGACTCGAAACCTAGCCAGGTCGGTGATCTCATAGGCGAAGTCGACATCATTTCTCTCGGAATAGATATCCCTGCACCGATCAGAGAGGACCTCATCGATCAGCTCGATCATCGCCTCTTTCTCGAGCGGCTCCTTGCCGATAGCGCGAAGATCTCCATGAACCCGTACCTTGGCTGGAACCCCGGTATTGAGATGAAGGTCTGAACCACCGAGGTCATGAAGCTTTTTGAGATATGCGTCTACTCGCGCCATGGTGGGTTCTTATTTAAACCTGTCCTTGTTCTCAGAGAAGAACCATGCGGTCTCACGAGAAATAATCTTCTTCTTCAGCAAACCGAGAATTGAATCATCCATGGTACACATTCCCTGTTTGGATCCCGTCTGCAGAACCGATTGGAGCTGGAAGGTCTTCCGCTCACGGATCATATTGGCAACCGCGGGAGTGGAGAACATGATCTCGAGGACCGGTTCACGCCCCATGCCATCCTCGCGCGGCAAGAGCTGCTGGGAGATCACTCCTCGAATGGATTCAGACACCATCGCGCGGATCTGCTCCTGCTCCTTGGGAGGAAAGACATCGATAATCCGGTCCACGCTCCTGGTGGCATTGGTCGTGTGCAGCGTCCCGAAGACAAGGTGACCGGTCTCCGCGGCGGTGATCGCCATGGCGACGGTGTCGAGGTCACGCATCTCGCTGACGCAAATGTAGTCGGGATCGGAACGCATAGCCGATCTCAGAGCGCTGGCATAGGACTCGGTGTGAACCTCGACATGCCTCTGGTTCACGTTACAGTTTTGGCTGGGAAGAAGGTACTCGATCGGATCCTCGACCGTGACGATATGGTCCTTCTGCTCCTGGTTAACGATGTCGAGAAGCGCCATCATCGTCGCGGTCTTTCCGGATCCGGCCGGACCGGTGATCAATACGATTCCCTGCCTGTACTTGGTGAACTTGGTGAGAATACCAGGCAAGTGAAGCTCTTCGAGAGTCGGCAGAGTATCGGGAATAATTCTGAACACCGCGTCCAGTCCCTTGCGCTGCTTCAGCACGTTAGTCCTGTAGCGGCCGTGTTCCTTGACATAACAGAAATCCAGATCGTTGTTCGCCTCAAAGGTCTTCCGTTCGAAATCGTTGAGAATCTCCTCGATACGCGGCTTTGTATCGTCAGCCGAAAGAGTCGGATGCTTCAGGTAGACAAGCGAGCCGTGAAGCCGCATGAATGGCGGCGAATCCACCTGGAAATGGAAATCCGAAGCACCAACCTTCCTCGCCTCGACGAGGTAAGCATCGATGGGACCGCCTGCCAGGTGGGAAAAATCCACCCGCTCAAGCTCCTCAATCGTAACCCCGGCGCCGCTGGGGGGTGGAAGCTTTGCCGATGCCGCGACAGACTTGGACTTTCCCTCGCCTCCTGAATCATCGGCGGAAGCCTGCTCACTCTCTTCAGCCATCTGCTTTACACGGGCGCTGATGCGCTGGTAATCACTGGGGCCGATGAGCCCCTTCTCAAGCAACATCTTACCAAGCCCCTGGCCACCGGATTTATCCAGCGCAGCGAGACACTTACGTACCTGCTTTTCATCCGCCAGCTTGTTCTTGACGGCTATTTTTCCAAATAGCCGATCTTCTTGGGCTGCCATAGATCAACCGAAACGGAGGGAATTGAACTATCGAGCGATCCTGCCGATGATCGAAAAAATCAGAACGGCTCGGACGAGATAGTTTTAAAGGTCCTGATTCATTTCTTACGGGTCTTACGGGGCCAAAAAAGCCCGGAACAAACAATCATACGGCTCAGCCAACATTTGTAAACCCTGAAAGCATTTGTACTTGAAGGGCATTTCAGGCCGATTCACCGCCATCGTTGACAATTTCTCCTCCGGACTCGGCCAGCAGCTCAGTGGTTGAGAGACCTGGAAGACGGTCTACAAAGACCATTCTGCCACCCTTGCTTTCGACGCAATCTCTCCCGATGACGACATCTTCCTTATAATCACCGCCCTTGACGAGCACATCGGGAAGCAGCTCTTCGATCAGCCCCTGGGGCGTGTCCTCCTCGAAGAGAAGAACATAGTCAACCGCCTCGAGACCCGCCAGCATCTTGATCCTGTCGTTTTCTTCTATCCGAGGCCGCCCCTCCCCCTTCAGCCTCCTGATGGAGGAATCGCTGTTCACTGCAACAACCAGGATATCCCCCTCTCTGCGAGACTCATTGAGAAGATGGTGATGGCCCGGATGGAGCAGATCGAAACAGCCGTTGGTCAGCACGACCTTCTTCCCTTTCTGTTTCTCCGCGCTGAGGATCTTCGACAGGTCTGTGAGATTCTTGATCTTTCCCGCCGCCGGATTTCCCTGGTTACGGATCTCGTCAAGGAGCTCCTCACGGCTGACCGCAACCACACCGAATTGCCGTACCACGAGGCCGGCGGCAACATTGGCCAGCTGCACGCCCGACTCCGCGGAATTCCCCGCCGCGGCTGAAATCCCGAGGATAGCGAGCACCATATCGCCGGCCCCGGTAACGTCCGCCACGACGCGCGCGCGAGTGGAAAAATGACTCCGTCCCGCCTTCCCCTCATCGAGAAACATGCCATCACGGTCCATGGTCACAACGACGCTGCCCAGCTCAAATTCTTCGAGGAGCTTCGCCGCGGCAGACTGGCAACCCTCAATTTCCTGGCAGGGGATATCGCTGGCCAGCTCCGCCTCGAAGCGATTTGGACAGATCAGGGAGGCGCCCCTGTAGAAAGAATAGTCGCTGACCCGGGCCGGATCGACCAGGACGGGAACGGCTCCGCCCCGTTCACGAATTCCCCCCATGAGCCGCTCGGTGAGCAACCCCTTGCCGTAATCGCTGACCAGGATCGCATCCCAGGCTCCATCCCCGGAGAAAATCTTCTCGAGGAGCGCATCGGTAAGCTCAGAACTAACCGGCGAGAGCTCCTCTTCATCCACCCGCAACATCTGCTGGACAGCCCGATGGGAGTGCTGAACATACCCCATATGCCGCGCCTTCAAGGTTGTCGGACGACCCGGGGCACGAATCACCCCGCTGATGTCGCAACCCCCGTCCTCCAGAACGGAAAGAACCCTGTCTCCCGCCCTGTCATCTCCTGTCACGGAAAAAACATGCGTATCAGCCT
>Ga0310124_10000484_pt1 | contig 27242 bp, 23 predicted proteins | sample CB11b_AW_Bot5_MG_FD_203507 | JGI IMG/M metagenome (GOLD analysis project Ga0310124, IMG submission 203507) | Marine microbial communities from Western Arctic Ocean, Canada - CB11b_AW_Bot5 | ecosystem: Environmental > Aquatic > Marine > Oceanic | place: Canada: Western Arctic Ocean | collected...
GGAGTCAGCATTGCCGAGAAGCAAGAGTTTCCCCTGGCGGCCGGGGCCGACCGTGTGCTGTGTTACGGGCGCGACCGAGACAGCTATCGAGCATTCAAGAAGCAGGCGCGGGCCGCGGCCGCCGAGTTGGGTCACCCGGAGGGTGTTGATGTCGCCATCGACATGGTTCAGGGGGGCCTGTTTGAGGCGCTCGTATCCTCGATCCGTCCGCTTGGCAAGATCTGCCTCGTCGGTTTCACGGCCGGGCAGCAGCCGATCCGTCCGGGACTACTACTCATCAAGCAAGCGGTGGTGATCGGCAGCATCTGGGCCGGATGGGCGGAGGCCAACCCGGACGGTCACCAGCGCAATGTGGCCGAGATTCTCGATTTCCTGGCGAACGGGGCGATTCAGCCGCGGGCTGATCGCATTGTCCCGGTCGACCGGTTCATCGATGCATTCGAACTCTTCGAGCGGAACCAAGGTCGCGGCAACACGGTGGTCTCCTTCATGAATGAGTAGTGCACGGGCGGTCTTGTCGGGGTGATGCCGCGCGACGACGCCATCCGCCGTCGCGGTTGGCGTTGAACCGGGGGCCTGGCCGCGCTAAGCTGGGTGTCTCGTCTCAGTGTGTGTCAGGGTTCGCCGCGCGGTGGGGGGCCGGTGACCGGTCCGTTGCGTGGCAGTCTCGAGGAATCGTGATGCGTACCAACTGCGAACTGGCGTTCGGATGTGGGCTGCTCCTGCTGGTGACGGCCGCCGGGGTCTCGGCGGCTCAGTCAGACAACGCGGTGGTTGCGGCCGCCAAGGCTCAGGATCACGCCGCGGTCACGGCGCTGGTCGCCGCGCAGCGGGACGTCAATGCGTCGCAGCCCGATGGCGCGACGGCGTTGCACTGGGCGAGCTACTGGGATGCGCTGGACACCGCGCAGGTGCTGCTCGAGGCTGGGGCCGAAGTGAATGCGGCGAACGACTATGGCGTCACCCCGCTGGCGCTGGCCTGCGACAACGCGTCGGCGGCGATGGTGACACGCCTCCTGCAGGGCGGAGCGGATCCGAATGCCGTCCGCTCGACGGGGGAGACGCCCGTGATGACCTGCGCGAGGACCGGGAGCCTGGCGGCGGTTGAGGCGTTGTTGACCGCCGGTGCCGAACCAGGCGGCACGGAATCGTTGCGGGGCCAGACCGCCTTGATGTGGGCGGCGGGGGAAGGGCATGCCGACGTGGCGGGCCTCCTCGTGGCGCGCGGTGCCAACGTGCGGATCCGAACGACCGGAGGGTATACGGCGCTGCTGATCGCGGCGCGCGAAGATGAGCGCGATCTCGCCCGGCTGTTGCTCGATGCCGGCGCGGATGTGAACGCCACCGCGCCGGACGGCACCACGGCGCTGCTGGTGGCGACCGTGCGCGGCCACGCCGACCTGGCCATTCTGTTGCTCGAGCGAGGCGCGAATCCCAACTCCGCCGAGACGGGCTACACCGCGCTGCACTGGGCGGCTGGGTCCTGGCATACGGAGCTGACCGGGCGATTGCGCGGTATCGAGACCGGTCGCGACGATGAGTGGCGGTCCATGAACGAGGTCCGCGTCGGCAAAGTGCGGCTGGTGGAGGCGTTGCTGGCGCATGGTGCCGATCCGCAGGCACGGCTCGTCAAGGCTCCGCCGCAGTTCGGGTATGCGAGCGGTCGATTTCGCGTGAGCCTCATCGGCGCGACGCCGTTTCTGCTGGCGGCGATGGATGGAAACCTGGACGTGATGCGCGCCCTGGCCGTGGGCGGCGTCGATCCAGCGATCGGGACGGAAGAGCAGACGACGCCGGTGATGGTGGCGGCCGGTCTCGGGCAGGTGCCGGCCGAAACGCGGGTCCAGGAGCGAGATTCTCTAGCCGCGGTCCGACTGACGCTGGAACTAGGGGCCGACGTCAACGGTGTGAATCAGATTGGGCGCACGGCGCTGCATGGCGCCGCGCACATTCGATCGGATGCCATCGTGCAATTGCTCGTCGACCACGGCGCCCAGATCAACGTCGCCGACGAGCGGGGGATTACACCGCTGATGATCGCGGAGGGCGGAGGTCACATTCTGCTGCCTGGCCTTGGCGGAGGCACCACGGCGGATTTGCTCCGGGCCCTGGGCGGCAGCGAGACGGCGCCGGCGAACTCTACGGAACTCTACAGCCAGGGAGCCATCAGATAATCGTGAGGCACCCACTCAAGCCGGCAGAGACGGTGGGGCGGCGACTGAGCGTGATGCGCTGTTTCGCGTTCGGATTGTTCCTCTCGGCCGTCCCAACCGTCGCCACCGCGCAGCAACCGCCGACGGACGCCGCCACCTATCGAGTCGTGCTCGATCGTTACTGCGTGGTCTGTCACAACGAGCGTCTGCAGCGAGGGACTCTGTCCCTGGACGGTTTGCGGGCCGACCAGGTCGGGGAACATGCGGACGTCTGGGAAAAGGTCCTGCAGAAGTTGCAGACGCAGTCGATGCCGCCTCCTGGTCGGCCACGTCCAGAGGCGGCTGAATACGGGCGATTTTCGTCCTGGCTGGCCACCGAGCTCGATCTGGCCGCGGCGGCCACGCCCAATCCTGGACGACCGACTATTCACCGGCTCAATCGACTCGAGTATACGAATGCTATTCGCGACCTGCTCGGTCTTGAGATCGACGGCGGGGCCCTGTTGCCCGGTGACGACCTCGCCTACGGATTTGACAACAACGCCGACATGCTGACGGTGGCGCCCGGGCTGCTGGAGCGTTACATGTCGGCGGCACGCAAGATTGCCCGTCTGGCGGTGGAAGACCCCTCAGTCGAACCGGACATCTCACGATACGCCATGTCCACGCTCGACGTGCAGGATGACCGCATGAGTGAAGACCTGCCCTTCGGGTCGAGGGGCGGGACCGCGATTCGCCATCACTTTCCCCTCGACGCGGAGTATGTCGTCAGCCTGAGCCTGGCGGGCAACACACGAGAGCCGCAGGAGATCGACGTCCGGCTCGATGGGGCCAGGCTGGCGCTGTTACCGGTGGGGCGCTGGCCGGCCGAGAGCGGGCGTGAGGTCGCGTCGAGGGAGGCAGACGGCACCCTGAGTGTCAGGTTCCCAGCGACGGCCGGCACACACGTGATCGGGGTCTCGTTCGTCAAGCGAACGTCCGTCGTCGAAGGCGTCGCTCCGGCCCGGTTGCCGGTGTGGACGTTCGGCACTGGTCGTGGATTTGTCGAGCGGATGGCGCTCGACAGCGTGGACATCGGGGGGCCGTACTCGCCGGACACCATCGGTGGTGAGGCGCGTGGAGCGCAGGACATCGACCCCCGGCCGCATGTGTTCAGTTGTCGACCGACGAGTCCGGCAGACGAAGGCCCTTGCGCCGACGAGATTCTTGGGACGTTGGCGCGACGCGCGTATCGGCGGCCGGTCTCGGACGACGATGTTCGGCTATTGCGTGAGTTTTTTGCCGTGGGCCGACGTGCCGGGAGCTTCGAGGCCGGCATCCAGCGCGCGCTCGAGATGATGTTGGTCGACCCGGAGTTCTTGTTCCGTCTCGAGCGCGACCCGGCGGGGACAGCGCCGGCCACGGCCTATCGCCTCAGCGATGTCGAGCTGGCCTCGCGACTGTCGTTCTTTCTCTGGAGCAGTATCCCGGATAACGAGCTGCTGGCGGTGGCCGAAGCGGGGCGTCTCGGCCAGCCTGACGTGCTTGAGGCGCAGGTACGCCGCATGCTCGCCGACGAACGGTCGACAGTGCTGATGTCGAGTTTTGGGGGACAATGGCTGCATCTGCGCCGGATGCGCACCGTGACCCCGGAGGTCAACGCGTTTCCCGGTTTCGACGACAACCTGCGCGACGCGCTGGTGCGTGAGACCCAATTGTTTCTTGAGGATCAGTTCCGCGACGATCGCAGCGTGGTCGACCTGCTCACCGCTGACTACACGTTCGTCAACGAGCGACTAGCACGACACTACGGCATCGAGGGGGTCTACGGTAGCCGATTCCGACGGGTGACCTGGACCGACGAGAAGCGCCGGGGCCTGTTGGGGCACGGGAGCATTCTGACCGTCACCTCCTTGGCGACTCGTACGTCTCCCGTTGTCAGAGGCAAGTGGGTGTTGGAGAACATTCTCGGCACCCCGCCGCCGCCGCCCCCCCCCGACGTGCCAGAGTTGCCAGACCGCGTCGAGAGCGGGGTGGTGCAGTCGATGCGGACCCGGATGGAGGCGCATCGCGCGAATCCGGTCTGCGCGAGCTGTCATTCCCGAATGGACCCGCTGGGGTTCGCGCTCGAGCATTTCGACGCGGTCGGGAAGTGGCGGGATACGGAGGCCCAGACCCCGATCGATGCGTCGGGCGTGTTGCCCGACGGGACCACCTTCGACGGGCTCCCGGCCCTGCGCGGCGTGTTGTTCGAGCGGCGTGACGAATTCGTGGCGACGGTCACCGACAAGCTGCTGACCTACGCGTTGGGCCGTGGCATCGAGTATTTCGATCGACCGGCGATCCGTGCGATTGTGCGCGAGGCGGAGCGTGACGACTACCGCTGGTCGTCGCTCATTCTCGCCCTGGTACGAAGCCAGCCGTTCCAGATGAGGAGATCGGACTCATGATCATCACCAAGAGGGCGCTACCCCGGCGCACAGTCCTGCGTGGTCTCGGGACCGCAATGGCGTTGCCGTTGCTGGACAGTATGGTGCCCGCATTCACGGCTCTGGCTCAGACCGAGGCACGACCGAAGCCTCGACTTGGCGTCGTGTATGTGCCACACGGGGCGGTCATGAACAACTGGACCCCCGCGACCCAAGGCGCCGGGTTCGAGTTCACCCCGATACTCCAGCCCCTATCTGCGTATCGTGACCACCTGACGGTGCTGTCCGGACTCGACCACGCGCCAGGGGCGCAGATGCCCGGCGACCCGGCCGGTGGCCACGGTCGCATTACGGGCGCGTTCTTGACGGGCGTCCACGCCAAACCGACCGAGGGCGCCGACTTCGAGGCGGGCCGGTCGATGGATCAGATTGCGGCCGCGACGTTGGGCCAGCACACCCAGCTGGGGTCGCTCGAAGTGGGTATCGGGTTGCCGGACTTCGCCGGCGCCTGCGACGCAGGATTCAGTTGCGCGTATATCAGCACGCTCAGTTGGAGCACACCCACCACGCCGCTCCCCATGGAGAGCAGCCCCCGCGCGGTCTTCGAACGGTTGTTCGGCGACGGCACCAGCACGGACCCGGCGGCTCGACAGGAGCGGATGACAAAGGACCGGAGCATCCTCGACGCCGTGACCGAGAAGTTGTCACGGCTGCAGGACGGCCTCGGCGCGTCGGATCGGGCCAAACTGACGGACTATCTGACGGCGGTCCGCGATATCGAGCGTCGCATCGCACGAGCCGAAGCGGAGGTGGACCGCGAGTTGCCGCTGGTCGACCGGCCGGCCGCCGGGACTCCAACGTCGTTCGAAGAGCACGTCAAGGTGTTGTTCGATCTGCAAGTCTTGGCCTATCAGACCGACCTGACGCGGGTCATTTCGTTCCTGATGACGCCGGAGCTCACGGCCCAGACTTACCCGCAGATCGGCGTGCCAGACCCGCACCATGCGTTGTCACATCACGAGAACAATCCAGAGAGCCTGGCGAAGTTGACCAAGCTCGGCGGGTACCACACCGGGTTGTTTGCCTACTATCTCGACAAGCTGCGCGCCACCCCGGACGGTGACGGCTCGCTCCTGGACCAGGTGATGGTCCTGTACGGGAGCGGGATGAGTAACAGCAACCTCCACAATATTCAAGACCTGCCGATTCTCCTGGCCGGGGGCGGCGCGGGTCAGCTTCGTGCCGGACACCACGTCCGATACGCGGAGGGCACGCCGCTGACGAATTTATATCTGTCACTGCTGGACAAGCTGGATGTTCCGGTCGAGCGCTTCGGCGACAGCACGGGCCGCCTGCAGCAGCTAAGCGATCTCTAGTCTGTGAGGTCGCAGTCGCCGGTCGAGGAGCTACGAGCCGTCACCGTCCCACGAGGTTGTTTCGACCAGCGACATTAACAGAAACCAGCCGAGGTCTGCGCCCCGCCGGACGAAGATCGATCCCGCCACTGTCAAGGTCGTGCTCGGGATGACGCTTCACTACAACGTCAAGTATCTTCTCGCGGCGGTCCAATTTCTTCGGCACCGCCCTATTTTTCGCTGTACCGCGATGCCAAAGTCCAGCGGGTGTGCCAGTTGTATGTCCAGCCGCCGCGGGGAACGACCGTCCTCTGCGTGGACGACAAGCCGGGCGTCCAAGCCCTGTCGCGGCGACACCCAACCCAGCCGCTGCGTCCCGGCCACCCGGCCCGGGTCGAGTTCGAGTATCGACGGCACGCGCAACGTCTTCGCAGCGTTCAACATTCGGACTGGCGGCGTGGTCGTGCAAGTGACGAAGGACCGGAAGGTGCCCGACGTGCTCGCGTTTCTCGACCTGCTCCGACACCGGTATCCCCGCGGACCCGTGATCCTCATCACCGACAACATTAATACCCGACGGGGCTAGCCGGCGCGCGACTGGCTGCCGACCTATCCGCGCTTCTCGTTCGTGTTTCCCCCGCGCCACGGCAGCTGGCTGAACCAGGTCGAGATCTGGTTCAGGATTCTGACGACAAAGCGCTTCCGCAATCTATGGTGAGACGTCGCCAGAGGCGTTGTTCACCGGGTCCGACGCACCGGACTTCGTCTTCGTTCCCGCGTTCGCCGCCGGTGACATTTGCTTCCCGAAGCCCGACCTGGCCCTCAACATCGCGTCATTCCAGGAAATGACCAACGCGCAAGTCACGGGCTACGTCAACATCCTCGCCGATGCGGGTTGTGAGCGTATCTACAGCCTGAATCGGGATCGCTCGCCGTATAACGGCGAACTCTCCACCGTCACGGAACTCCTGGCCACACGCTATGCCGTGGAGGTCGTGGAGGTGCTGCCTGAGCCATACACCGTGCTGACTGCCAAACCCCCGAAGAACGCCACTCCGGTCGTGACCGACTATCGTCATGTTGTGGGTCGCCTCCTGTAGTTTCGGCGACCTGGCAGGTCTTAGTCCGGATAATTCACGAAGCGGTCGATTTCGGTAGAAACACAAACGCCCCCGCAGTCGTACAAAGCTGTTGGATGCAGACTTTCCCGACGACGGAGGCGCTTGTGATGAACCCCGAGACGGTACCACAGACTGTTCTGTTCCCGGATCTCTTCGACAGACCCCTGGTCGCTACGTTCGACCAACAGCACGCGAGCTCTGATGGCGGGGCCGTGCTGCTCAAGGCGGCCGAGCGGCAGTACGACGTGATCGAGGGGTTCGCACAGTGCCTGGTCGACGCCCGGCAGTCCGGCAAGGTCCGGCATACGCTGGAGGATCTGCTGAGCCAGCGGATCTTCGGCATCGCCGGCGCCGCCGCGGGCGATCCCGGCGGATCACGGTCGATCTCGACCCCACCGAGGATGCGACTCATGGCGCCCAACAGCTCACCTTTTTCAACGGGAACTACGACAGCTGGTGTTATCTGCCGTTGCTCGCGTTTCTGACCTTCGACGACGAAGTCGAGCAGTACCTGGCCGCGGCCGTGCTGCGCCCCGGCAACGTGCCGGCCACGCAGGGCGCCATGGGCGTGTTGCGCCGCCTGCTGGCGCTGTTGCGACGCGCCTTTCCATGGGCGCGGTTCCTCGTGCGGCTCGACGGGGGCTTTGCCACCCCGGAGATCTTCGACGTCCTGGACACCGAGCCGGGGCTCGACTACGTCGTCGCGATGGCGAAAAACTCGGTCTTGCAGCACCATGCCGCACCGGCCATGGCCGCCGCACGCGTCCAGATCGAGGCGAGCGGGGCGACCGAGCATGTCTATCTCGACGCCGACCATACCGCCCGCACGTGGGGCCGCGCGCCGCAGGACAACCCCCGCTTCATCTACGAGCGGATCTACTGTGCGCGCGGCGACATCGAGAATCGGATCAAGGAACTCCACGACGGGCTCTAGATCGGCCGCACCAGCTGCTATCGCTTCTGGGCGAATCAGCTGCGCGTGCTCCTCACGGCGGCGGCCTACGTGTTGATGCAAGAACTCCGACTGCGCGCCGCGCGGACCGCGTGTGCCCGCACCCAGGTGACCTGGCTGCGCGACCGGCTGCTCAAGTTAGGGCCCATGTCGTCGGCTCGGCCCGTCGCATCGTCCTGCACCTGCCGACGGCGACGCCGGACCTACACGCGTGGCGACACATCGCCCTCGCCCTCGGCGCGCGGCTGGGATAGCGCCCCCGCGCGCCCCGCCCGCCTCCCCGCCCGCCCCCGGCGGAGCTGTCTGTCGCCGGTCCTCGCCCGAGGCATCCGCGCGCCCCGCGGCGTACGCAGGGCCGACATCCACTCCCGACGACGTCCGATCCGGCAGGCGCGAGACGATTCATCCGCGCGTGAGACCGGAATCGACTCCTTCATCAATAATGCGGGTTAGCGCCGCATGGGTGTTGCTGGCGTTGTCACGTTGAGCCGCAAGTGGAAGAGTGGCCCGATGACGAGCCGGTCGCCCAGCTACCTCGGATTCCCATTTCCCCGCGAAATCATCAGTCACGCCGTCTGGCCCTACTATGAAATCATCAGTCACGCCGTCTGGCCCTACTATCATGCGCCGCAGCAAGCTGCAGAGAAGATGACGGAGGCCCGTCAAAGTCAGCTGTCAGGAGCAGGCTTCAAACCAGCCCAAGCGGCTGGCATCAAGAGTGCTGGTCGTGAGCGTTTGGGACACATCGAGCGTGACTCGAGAAGTGTGGATCAGGAAGACGAACGCAAGTGAACCATCGCTGACTCGTCGTGAACCAGTAATTGCATTCGAAACCGACGGAGGGTGGTACCGGCGGGGTGAGTCTGGGGGTTGCCCTGAAGGCGGCCCAGCCGGTGGTTTGTTTGTGCCCGAGTCCCCGCGGCTCGGCGGTTTCGGGCACCGGATAGACGGTGACCTCGTCAACATTGCCACACTCAAGTTCTACGAGTGTTTGATTGCCCTCGACCGCTGCCAGGTGCTCGCCGAGCTGCGGGAAGTCGACCGCAGGGTCACAGTGGTCGAGATCGGAGCGGGCTGGCCTAGCAGTTCAAGACGCGTTGCCCAATACGACCTACGTCATCGTGGATCTACCGCCGACCCTGTTGTTCTCGATCGTCTATCTGAAGGCCGTGTTTCCCGATAGCACCGCCGCCATCTACGCGAGGCGTCGCCGGAGGCCTGGTTCACCGGTCCCGACGCGCCGGATTTCGTCTTCGTTCCTGCCTTCGCGGCCCGCGACCTCCAGGTCCCGCCGCCCGACCTGGCCGTCAACGTCGCGCCGTGCCAGGAAATGACCAACGAGCATCGCGTACCCGCCAGACCCGTCTTGAGGCTATAGTAGGCGGCATGCTCAGTAGACGATCGCTGCTCCTGACCCCCGTGGCGGCCACCCTGGCCCGCGCCGTCAATGCCCAGTCTGCGGCGCCCGGCAAGATGCTGCTGGCGATGCACCAGAACACCACCAGAGCGGCCGGTTTTCGCGCTTCGATGGAAGGCTGGGCGAGGGCCGGGATCCGATATGCGGAACTCGGCGCCCCGCAGGTCTCCGCGTTTCTCGAGACCGAGACCCTGGCGACGGCTCGACGCCTCCTCGGTGATCTTGGATTGACGCCGGTGTCCGCCGCGGTTGTGCTGCCGGACATCTGGCTCCCTGGACCGGCGCGGGCCGATTCTCTCGAGGCCTGGAAGCGGGGATGTGGTCAGATGGCGGAGCTGGGCCTGCAGAAGGTCTACTCGCCGTCGATCACCAGCCGGCCTCTCACGGCCGACGACTTCGCGGCCACACCCGCCGCCATTCACGAAGCGGGCGTGATCGCCGCGGACTCGGGCCTGACGGCGATGATCGAGTTCATCCGCACATCGACGCACCTGGCCACGTTGACTTCATCGCTCCAGATGATTCGCGCCGCCGGGCACCCGAACGTGCGGCCAATGCTCGACTTCTTCCACTTCTGGTCCGGGCTCAGCAAGTTCGAAGATCTCGACCTGCTGGAGCCCGGCGAGCTCGCGCACGCGCACTTTCAAGACCTGCTCGATACCCCTCGGGAACTGATCAACAACGACTCACGACTGATTCCCGGCGACGGCATCGCGCCCGTGGTCCGTATTCTCCAGAAGCTGGCCGAGAAGCAGTACGACGGCGCGCTGTCCGTCGAGCTGTTCCGGTCCGAATGGATACGAGGTGACCCGTTCGCGGTGGCCTCTGAGATACGCCCGAAGTGCGAAGCCGTCATGCGGCAGGCGCAGGTCCTGTAGGCGCGGCGTAGCAGCCCGTGGCGACCCGTTCCTCCTCTATCTCGTTGGTCAGATTCCTCACGCTGGCGCTCGTCCTCGTCTCGGCGCCGGTGGTCTGGGCCGATGAGGACTTTGCTCGATTCGTGAACCCGTTCGTGGGGACGGCCGGGCACGGCCACACGTTTCCGGGCGCCACCGTTCCGTTTGGCATGGTGCAGCTGTCGCCGGACACACGGACGCAGGGCTGGGATGCCGCCTCTGGATACCACGACTCCGATCGCGACATCATAGGGTTCAGTCACACCCACCTCAGCGGGACTGGCATCAGCGACTACGGCGATATTCTGCTGATGCCGACCGTCGATGACACGCATCTCAATCCCGGCACGCGTGGACGACCCGACAGCGGCTACCGTTCCAGGTTCTTGAAGACTGAAGAAGCGGCGTCGCCTGGCTACTACCGCGTACGGTTGCAGGACTACGACGTGCTGGCCGAACTCACGGCCACCACGCGCGTCGGCGTGCACCGGTATACATTCCCGGAGACGGGGGAGGCCCGCATCGTACTGGATCTGCGACATCGCCGTGGTGAGGCGTCGAGCCGCGGGTGGCTCGACGTGGTGAGTCCCACGGAAGTGCAAGGATATCGCGTCAGCCGCGGATGGGCCCAGGATCAGCCGGTCTTTTTTTACGCGGAATTCTCACAGCCGTTTACCTACGAGTTGATCGATCTCGCGCAGCGCTCGCGCCAAGAGATGGCAGGAAACGACCTGCGCGGGATCTTCTACTTCGGCCGACGTCGTCAGGGGCGTCAGATACTCGTCAAAGTGGGGATTTCGGCCGTGAGCGTAGAGGCGGCGCGACACAATCTGCAGGCGGAGGTAGACCACTGGGACTTTGATCGGGTGCATCGCGAGGCCAGACAAAGCTGGAATGCGGAGCTGAACAAGATCGCGGTGGAGATGGGGGGGGACGATGGTGACGACAACCGACGGATGACGGTGTTCTACACCGCTCTCTATCACACCATGATTGCGCCCAACACGTTCATGGATGTGGACCGGGGGTATCGAGGCATCGACGGCCGCCGGCACGTGGCTGAGGACTTCTCGAACTACACCGTCTTTTCACTGTGGGACACGTTCCGTGCGCTACACCCGCTGCTCACGATCACGCACCGCGACCTGACGGCCGATCTGGTCGAGACGTTGTTGAGTCATTACCGCCACGGCGGGTCGTTACCCATGTGGGAGCTGTGGGGCAACTACACCGAGACGATGATCGGGTATCCGGCCGCACCCGTCATTGTCGATGCCATTCTCAAGGGTATCGAGGTAGACACAGCGACAGCGTACGCCGCGGTGCGGCACAGCGCCATGCAGGACCATCGAGGGCTCAGAGACTACAAGCGCCTCGGCTACGTGCCGTCCGATACCGATCCGGAGTCGGTGTCAAAGACCCTCGAGTATGCCTACGGTGATTGGGTCATCGCGCAGCTCGCGGCACATCTCGGCAATCAGGTGGACTATCAGGACTTCTCGAAACGTGCCGAGTCCTATCGCAACGTTTTTGACCGCGAGACCGGGTTCATGCGCCCTCGAGAGACCACGGGTCGTTGGATGCCCGACTTCGACCCGCTGAACAGTGCGCATCGGTCGAACGGATACACGGAAGGCAACGCGTGGCAGTACTCCTGGTTCGTGCCGCACGACATACTTGGCCTCGTCGACCTGATGGGCGGGCCCGACGCATTCGAACAGAAGTTGGACCGCCTGTTTACACTTGACCCGGATGTCGCGGGCGAGCGGTCGGCGGATATTTCCGGCTTGATCGGGCAGTACGCACACGGGAACGAGCCATCGCACCACATCGCCTATCTCTACAACTACATCGGCAAGCCGCACAAGACGCAGGACCGAGTGCGGCAGATCATGGACACTCTGTATGGCCCGGGCGCCGACGGTCTCAGCGGGAACGACGATTGTGGGCAGTTGTCGGCGTGGTTCGTCCTGAGCAGCCTGGGGCTGTACCAGATGGCGCCAGGTGATTCGCAGTTCACGTTCGGGAGTCCCCTGGTGCGTCAGGCGGTCATTCACCTCGAGAATGGCGCGACGTTCGTCATCCGGACCGAAGGCGACGTCGCGCGCCAGCATCGGGTGGCGCGGGTTCGATTGAACGGTCGCCAGGTGGATGGCCTCTCGATCGCGTACGCCGATCTAATGGCCGGCGGGGAACTGGTGTTCGAATTGGAGTAGACACGAAAGAGAATGAATGTGCCATGCAACGTCATCTGAGGTGTCTTGTCGCCGTTTGCGGTCTCGTCCTGGTGACCGCCGTGCCGTTGGCCGCCCAAAATCCCGCCTGGACACGGTCGTTCCCCGGGCACCGTGTGATCGGCGACTTGTATGCGGTCGGGACCTACGACCTGGCGGTCTTTCTGATCACGTCGGACGACGGGCATATTCTGATCAACACGGGGCTGGACGATTCCACGTCCCTCATTCGCGACAACATCCAGTCGCTCGGATTCCGTCTGGAAGATGTGGAGATCCTGCTCCAAATGCAGTCTCACTGGGACCACACCGCCGCACTGGCTGAGATCAAGGAGATTACCGGGGCGGAGATGTGGGCGACGGAGGCTGATGCCCCGGTACTGGAGGACGGCGGATTCAGTGACCCGCACTTCGGCGGCCGGGAGTCGTTCACGCCGGTGTCGGTCGACAAGATCATCAGGGAGGGAGATCTGGTCGAGCTGGGTGACATTCGGTTGACGGTGATGGAGACCCCCGGGCACACCGCGGGCAGTTCCAGCTACACCATGGTGGCGCGAGAAGGTGGTCGTAACTACAACGTGGCCATCGCGAATATGGGCACCATCAACCCGGGGAAGCAGCTGGTCGTCGACCCCACCTATCCCGGCGTCTCAGACGATTTCGCGGCGACGTTTCGCAAGCAGAAAGCGATGGATGTCGACGTCTGGGTTTCGGCCCACGGTTCCCAGTACGGATTGCACGACAAGTATGAGGCGGGGCAGGCGTACAGCCCGGCGACCTTCGTCGATCCGGACGGGTTTCTCGCCGCAGTAGAGCGTCTCGAACGAGCCTACCTGGACCAGCTCGCGGCCGAGCGCCCTTGATACGGGTTACGCCGTACTTCGGAGATCGGAACCGTACCCGGTTCGATTCCCCCGGACCAGATACGCCGTTCCATGTGCAAATCTGTGACATCTCGGTCTCTCTTGGACCCTCCTGTCTGGCCGCTAGTGTGTGAGTTAGCTGCTGCCGGTACCGGGTTGGCCACCGGCACGATGGTTGCACTGATCGCCGACGTGGCTACTACCTGTGCGTGTTGCTCTCGTCGCTGTCCGCCGCGTTCAGGAAACCGTCGGCCGAACCGGCGCAGGACGCGCCGGCCCCCGACGAAGCGGTCGGTCGACCGACACTGTCCGCGAGCGTGCGGCCTGCCCGTGAGGCGCCCGGACCGACGGGTTCGTGTCCAGATAGACCGGGACGGTCTGGCGTCGAATCACCGACCTCTCGGTGGCCGGACCCAGCCCCACCGGACGAGCCGTCGGAGTTGGACCAGACGCCAGACGACCACTGGCTTGCGGGCGTCGAGGCCAGCTTCGCGGTCTCGGCGCGTGACGGTATCCAGCCACCGTTCGAGCCGGCGTCGCCCGGTGTAGACCCCCGTTCCGACCACAAGTGGCTCAAGGCGGTCGAGGCGGCGGTCGAATCGGACACTACCGGCGACGAGGCGCCGGCCCTGTCAGCGCCTTTCGAGGCGCAGTCGACCGGTGTCGATTCGGACCGGGCCGGGGAGGGGGCCGCCGAGCTCAATTCATGGTTCGAACGTGTGGAGGACGTGTTCCCACCACCGGTCGAGCGCGCGTCAGTCGCTGGCGCCGGGAGCCCACCGCCGCGGCTCCCGAAGTCGACGACGCCAGGCTCTCAGAGTTCGAGGCGACGTCCGACGCCGGAGCCGTACCCGCCGAGTGGCCGACCCCTCTGTCCGCCACGTCGGTCGGGTTCAGCGGGGTCGCGGCCGAGGCGCTGGCGGAGGTGCCGGTCGAAGTGGATGCCTGGTTGGAGCGGGTGGAAGACGTATTGCCTGCCACGGTCGACCCGACCCGACCCGCGGCCTTGCCAACCGGCCAGCCAGCGACACCGCTCTCGATGGCGGACGTCGTCTCACGGCTCGGTGTGTTGGACGCTGACCTCGAACGAATCACCGTCGCGTTTGCGGGCGGTGAAGCCCGTTCTTCGGAGGTCATGAGCCGGTGGCATCCCGCCGACCTGCCCGTGCGGCGCGTCGCCTGATGGTCGTCTCGGCCATCGCCCGAGTCAGCCTGCCAGGAGTGTGTCGCGCACGGCCCGGCGGTCGATCTTGCCCACCGACGTTTCGGGGAGGTCCGCAACGAGGCGAATGTCGGGCCGGGAGATCCGTGGCAGGCGCTGGGCAGCGAAGGAGAGCAGATCCGCGAGGCGGAGTGTCTCACCATCACGGGCGACGACGAACGCCACCGGCACCTCACCCAAGTCGGGGTGCGGCTCGCCGACGACACAGCAGGACCGTACCGCCGGGTGTCGGCTCACCACGTCTTCGATGAACTGTGGCGACACATTCTCTCCGCCGCGGATGATCAGGTCCTTGATCCGACCGGTAATGAAGAGATAACCGTCCGCGTCGAACCGGCCGAGGTCACCCGTACGCAACCATCCGTCGTGAATCGACCGTGCTGAGTTCGGTTCGACCCAGCCGCCCATCACGCAGTGGCCGCTGATGCAGACTTCGCCTTCCTCGCCAGTCGGCACCGTTTCGAGCGTGGCGGGCCTGAACAGCTGGACCTCCTGGCCTGGAAGGACCGTCCCGACGCTGCCGAGACGGCGCGCGTCCGGCGGGTTCATCGTCGAGGTGCACGTCGCTTCGGACAAACCGTAGGAGACGATTAGCGGCACCCCGAACGCCTCTTCGATCTGTCGGTGCAGGTCAACGGTGATTGGCGCCGAGCCGCAGCGGAGGAATCGGAGCGAGCGGCGCGCGTTGCGGTCGTGGAGGTGCGGCAGTATTCGCGAGTACATGGTCGGGACGCCGGTCATGTAGGTCGGGCGATACTCGTCGATCTGATGCTCGATCGCGTCGGCCTGGAACCGTTCGACGAGCGCCACTGACGCGCCCGCGATCAACGGCGCGATGAGCTGGTTGTTGACGCCGTTGGTGTGATGGAGCGGCATCACGTGCAGGAGCCGGTCAGCCGGTGTGAGCCCGGTGCGGGCGATGATGCCGCTGGCGTGGCCCAGCAGATTGCCGTGGGTGAGCTGGACGCCCTGCGCCGGCCCTGTGCTGCCGGAGGTGAACAGCAGCATCGCGGGCGAGGCGGTCGTCAGCCCTGGCACGGTCCCTCCGGGTCCCGTCGACGGCGTCGGGGTCAACTCGAGGTCAGAGAGGCGCCGCACGTCTGTCTCGCTGGTTCGCAGATCGGCAGCCAGCGTTTCCGCTTTGCCCTCTACCACCAGGCGGCGCATCCCGATCCCTGCCATACGGGAGCGGACGGCATCGGCGCCCAGACCGGGCTCGAGGAAGCTGGGGCAACCGGCCGCCTGCATGATGCCGAAGAAGAGCGCGACCGACTCGGGGGTACGCGACGCCAGAATCCCGACCGGTTCACCAAGCGAGAGACCGGCGAGGACACGCGCATACGCATCGATCCTGCCAGCCAGCTCCGCATACGAGACCGACCCTGAGGGGCCGACCAAGGCCGTGCGACCCTCTCTCCCGTGGCGGGCCATGGCGACGCGCAGCGCGTCACTCAGCGATGTCGCGGTCGGGAACATCATCAGCTACCGCAGCGTCACGTTGGCGTCTCGTTCGAACTGTCCATCGGGGTCGAGCGCCTGGAGGGCGGCAACCTCGTCGACACTGGGGTGCGGCGTCGTGGCCGCGCCGGTTGTGACGAAATCGAACCCCGTCCGCTGACGCACTTCATCGAGTGACGCGTCGGGGTGCCACGACTGGAGCGCCAGCCGATCGTCACGTTTCACGAACACCGCGATTGGCGTGACGACGCCGGAGAGTCCGCCGGCGGCGGTCACGAAGTCCAGCGTCTCCACCATCGTCCGCGTCGAATGCTCGGTCCGCCAGGTCACCGCACGTTGCGCCGTTGGCAGCATCACCGCGCCGCCGCCGCCGCCGGGCAGGCGTACTTTCGGGTTGTGCCAGTCGCCGATCACCGAGACATTCGTGCGGCCACGCCCGTCCACCTGTGCGGCGCCTAGGAAACAGAGGTCCATGCCGCCTCGTGTGCACAGGTCGTAGAAGTCTTCGTTCGCGAAGATGGCGGTGGAGCCCTCCGACAGCACCGGATCGGAACTGGAGATCGGAATCGTCGACGGCGCGGGTTGCACCCCGCCGGCCACGTTCAGGTAGACGAAGTCGAAGTCGTAGGCACGTTTCGCGAGCAGACAGGCCAGCATGGGCGGGGTCGAATTCACGCCGCTGAAGGTCACCTCGTCCGGCCGAATGAAGCGCGCCAGGTTCGTGACCAGATAGGAAAAGCCAGACCAGTGGTCAGGCATCCACCCGCTCCTGTCGCTCAGGCGCGCGAGCCATATGCAGACTGAGCTCGCGGTCCATGTCCATGTAGGCCGCGACGGCCGGATAGTCGACCTCGTAGAGCGGCCAACAGGACCCGGGCCAGGCCCCGTTCGGCACGACGGCCACTGCCTGCACCATGAAGCTCGGAATCAGGGTCAGTTCCGGGCGGTCGGTGAACGACCGCACCGGCGCGAGGGTCTCTGCGACAATGAAGACCTGTTTTGCGGCCCGGCTCATGATGCGGTCCCAGTTGTAGGTGCCGTAGACCCGGGCATCGCCCAGTTCGTTCGCCTCGTTCACATGAATGACGGCGATGTCCGGTTGGATCGCGGGAATAACCCAGACGTCTTTGCCTGAGCCATAGGGGTCTTGCACCGATGCCCAGGCGTTGAGCGACGGGAGGTCCGAGCCGTGGACGCCGCCTACGGGCTGAAACGGCACCCCGAAGGCCGCGGCGCGTAGGCCCGCGGTGAGTGTCATGCACGCGTGCTCTTCCAGCACGACCTGGTGGTGCTCGACCGCCTGACGATACCAGGGGGCCAATCCAAAGTTGCCTTCCATCGCCACGATGCCGGCGCGTGCCTTGGCCACGCAACCCGCACGGCACAGGATGTCGAGGTCATAGCCTGGCGATTGCTTGATGATTTCGAGGCCCGTCTTCCGCTGCCGAATCAGCTCACGCACGAAGGCGAAGGGCCCGCGGTGCAGGAAGCTCCCGCCCAGCGCGAGGGAGGCGCCGTTGGGAACGCGTGCGGCCATGTCGTCGAGGCTGATGATCTTGGGTGTGGACATATCGTTCCCGAGGGCCGCTCGGCCGGCTCGACACGGACCAGCAGACCTATGGTCTCATCTGAACGACGCGCTGGTACGAAGCACCGCCGAATCCTGGGCAGTTATACTGCGTTCGTCTGGACGCGTGGTCACGCACGGCAGTCAGGAGAGTGATGATGAACGAGCTGTGTCTCGGAACGGCGGTGCGGATGACTCGTGCGGAGGCGGTCGTCCTGGGCGTAATCGCGGTCTTGCTCGTGGTGCCGCCATCGGCCACGGGTCAGGCCCGGACCGGGGCCGAGGGCGGGCAGGGCGCGGCTCGCACACCGTGGGGCGACCCCGACCTCCAAGGAATCTGGAACAACTTCACCATCACCCCGCTTGAACGTCCGGCCGATCTCGGCGACCAGGAGTTCCTGAGTCCCGAGGAAGCGGCGGCGCTTGAGCAACAGGCGGTGGCCGGAGTCGCGCGCCAGAATGCCCCGAGTGAGGTGCGAACCGAGCCGCTGCCGGTGGGCGGCAACGTGGGGGCCTACAACAGTTTCTGGACGGAACAGGGTACCCGGGTGGTGCCGACCAGGCGCACGTCACTGATCGTGGATCCACCGACCGGACGACTGCCCGACCTGACCGACGAAGCGGTCGCCCTTCGCGCCTCGACCGAATATCGCAGGCTGTCCGATGTAAAGGATGGCCGGGCGCCGGCCAACGGCCCCGAGGAAATGGGACTGAGTGAACGGTGTCTCTGGTACCGGGGCATCCCGTCGTTTCCCACCGGTTACAACAATAACTATCAGTTCTTTCAGAACCGCGATTTCATCGTGATCCTCCAGGAGCACATCCACGATCTGCGGGTTATCCCTCTGGACGGTCGTGCGCATCTTGCCCCTCATGTTCGCCAGTGGGCGGGGAGCTCGCGTGGACACTGGGAGGGCGAGACGCTGGTGGTGGAAACCACCAACCTGCGGAGTCCGTTCATTAGGCGCTGGAACCGTCCGGAGCACTCGCTGTCGCGGGGTGAACTCAGTGATGCCGTGCAGGTGGTGGAGCGCTTCACCCGTGTCGATGCCGAGACCCTCGACTACGAATTCACCGTGACCGACCTGAAGACCTGGACCAGTCCCTGGAGCGGGTCGCTGCCGATGGTGCGCACGGATGGCCCCATCTACGAGTTCGCCTGTCACGAAGGCAACTACGGGATGGCCAACATGCTGACCGGGTCTCGCGCGGATGAACTGGCGGCCGGCCGGTAGATCCGCGGTCTCAGGCCTCGCCCCGGGCGATTCGTTCGCCTGCCAAGAGACACTCGTAGACAAACGTGTTGATCGGCGTGTCAACGCATTTTTCGCGTCCCAGACGGACAATCGCACCGATCTGTGCATCCAACTCAGACGGTCGGCGCTCCATGATGTCCCGTTGCATCGAGGCGGTGCCGCCGGCCGGCACCTGGGCGAGGAACCGCATGGTCCTCTCGACAATGTCCGGTGCGAGTGTGACCCCATGCGCGGCGGCCACCGCGGCCACTTCCCTCATCGCCTGCGTGAGCAGCCGCCGCGTCTCGGGCGTGCCGCAGAGCACGTCCAGGGTCACGCGGGTGAGGCCGCCAAGCCCGCCCCACGGGGCGACCAGCAAGAACTTGTCCCAGAGCGCGGCCTGGATGTCGTCAGCAACCTCTACCGCCACCCCTGCCTCCGTCAAGAGATCGCGCACCAGGCCCACACGTTCGCTGGTCGAGCCGGACAGCTCGCCCACGATGATCGTTGGTTCGATCCCGGTGTGGGTGATGCGTCCTGGGCTCGTGACCGAGGTGACGATTCGGCACAGGCCGCCGATGACCGATTCCGACCCGAGCGCCGCCATCAAATGAGACGCGGCTTCGACGCCGTTCTGGAGCGGGACCACCACGGTGTGGGGACCAAGCATCGGCCTGAGAGACGGAGCCACGTTTGACACCGCGCCCGCCTTGACGGCGACCAGCACGACATCGACGACCCCGATCGACGAGGTGTCAGTCGTCGCCGTCGCGGGGTCGACCACGAAGTCGCCCTTGGCACTGGCGACGTGCAATCCGTGGCGTTGGATCGCGTCGAGATGGGCTCCACGCGCAATGAAGGTAACGTCCTGACCGGCCTGGGCGAGTCGTCCGCCGAAGTAGCCACCTACCGCGCCGGCCCCGAACACCGCGACGCGGGCGGGACGATCTCCCAACATGGCGACGATTCTACTCGCGCCTGGGACCCGTGTGGCGAGCGTCTCGAAACCCAGCCAGACAGAAATTGTCTCGTGCCCGAGCGGTTTCCTGGCGAGGCGTTCGTCTGGCAAGGCGCAAGGAGGGAGCAGACAGGTGGTCTGTGACCGACGCAGCCACGCCGCCAGACGGACGCCTCGCCAGGAAACCGCTAGGAGGCGAGTTTGGCGGCTAGGTACTTTAGGATGTCGCGGACTGAAATGATGCCGGTGACCGTGCCGGCATCGTCGACGATCGGCAGATGTCGATACCCTCCGACGTCCATACGTTGCAGCGCGAAGGCGACTTTGGCGTCGACCGCCAGCGTCTCGGGAGGGGTCGTCATGAAGTCGGCAATGGGACGATCGCCCTGTGAGGCGGCGTCCGTACCCAGCTTCACCAACGCGTCACGCTCACTGAAGATCCCGACCGGCTTTCCCGCCTCGGCCACAATCATGCACCCGATACGGCGGTCGACCAGCATTCGCAGGACGTCTCGCACCGGCGTGTCCGGCGACACGTGAATCGGCGCCTTCGGGTTCAGCACTCCGACGCGGTCCATGAGCAGGCTCCGCTCGACCGCAGTCGACGGCTCCGCGAGCGAAGCGTCGTTCAACGGCTGACCGCAGGCAGCGCAGTCGATGACGCCATCGAGGTTGTCGCCGCCGCACGAGGGACAGGTCATGACACCGTCCAGGTCTCTCCCGAGTTGATGAGTTCGCTCAAGTCACCGCGGCCACGCTCTTCCTGCGCGGCGTCGACCTGGGCGTTCAGTTGCTCATCGTAGCGTGGTGCATCCACCGCGCGGAAGACCCCGATCGGTTCGGGAAAACCATCTTCGTGCCGGAGCCGACTCAGCAGATACGCGAGGCTGGGTTCCGACGCATGCGCGTCGTGTACCAGCAAGTCGGCCTCGGTGATGCCGTTGCCAAGCTCCACGACTTCAGGTTCCAACCCGTTCAGGCGGATGCCCTTCTGACGGTCCGCTCCGAAAATGAGCGGTTGCCCGTGGGCCAACTCGATGGTGTTCTCGGCTCTGGTCTGACGGCCGGTGGCGTAGTCGAACGCTCCGTCGTTGAAGACATTGCAGTTCTGATACACCTCGACGAACGACGTGCCGCGGTGCCCGGCCGCCTGACGCAACACCCCTTCGAGGTGCTTGATGTGCGTGTCGATTGAACGGGCGACGAACGAGCCCTCACAACCGATGGCCAGCGACAACGGGTGCAGCGGATTGTCAATGGCGCCCAGCGGTGACGTCTTGGTCTTCTTGCCCAGCGGAGACGTCGGGGAGTACTGGCCCTTGGTCAACCCGTAGATGCGGTTGTTGAAGAGGATGATATTGATGTCCAGATTCCGACGAATGGCATGCATCAGATGGTTCCCCCCGATGCTCAAGCCATCGCCGTCGCCGGTGATGACCCAGACCATGAGATCGGGACGGGCTACCTTCAACCCGGTGGCGAACGCCGGGGCGCGGCCGTGAATGCTGTGAATTCCATACGTGTTCATGTAGTACGGAAACCGGCTCGAGCAGCCGATGCCGGAGATGAAGACTATCTTCTCGCGCGGCACCCCCAGCGATGGGAGCATCTTCTTCATCTGCGCCAGAATGGAATAGTCGCCACAGCCGGGGCACCATCGGACGTCTTGATCGCTGGCGAAATCGGCGGCCTTCAATACGGGAAGTTCGGTCCTCATCGAATGTCTTCTCTCGGTTGCGCTACGCCACGAGCTCTCTGATCGCGAACGCGATCTCTGACACGGTGAACGGCTTGCCTTGTACCTTGTTGAGCCCGACGAGTTCGCGCACATACCGGGCCTGCACCAGCGTGCGGAGCTGGCCCATGTTCAGTTCTGGCACCAACACCTGGTCGTAAGCGTCTAGCAGGTCGCCCAGGTTCTTCGGGAACGGATTCAAATAGCGCAGATGCGCGTGCGCTACCGACAGGCCCTCCGCCTGACAGCGCTGGACCGCGGTGATACACGTGCCGTAGGTCCCCCCCCAACTGAGCACCAGCAGCTTGCCCTGTGACGGCCCGGTCACCGTTTGCAGTGGGATGTCGTCGGCAATTTGTGCCACCCGTGCGGCTCGCACATTCGTCATGTGCTGGTGGTTGTCCGGGTCGTAACTGACGTTCCCGGTCACGTCTTCCTTCTCCAGCCCCCCGACGCGATGCATCAGTCCTTCCGTCCCGGGCAGGGCCCACGGCCGTGCCAGGCGCTCGTCGCGCTCGTATGGCAGGAACGGCTCGCCGTCGGTAGACGGTCCCGGATGCTCGACGACTATCCGGGGCAGCTCGTCCACGTTGGGCAGCAACCAGGGTTCGGACCCGTTGGCAATGTATCCATCCGACAGCAGGATGACTGGGGTCATGAATCGGGTCGCAATCCGCCACGCTTCCAGAGCGACGTCGAAGCAGTCGCTCGGGCTCCGAGTCGCGATAACCGGGAGCGGCGACTCACCGTTTCGGCCGAACATCGCCTGCAAGAGGTCTGACTGTTCCGTCTTGGTGGGCAATCCCGTGCTCGGACCACCGCGCTGGATATTGATGATGATCATGGGCAGTTCGAGAATCATGCCCAATCCCATCGCCTCGCCCTTGAGCGCGATCCCGGGACCACTCGAACTGGTGACCGCCATCGCGCCGGCAAAGGCGGCGCCGATGGTCGAACACATCGCCGCGATTTCGTCCTCCGCCTGCACCGTGCGGACCCCGAAGTGCTTGAGCGAACTGAGCTCCTCCAGGATAGGACTGGCCGGCGTAATGGGATACGACCCGCAATACAGTTCCTTCCCGCTGAGTCGGGCGGCCGCGACGAGTCCCCAGGACAGCGCCTGGTTACCCATGACGTTGCGGTAGGTGCCAGGCGGCAGTTGGGCCGGCTCGACCTGGTAGTTGTGTACGAACGCTTCGGTGGTTTCGCCGTAGTACCAGCCGGCGCGCAGCGACCGTTCGTTCGCCGCTTTGACCGCCGGTTTGTTGCCGAACTTGGCGTCCACGAACCGTAGGGTCGCGTTCAAGTCTCGGCCGAACAGCCAGTAGATCAGTCCCAGTGCGAAGAAGTTCTTGCACCGATCCTGGAGCTTGGAGCTGAGACCCTCGATGTCTTTGACCGCCTCGCGGTTCAGCGTGTCCAGCCGGACCTCGATCAGGCGATAGTCGGCGACCGTACCGTCTTCGAGTGGATTGGTCTCGAGCCGGGCCAACTTGAGGTCCTTCGGCTTGAACGCCTCGGAGTTGACGATCAGGATGCCGCCCTTCTCGAGGTCAGCGATGTTGGTGACCAGGGCGGCCGGATTCATGGCCACCAGCGCGTTCAGGGTGTCGCCCGGGGTAAAAATGTCCGTCGACGAGAATTGCACCTGAAACCCGCTGACACCGGCCAGGGTGCCCCGTGGGGCGCGTATCTCCGCCGGGAAGTCCGGGAAGGTCGCCACGTCGTTTCCGTGCAGGGCTGAGGTGTTGGTGAACTGTCCGCCCACGATCTGCATCCCATCGCCTGAGTCGCCGGCGAGACGGACCGTGGCGCCCTCGAGAACGATGGTTTCCTTGCTGGACGTAAGGGGGGCTTCGATTAGCACTGCCATGTGTGACTTGCGCCTCGCGTTGAGCAACGTCGACGGTCTACGCGCCTTCGCGTGTTCCCGTCGCGTGGTGAGGAGTTGGTGGGAGGTTGTAGACGGTGGCCGGAAAGTGATCCACGAGGAAGTGCAGAATGCTGTTGGCTTTGAGGAACCCGGTCGGTCGCCCGTCTGGGTCGACAATCGGCAAACGGCGATACCCGCCAGTGGACATCGTGGCGATGGCGGTGGCGACGGTGTCATCCTCCGACAGCACCACCGGATTCGCCGTCATCACCTGCTCGATGGCAACGTCGAAATCGGCGCCGTCGGTCAAGAGCGCCAGGGCGTCTCGTTCGGTAAAAATACCAACCAACACGCCAGCCCGGCAGATGAGCACCGCCCCGCGCCCCTGGTCGTTCATACGCCGAAGCGCCTCACGAACCGCCACGTGCGGTTCGAGACAGATCGGGTGCCTGGAGTAGAGCGGATCGGCCCTGTCGGTGTCGAGATTGAAGAGAAAACTCATCGCGTAGACCCGCGCGACGCCCAGCCCGGTTCCCATGACTGGCCTGGGGCTCCCGGCGGAACAATTTCCGGCCCCAGATCCCTCCGACGTTACCACTCCTGAGGGAGCGGAACAAGGCCGGGCGGCGTCCCCATTGTGTACATCGGCGCCTGGGCCCGAACACTTAAGACACTGGTCGAAATAAGGTTGCCTCTTTGGGCGCCGCGGCGCCCGGCCGGCCAGGCGCGAGGAGCGCGCATACCGGGAGTATGCAAGCAACGAGCAACGCCGCCGGGCGGGATGCCCCGGCGCCCAAGGTGGTAACTTTATTTCGATCAGTGTTTTTAAGACCCGATCAGGTATAGCTTGACCATTCTGACCACCGATGCATCCCGTCCGGCTACGTTGTTCGTCGCCGGCGGACTGTATAATCGGGCGTCGAACGGAAGGCAGGTCTCCAATGATTCGAGTGGATGTGACCGTGTTGGCCGCGAGTGTTTGCCTTGCTTTGGTGGCGCCGGTTGCCGCTCAAACGAACACCGCCGTGCTTGAGACGCCGCACGGCGACCCGGACATCCAGGGCCTGTTTACGTTCAGAACGCTCACGCCATTGCAGCGTCCGGTCATTGACGCCGGCGCGTCGGCACTGCTCGCGGAACGTGTGGCGCTGACCGAGGAGCAAGCCGCCGAATACGAGGCGGCGCGTCGGCGCGAATTGGACCGGGATACCCAGAATCTCGAAGTGCATGCTCCAGGGGTTCGCTATCAGTCGCGCGCCGAAGGTGGCGTAGGCGGGTACAACGAGTTCTGGTACGAGCGGGGCACCGAACTCACTCGTGACAAGCGCACGTCACTGATCGTCGATCCGCCGAACGGCCGGGTGCCGTATCGCGTGGAATTCCAAGCGGCGGCACGCATACGCGGCGCCAATATCAGCAACGGCTTTGCCGACTCGTACACCGACCGGAGTCTCTCTGACCGGTGCCTGTTGGGCTTCAACGCCGGTCCGCCGATGGTCTCGAGCGCCTACAACAACAACGTACTCATCGTGCAGACACCGGATCACGTCGTGATCCTCAACGAGATGGTGCACAACGCGCGCATCATCCCGCTTGACGGCCGTCCGCACGGTAACCTGCCGCAATACTCAGGTGATTCTCGTGGACGCTGGGACGGAGACACCCTGGTGATCGAGACGAAGCGCTTCTTGCGCGAGACGAGTCTCGGGGGGTCGAGCCGAGAGACCTCGGTGGTCGAGCGATTCCGCCGGGTCGACCCCGATACCGTCATGTACGAATTCACGGTTGAAGACCCGGACGGCTACACGAGGCCGTGGACCGCGCTGATGCCGCTCAGGCGGACGGAAGGACCGATGTTCGAATACGCGTGCCACGAAGGCAACATCGGCCTGGCCGGTATCCTCGCCGGAGCGAGGAATCTCGATACCCAACGGGTTCCCGCTCCCTAGGGACATAGATGTTTTTTCTCAACCGCCCAGCCCGCGTCAGTCGCCTCCTCGGAGTGGGTGTGCTGGTCCTTGGCGTGTTGCCTTGGCTTGCCCCTGGCCGGGCCGTGGCTCAAGACCTCGGCGCGCTCCAAGACCGCCTGGCCATCGCGGAACAGTTGGCTCAGTATTCCTATCGGTGGGACTCGAAAGACTCGGAGGGATTCGCGGACCTCTTTACGGCCGACGGCGCCATGGACCGTCGGCCCGGCGGCACGCTGGTCACCGGTTCTCGGGTGGTCGGGCACCAGGCGATTCTCGAGTACGCGCGAACCTCCCACCAGGGCCGACTCGCCGACCGACAAACGCGGCACCATTTCTCCGCGCTGGTGTTTCTGGAACTCACCGCCGATTCCGCCGTGACCGAAAACATGGCGCTGATCACGCACCAGACCGCGGGCGACAACGCCGCGTTCATTAGTGCGTCGGGTATCTATAGAAACACCTGGAAGAAAACTCCACAGGGTTGGAAGATCGCGGAACGCATACTCTTCACCGACCGCTTTGGCGGTCCGTAACCGGGTGTGTGCCGGTCCGAGAGCGACCCCCTTTCTGCACAGAGGTCAACCATGTTGCGCACAACGAGTATCTGGATACTGGGAATCATCCTCGCGGTATCGGTCGGTCCCGCTATGTCTCAGACAACCCAAGACCTGGTTGACGATGCGCAGAGCCCCGAGAACGTGCTGATTCACAGCATGGGCTACGACCGCAAGAGTTACAGTCCGCTCGCGGAGATCAATACCTCAAACGTCACACGTTTGGTCCCCATCTGGAGCACCAGTCTGATGAACGACGGCGGCGAGCTGGCGGCGCCGACCATCTACGACGGCGTGATGTATGCGATCAACGGAAGCTGGACCTTTGCGATCGACCTAGAGACTGGTCACCAGATCTGGCGGACGCCGGTGACGCTGGAACCAGAGACGCGACGCACCGGATACAACCGAGGCGCGCCAACCATTTACGAGGGCAAGCTCTTTCGCGTGACCTATGACAACCACCTGCTGGCTCTCGATATGGAGACTGGCGCCGAGTTGTGGAACCAGAAGTTTGCCGAGCGGAGTGAAGGCTACTACTCGACCGGAGCCCCGGTCGTGGCCAACGGCGTCCTGATTTCCGGGATGGCCGGTGGCGAGTCGACCACGCGGGGGTTCCTCGACGGGTGGGATCCCGATACGGGCACCAAGCTGTGGCGCCGACACACCATTCCCGCTCCGGGCGAACCCGGGTCAGAGACGTGGCCCGTGGACGGCGAGGGCTGGAAGTATGGCGGCGGTCCGACGTGGCGGTCGGGGTCGTACGACCCGGAGTTGGACCTCGTGTACTGGGGAACCGGCAACGCGGAACCCTATGATCCCAGGCCTCGAGGCGAGTTGGACAGCCTCTACACATCGAGCGTGATCGCCATCCGACCGAAGACCGGAGAGATTGCCTGTCACTTTCAGTACACGCCGAATGACGTCTATGACGTGGACGGCACGGATGAGCATGTTCTGGCCGACATCGCGGTGGACGGGCAGCCGCGCAAGGTGATGATTCAGGCGAACAAGAACGGCTTCCTGTATGTCATTGACCGCACCGATTGCACCCTAATCGCCGCCCCTCCTTACGTCCAAGTGAACTGGGCCACACACATCGACCTGGCCACCGGTCGACCAGTGTTGACGGACATCTATGAGAATTTTCTTGCTGGTGAAGAGGTGGCCATCTTTCCGTCGCGCGGCTCGAACGCGGTGCCCACGGCGTTCAACCCGAACACCGGCCTCATCTACACCAGTACCTGGAACATTCCGCGTATTCAGCAGAT
>Ga0310124_10000486_pt1 | contig 27231 bp, 28 predicted proteins | sample CB11b_AW_Bot5_MG_FD_203507 | JGI IMG/M metagenome (GOLD analysis project Ga0310124, IMG submission 203507) | Marine microbial communities from Western Arctic Ocean, Canada - CB11b_AW_Bot5 | ecosystem: Environmental > Aquatic > Marine > Oceanic | place: Canada: Western Arctic Ocean | collected...
AAACTGTGTATGCCATAAATTCTTCCAGTATATGTCCCTATTATGATGTTTCTTGGCCAGCCTCGCCAATCGTTAATTCCATCTCGTCGAATGCCGATCGATCCTCCTTGAGACGCCACGAGGTAAATTCGCCCGGTTCACCCTTGCGTACTGAAATAATAACGTAGGCCAAAACAGGCCACGCGTGGGCTAGGTCATGCTCTGATGGTCTCGCCGGATGATCTGGATGTGAGTGGTAAAACCCAACCAGTTGTTCACCCTGACTACTTGCCTGTGCCTCCGCGGCCTGATAATCGGTAGGACTAATCAAAAATCTCCGCCGCGGACCTTCGTCGGTAGTGTTTGGTAATGCCAGCACCTTCGTTACCAACTCGCTATGGCCCAGCAACGCACCACAACACTCGTGAGGGTACGCTTCTCGCCCGTGGCACCTTATATCCTCGACGATTAAAGGATCCAGCAACAACGAAAACTTGGCCGCCTTAGGATTCAAGTTACTTCCCATATGACTTTAGAGGCTCATCCCAAAACTGTTGGGTCAGATAACGTTCACCGGAGTCACAGAATACGGTAACGAATACTCCTTCACGAAACGTGGCCGCCAGTTGCATAGTTGCGTGAAGTGCAGCACCACTCGACAACCCAACTAAGATGCCTTCCTCGGTCGCCAGCCGACGAACCACATGGTAAGCATCTTCAGTATCAACACGTAAGTCTTCGTCGGCTAATGAAGGATCATAGATTCGGGGCACAATCGCTGACTCCATATGCTTCAGTCCCTCAAGGCCATGTAATGGCGAAGATGGCTGCACCGAAGCTAACGTTATGCGCTGCCCTTTTTCTTTTGCGAATTGTCGCAGTCGACGACCAGTTCCAACAAATGTGCCACTTGTGCCTAAACCCGCCACAAAATGTGTTACCCGCCCTGATGTCTGCTCGATAATCTCTGGCCCTGTAGTATCAAAATGTGCCTTCCAGTTAGCCTCGTTACTGTATTGATCAGCGTAGAAATATGTATCCGGCGACTCGCTGTAAAGACGACGTGCCTCTCGAATCGCACCATCCGACCCTTCTAACGGATCGGTCGGGACAAGCTCAGCACCGTAGGAGCGAAGAATGCGTATCCTTTCTGGGGTGACGTTTCGTGGAACACAAAGCTTGACCCGGTAACCACGAGCTGCTCCAACCATTGCGAATGCGATGCCGGTATTTCCAGACGTTGCATCCAATAGCACACGGTCGTGAGTTAGCTGACCTGAGAACTCGCCTTCTGCAACTATCCTAGCTGCAGGGCGATCCTTGACCGAACCTCCTGGATTTAACCATTCGGCCTTCGCATACAACTCTACTCCACCCAAATCACGTTCAAACTTCCTCAAACGTAAAAGCGGCGTTTGGCCAATGAATTCGGCCAGCGAGCGGCTAGCTGTGTCAATCAAAACCTGACTCATTTAATATACGACCATTCCAGTCGGAATTATAGAATTCGGTCTAGTTTGCTGTCAATTGGAAGTCAGTGACATCGACAGGCCCCAGGTCCGTTCCTTGAAGACAAATTGATGTTAAACCTGTTTCAAAATTGGCAACGTCCATCACTGATTCCCACTTGACACCTGAAACGACGGCCGCATACGGTGCATAGATGTCCTTTCCGAAAGCAATCGTACTGTGGTTCGTTGCATTAGGTCTTAGTGCCCACTCCCAAGCCATGGAACGTGCGCTTACAGGAGTCGTGCAGGATTCATTGGGAGGAACCGTTGCTTCATCCACTATCACGGTTACTTGCACAGAAGACACCTTTGAAACTCTCTCCGACGCTTCTGGAACGTTTCGCATAACACAACTGCCGGCCGAACAATGCAGGTTGCGCGTGGAGCGCAACCTTTTTGTACCGGTAATTCTGGAAGTCGACCTCACGAATGAAACACCAGCATTCGTCAAGGTAGTGTTAACAATCGCTGAAGTAGCTACAGAGGTTATCGTCACACCGGGTCGGGGCAGGCAGGAACAATTATTTGAAGTTCCTGAAGCGGTCAGTGTCACAACTCGGGAGGAGCTGGAATCACGTCCCCATCAAATCCTGCCACAAGCACTACGAGAAGAACCTGGCGTACTAGTCCAACAAACAACTACGGCACAAGGTTCACCCTTCATTCGTGGGTTCAGCGCCCAACGAATTGTCTACCTGATGGACGGTATCCGATTTAACACTTCAACCTATAGAACCGGCGCTACCCAATATCTAGGATGGATCAATCCTAGCCTTGTGGACCGAGTCGAAATCGTCCGGGGGCCATCCTCAGTTCAGTATGGCAGCGATGCACTCGGCGGCACCATCAATGTGCTGAGCCTAGAGCCAGCATTGTCAGACAGGGGCCGACATACAAATGGCAATTTGGAAATTGATTTTGGTTCAGCCGATCTAAGTGCGGGTGGAAATGCCAGCATTGTTGTCCAAACTCCGGCAGTGGCTGTGAGATTTGGAGGTAGCAGTCGAAGCATTGGCGAACTGCGTACCGGACGTAGCCGCGATTCGCACTCCGCACTGACTCGTTTTCTTGGTTTGCCGTCAAAAACGAGGTATCGCCGGTTACCAGATACTAACTTCATCCAGTCCGGAGGCTACATGGCAGCCACCTTTCGCGCTGGAGCGCAGGCTAAACTTAACGCTGTCTACTGGCATGAAGAACAATCAGGGGTTAGTCGTTTTGACCGGCTCCTTGGAGGTGATGGTCGGCACAGGAATGAATTCGACCCACAGCGACTAGATTTTGGCTATCTGCGATACGAACGTGCACAAACAGCATTTTTTGATCAGTTCACCGCAAGTGTGTCGGTTAATCGACAACAGGACGATCGCTTGGAACAACACCGGCCAACCTCTCGGATCGAACACCAGAAGGGGCGAGTTCTTGCGTTAGGCTACCAAGCCCAAGGTAGCAGACTATTTGCTGGTCGTCATTTCGTGACAGTAGGTGGTGAGATATATGACGAATACATTGCTGGCACGCGAACCTTCGAGGAACCAACCACAGGTGTACTCCAATCGGCACGACCTCGTATTCCAGATGGCACGCGCTATACCAGCAGTGGTGTCTTCGCCCAAGCGGCATCAGAACTAATTCCAGGGCGTTTTAAATTGCGTGCCGGGTTGCGATACGGCTACTTCCTCTTTCGCACGAAACAAGACCCAACATTCGGTATCGAACGGAAACGTGTGCCAACCAAAGCCGTAACTTTTAACACCGGTGGAGTCGTAAGTCTGACAGAAGCAATCAATGCTACATTCACAGTCAGTCGAGGCTTTCGAGCTGCTAACGCCTTTGACCTAGGCGCTATCGGGCTGAGTGGCGGTGGATTCGAGCTCAGTCCGGAAAGTGCAGCGTCGTTCGGAGCCATTATTGGCAATACCGATGGTTCTGATGCAACTACAACTGGACAACCCGTCACGCTACTCAGACCAGAATCAGTAATTGCCTTTGAGGGGGGCTTGAAATTCCGCACCGCACGTCTCACGGCATCCATTAACGTGTTCGATCTTGAACTCAGGCACGCCATTCAGCGTCGAACAGCGATCTTCGCAAAGCCCATAGTTGGCACAACAGTGGCTGGATTTGCAATCGTAGAGCAAGATGATGCAGGTCGAGCCTTCATCAAGGAAAGCTTCGATCCCATTGTGACCCGCGTCAATGTCGACCGATCCCGAGTTGTTGGGTTTGAAGCAGATGCGCATTTCCAAATTAACCGCGCGTGGCGAGCGGCCGCATACTTTTCTACCGCAACCGGCGACGATCTGGAGGCTGGCACGGCAATGCGTCGCATGCCACCACCATTCGGAGGCCTACGCGTTAGATGGCAATCGGCCGAGCGACATCTCTGGCTCGAAGGCTTGGTCACTTTAGCTTTCGCACAGAATCGTCTCAGTCCAGGCGACCTCAAAGATGCGCGGATCGGCGCTCAACGATCAAGGAAGTCCATTGCTGAATTCTTTACCGGCACCGGCACTGACATCGGGCTCGTGGTAGACGGACATTTACTTGCAACCGGAGAGAATTTGGCTGAAGTGCAACAGCGTTTGTTGGGAACTGCTGACTCTGCACCACTCTTCACGAAAACCTTAGGATTCACCACACTGGGTGCACGCACCGGCTGGCGGGTGACACAAAATCTTGAACTGGTTGTGATCGCCGACAATTTGACCGACCGCAACTATCGTTGGCACGGCTCCGGAGTGGATGCCCCAGGATTCAATGTCCAGGTGCAAACGCAATATGCTTTCTGATATGAATCTTAGGAGTGTTCCTCTAGATCATTGGACACCGGTGGAACCGAGCACCTAGATGCATCGTATTGACCTTACTCCACTCATGACGATTGATCTCGCATTGATCGGCTTCGGTCATGTTGGGCAACGGTTCGTTGAGCTACTGTGCTCAGAACAGCAGAAACTCCAAGAAACACACGGCATGACCTGGCGTGTTGTAGGTATCGCAACACGGCATCACGGACTCGCTGCAGACATTAACGGTCTAGACGTCAAGCAGGCTTTGGTCAGTGCCAGAAAAAACGATTCCCTAGACACCCTACATGATGCAAGTACCGGAACACATCTGAAAAATCCAGATGGACTGATCAAATATCTAGCGTCTCAGAAACGCCAAACCACCCACCCACATAGGCCATTGGTCGTGGTGGAAACAACCACGCTGGACATTCAGCACGGAGAACCGGCCATTGAGTATGTCCGAACAGCGATGTCTGTCGGTGCGCATGTCATCACAACAAATAAAGGCCCCGCAGCGTTTGCCTATCGTGAACTTGCTGATTATGCATCTTCTGCCGGTGTCTCTTTCCTGACTGAAGGTGCAGTGCTTGACGGTATTCCAGTTTTTAATTTCGTCCGTGAGACACTGCCAGGAATCAAAATCCTTGGTTTCCGTGGTGTCGTCAACGCGACGACGAACCAAATTCTGACTGACATGGAGGCTGGGCTGGATGGAGCAACTGCACTGAGCAAAATGCAAGCAGCCGGGATCGCCGAAGCTGATGCGAGCCTAGACGTAGACGGCTGGGATGCAGCGGCTAAAACAGCTGCACTGATTAATGTGCTTATGGAAGGCCGAACGACACCTCACGCGATTGATCGCATCGGCATCGGCGCGATATCAACAGACGCTATTCAGCGCGCAAAGCACCAACGCCATCGGATTAAACTGGTGGCGTCGGCTAAACGAACCGCGAGCGATCAGGTCATGGGACGGGTGGCTCCAGACGAATTGCCATTTGACGACCCCTTGGCCCAGCTCCATGGAATGTCCAATGCAGTCATACTTACGACAGACATCCTCGGCGACATTATGATTGGTGAATTAACCTCTGGTTTGACCCAGACGGCCTACGCACTCTTAAGTGATTTGGTTACACTTCGCCGTCGCCTGACAACAACACCCGAAACTTAGCTTCGTCAAAGCCTTTAACTGCGACACCGTTTATGACGGTCACAGGCACAGCTCGCCAGCCAAGTGCAATTAGTTCAGCATACGCGTCTGGATCATCGTCCACATTACGGCTGACGAACGAGTGTCCTTCGTGTGAAAGAAACTCTTTCACCCAATCGCACGCCTCTCAATCAGAGCCCGAATACACAATAATGGAGGTAGACATAATGATCTCCCAGTTAGGCACCACCACAGCGTCCACTCTTAGCGTGCGTTGTGTGGTCCGCGCCTGTCAACTATTAACTGAGGTGTACAGATGACGGTAACAACAGGGGCAAATCTAAAGGGAGCGCTTGAGGGCGTAACCATCCTCGATTTAACCCGCGTTCTTTCTGGCCCCTATTGCACCATGCTCCTAGCTGACATGGGCGCTCGCGTGATCAAAATTGAGCACCCTGAACATGGTGATGACACACGCGGATGGGGACCACCGTTCTTGGGTGATGAAAGTGCATACTTCCTCAGTGTCAATCGCAATAAGGAAAGTGTGACGCTCGACTTTAAAAATCCAAAGGGCCGTGATGTGCTTAATCAATTAATCAAGCAGGTAGATGTCCTGGTTGAGAATTTTCGGCCGGGCACAATGAAACGCGCTGGATTTGGGTACCACGATTTGGCGGCTCGATTACCCAATCTAATATATGCCTCGGTTTCAGGTTTCGGACAGACCGGACCACGACACACTCAGCCTGGTTATGATGCCGTGCTGCAAGCCGAGGGTGGCTTGATGAGTATCACCGGTGATGCTGATGGTCCCGCGTACCGACTTGGCGTAGCAATTTCCGATATCACGGCTGGCATGTTCGCGGCATATGGAGTGGTGTTGGCACTATTCGCACGGGATCGTACGGGACGTGGTCAGTTGGTCGATGTAGGCATGCTCGATGCCGTCTCGGCACTACTGACATATCAGGCCGGAATTCACCTGACCACAGGCGTAGTGCCGCCACGAATGGGAAATCGGCATCCGACCATTACGCCATACGAGACCTTCGATGCATCTGACGGAGAGTTTGTTGTCGCAGTCGGAAACGATGAACAGTGGAAACGTTTGTGCAAAGTAATCGACCAGCCGGAACTAGGCAATGACCCGCATTTTAATACCAACCGTGCTCGGGTAGCAGCTCACGACAAATTACAACCCCTCCTCGCTCAGGTATTTAAATCTCGGACACGGAAAGTTTGGATCGAATGTTTGAATGAAGCAGGGATTCCGTGTGGAGCTGTTCGCAATATCGCTGAAGTCTTAGCCGACCCGCAACTCGCTGCTCGAGAAATGATCGTTTCACTAAACCATCCAACGGTCGGTCCGTTAAAGATGCTGGGAGTACCAACCAAACTCTCCGATACCCCGGGTGCAGTTCGAACGCCACCGCCCACACTTGGGCAACACACCGAGTACGTCCTGACGGAATTACTAGACTTAAGTGCGGATGAAATCGTGGCGTTGCGACAGGCTGGAGCGATCTAAAACTATATTGAACTGTTGTCTGACTTCGGCGCTTCCACCTCGTATATCCGAACTAATTCGACTAATTTGTAACCGCGAGTTTGATACGGCGGTACGATACGTTCGGTGCGAAGGTACTGCAACATTCCTTCGTCAGCGTAGTCGCAAGGTCCAATGGCCGACACATTCGCCAAATGCTGTTCGAGCGAATCCAAGGACATCTCCTTTTCTAGAATCCTGCGCCTTCCAGGCCAGAAACCGAACCGGCGAATCGCCTCGACTCGCTCGGTACTAGCGAATGCAACAAATACCTCATTACTAATAAACTGGTAACCCGTGTCAGCGTGCGTAGCTGGCGCATCTTCGACCCGTAGATACACCATACTACTGTGCTCCTTTAGCGACTCGATAAGCGCCTCAGTAAAGCTCCCATCCCCAGACCAGTTAGATGTTTCGATGTTCATATCCTTGTACCAAAAACAATATCCACGCGAGATTACTACATGAATGACACGTAAACGAAGCTACGAAAGCTGGGTGGAGCCTAACAACAATATGAGACCGAGATCTGGACTAATTGAAGGTAACTACAGAACACGATTCGTCAACAGGTGGTCATTCACTGCGTCTCAACAACTTCAATCACACCACGCATCATGGCACTATGCGGAGTACAGATGTATTCATGAATTCCCATATTTGACGGCACGCGAAATTGCACTGACCCTACCTGCCCCGCACCGAGCCCAGCAACCGAAACATCCAAGCTATCAATCCTAAACCCGTGCAGCATGCCGGATTCGACATTACGGAGAACGATGCGCACATCTTCATTTGCCTTGAAACGCAATCTAGGATTCGGAATAGTCTGTCCTTCGATATAGAACGCCATGTTACGAACGACTAGAACAATTTCCCGCACGGACGATCCCGAATCTACCGCGCGTACCGACAGTCCAGCAATACCCACGCACGCAAGGCCAAACAAGACCAGTGTGACGGTTTGCCTTCGAATCCATTGATGCATGGTCTTTCTCAACCCACTAACATTCCGGTAACGTACATAATCACAAACCCCGCACAGAGACCACCCAACACTGGTGCCTTTGCAAGAAACTGTGCTGCTGGCGCATCAGCCACCATCTGTCGTGTAATCTGGACAACCACCTGCGCTATCGCACCCGCACCGACTCCAAAAAACAACACAGACCACACGGGCGAGTACACGAACCCGCCGAGCCACGTTCCAAGAATCGTCGGAATACCACCAATGAGACCAAGTTTTAAGAGATCCACGATGCGGGTCCGCTCATTTGCGAGTGGTGCCACAATCGCCAGCCCTTCAGTGGTATTGTGCAGAGTAAAACCTACGATCAACAGGGTTCCTAGACCTGCCGCACCTTGCGCGAACGCCGTTCCGATCGCCAAGCCTTCACCAAAGTTGTGTAATCCGATTCCGATAGCCACAAGCAACGCGCTTACCCATCTGCCGGATACCATTCCTGGGTTCGCTCGCGACTTACGAGTACTCAACCACGACCTCAGAGCCTCCAAACCAAGATACGCCGTCGCCACGCTAAAGAAAAAAAGCGCTACACCGTGGTACGACTCAGGCATTACAGCTGCTATCTCGAGACCCTCGCGACCAGCATCAACAAGCAAAAACATTAGTAACCCAATCGTAAGAGATAACAGAAATGCCAAACCGGTCTTCCCAAGCCTCGACACCAGCGGAAACCACAACAAACCAAGCATCACAGGAATGACGCCTACGTAGAGGCCGATGATGGTAAAGGCAGCAAAGAATCGCCACTCTGGCATGGGTGTTTCTACAGCCACAGCGATTTCGTAGTCGAAGGTCACACCATTTGACGTCACAACCCTGACCACATGCGTATCGCCAGACACCCAGGGATATGGAATCGTAAGTGTCGTACGATCTAGATGTTTCAAGACCGTTCCGCGATCCGATTCGAAAGCCCAAAAAGCGTCGTCGATTTGCACCTGCGCAATTGATACCTGGTCAGGTCCATCATTCAGCACTGTTACGTTGATCACGCCAGGTTGCAGGCGTACGGCATTAAACGTCAGCTCTTCCACCAAAGGATGTGAATTATCACGAACACTATCAGCAGGATCTGTCCATACGATGACCGTTACCAGCGCCAGTAAAAGTAGTACTGGTAAAAGCGCGATAACCCATACAGGGCCTAGTCTTGAGTCGAACCCAGACGCCCTTGACTGTAGATCAGGTCTCACGTCGATCACTCTCCGCTCGGAACAGCCCCATCCAGCCTAGTTCTGCAAACTCACTCTGATGAGCATGGAACATGAAATCACCTGGATATCGGAACGTAGTTTCAAGGATCATACGCTCGCCTTGACAAAACATCACCGTGTCAGTGGTTTCATGTGGAATGAGTTTTGTACCTGTGCGATAGACATCGAAGAACATGCCGTGCAAATGCAAGCTGTTTATTAAATCGAACTCGGTAATGTTGATGACGTACATACGAACCAATTGCCCAACTTGAACACGAATTGGTTCGTGCATATGAAAGTGCGCGACCGTATTGACGGCGTAAACTTCGTTCTCGGCGTCGAAGTTGGTGTCAAATGAGTTAAGTATCATAATTAGCTCATCGGCCGGAGCCCTAGTTGCAGCTGCGCCAGTTGGCGGATCAATAATGAACGCACCGTAGAGACCTTTATGGATATGCCGCTTAAGTGGCACACTGTGGCAGTGATAGAGATGCACACCGAAGGGTGCCGCATCAAATTCATAGACAAATCGCTCGCCTGGTGCTACCTCGTGGTCAGGCATCGAACCATCCATCTCTGGCGGATGCCATCCGTGAAAATGAATAGTGTGGGGGTGGGTTCCTTGGTTGACGAAATTTACACGAATGCGGTCACCTTCGTTAGCCCGTAATGTTGGTCCCGGCACCTGACCGTTGTAAGTCCATGCAGGAAAAAACACACCCGGTGCTATTTCTACATCCCGATCAACAGCAAACATTTCGTACTCCCGTAGCAATGTGCCATTTGAACGGGGAGTTTCACGGTAAAATTGAGAACGCTCCGTGTCTGTCAAGTTTGAGAAGTTCCAGGTTCGAAGAAACGTAGACGGATCAAAAGCCTCCTTTGAAACACGCCCTACCGCACCCATGAGATGCGGATTTTTATGCTGAACTTCGGATAAAGATTGGCCAGCGGACAGGGCGCCAGGCCTCCAGTGCAGAGCGCCACTTACGAGCGAACCTAGCCCTGCCAGTTGTAACCAAGAGCGCCGAGTAAAATGCTTCATTTCTAATAATCTCTAGAAAAATAATTAGTAAAAATTTATATTTTGACTAGCTTATCAAAATTTTTTGACAAATCAAAAACTAAAGATTTAATCTATATAAAGCGCTTAAGATCTTAAAATTGTGAGTTGATATGCTGCCATCAAGCACGGTAGAAAATTATTTGAAGTCGATCTACATCGCACAGTTGGGACTCGACGATAATCAAGAGTTGGTCCCCATGGGTCAGCTTGCATCGTCACTCGATGTCGCGCCGGGAACCGCTACAACGATGGTTAAGGCGCTGTCAGATTCCGGACTGGTCGACTACGAACCGTACGCGGGTGTACGTCTCACTGACGCTGGTGCCAAACTCGCCGCTTTAGTGCTGAGACGCCATCGTCTTGTTGAGCTCTTCCTCGTACAGATGATGGGTATGAGTTGGACAGAAGTACATGACGAAGCGGAAAACCTTGAACACGCCGTCTCGGATCGACTAATCGAGCGAATCGACGAATTACTCGGTCGCCCATCCGTAGATCCACACGGCGATCCCATACCGGATTCGATGGGTACCATGTCACGTTACCATTATCACAATCTTCTAACTTGTCCTTTACAAAAAACGATGAACGTAACACGAGTTATTGATCAAGATATAAAATTTTTACAATTTCTAGAAACCCAGCACCTCAAGCCTGGCCAGTCGATTCGGGTCGAAACGCGAGACGCCATAGCCGACAGCGTAACCGTGATCAATGCAGAAGATCGCCAGATCACGCTGGGAACCGCTGCTGCCTCTAAATTATTAGTGGAGCCGAAACGACCATGAATGCGTCGCTGAGACGAAGGGCTAGACTGGTTCGGGTTCGTATGTTGCCGATGAGGTTGGTGTTTCCCAAACCTTGACGCGAACAACAGGCAGTCCAACATTTTGCACGTTTTCAAAAATCAGCCTGGCGATGCGTTCAACGGTTGGATTGCTCTCAACCAGAAAAACCGGTTCACCCAATTGACGAAGTGGTTCGACGAGCGGGTCATCTTCCCGCAAAATCATCTTATGGTCGATCTCTTGGTCAATCCAACCTTTGACAATTCGTTTCACATCGCCGAAATCGTACACCATGCTACGATTATCGAGTGCGGAGGTGCGAATCTCGATTTCCGCAACAGCATTGTGGCCATGAGGATGCTTGCAGATTCCTTCATAATCAAGCAACCGGTGACCGTAACAAAAATCGATGCGCTTAATAACTGAATACATAAAAAATAGACCGGAGCAGACGACTTCAATCCTGTATTGAAAGCTACGAATTAAAAACCTTACGTTTGTGATGTTAATCCAACAGACAAAAGACGGTCAAGCCACTGCCATCCTGTGCTCTGCCGGTCTCGACAGTGCTGTACTGCTGGCAGCCGAAGCTCGGTCCCGTTTTGTGCAACCTGTTTACGTCGCCGCTGGACTCGCTTGGGAATCGGATGAACTGCTAGCTCTCAATCAACTTTTAGAAACACAGGCCTTTCTGACCAATGTAGGTCGACCGGTGCGTCTTGAAGCAACATTACACGACGTATACCCACCCTCGCATTGGGCCATTAAAGGTCAGGCTCCTGCCTACGATACACCAGACTCCGATGTTTACTTGGTCGGTCGCAACGCGATCTTACTATCTAAGGTGGCAGTTTTTTGCTGTCAGCATGGCATTGGACGCATTGCGATTGGTTCACTTGCAAATAACCCATTTCCTGATGGAACTCCAGAGTTCCTGGAAGCTATGGCTAACGCATTATCATTGGGACTCGCCCACGAACTGTCGATCGTGGCACCCCTAACGAAACACCATAAAGCTGACGTTATAGCTCTCGGGATCGAATTGAAGGTGCCATTAGAACTGACACTGTCCTGTATGCAGCCTAAGAAGGGGCTCCACTGCGGGCTCTGTAGTAAATGTCGAGAACGGCGTGATGCCTTTAACAAGGCGAGGGTTCCAGACCCGACCGACTACAAAATGCCTTCGCCTCGATAATTGCCTTAATCCTTGGTATCCTCCAACACACCGATTTCATCGCCAGACCAATTGGGATGCACGTGCAATTTCTGCCAAAATAGCGGCAGGCTCTCGTTCAACGTTGTTACCTCCGCCCCAGGAAAACAAGACGATCTACTCGACGAAGAACCCTTTGCAAAGCACGCTAATTAGGAGCAGCGATTACAATTACACTAGCGCTTTCAGTGATTTGAAATTTTGTCTTGTCAACAAAATCATGGTCAAGGCTGACAAGTGTTCTTCGCAATTTCCGAGCCAGCCTGCAGTGCTCCTGGTCAGCAGATCGCCTGAGATCATCATCTTCAATCACGAACAACACATCCCACGCCAACCTAGCTCGCATGCACTGAACGATGCCATTAGGTAAGTTCGCGTCGGCGTAAATCCGAGGATGGTCTACCCAGCGATCTACGTGTGAACCAAGCTCAGATGACAACGTTCCCACGAGGGTCAATTTCCTTTCTGCTTTCAACTGGACTCGTGATTCCGTTACTCTGCGGGTCAGTCTTTCTGGGTAACCCGAACCGCGTTTGCTTGTCGCTTTAAATTAGCCATCAACTCATCACGCTTGGCGAATAATTCCTTTCTAGGGCGACGGCCGTGCTCGGAACCAATCACGTATTCACAAAAAAGTGGAAAGGCCACTGTCGAGTCGCAGTACGTAACCACGGTGTCGGATAATACCCCAGGATTCACCTTGCCCCAGCTGACAGCTTCCGACGGCGTAGCGCCAGAAAGACCTCCCCAAACTACCTGGTCAGTCGTAATCTGAATGAAGTAATCGTTACCACCCTTCTCGATGCCATACACTTCCCATAATGTCGGCTGTCCTTGGAGATAGAAGTTCTTAGGAGATCCACCGCCAAGAATTACACAACCATTTTTGTGGCCCGCCAGGATAATCGCACAGACTTCATTCACGTCACGATTAGGATCGATCATCAATCGACTGTCATTCAGTAACTCATGTGAGGCGATATTCATACCGATGGAACTGTCCCCAGGTGATGACGTGTAAAGTGGTACTCCGACCAGCGCTGCCCTGGCTACGACGGAGTGCTCTTCGCAACCTGGGAATTTAGCCAAAAGATCCCGTCCCAGTTGTTCATGGAACTGTGCACTTGAGATTGGTCCGTCAAGTTCCGTGCGCTCCAGAAAATCCCGGATGTAAGCATCTGTTTCAAGGAGAACAGACGAAGGAAACAAGACATCGTAAATGCGAATAACTTCACTCTCGAATAATTTGACATCATCGAGAAATGGCGAGCCACGTCGGAGCGTGAAGTTCAACGCATAGTGCAGATCGTGATAGAGATTGGCACCAGTGCTGATAACGAAATCGACCAAGCCACGATCCATAAGCTCGATTAGACATCCTCCGAGCCCCGCCGGTGTCATTGCACCCGCGACCGTTAAACCGATCGTAGTGTCATTAGCCGGAGCTAACATTTTGTCGGCAAAGATGTGACAGGCCTCAGAAAGACGCCCTGCATTGAACGCTTGAAATCCTTGGTCAATCAAACGACGAATATCAGCACTGCCCTGCGGCCGGTAGCAACGAATAGGATCGCCAGTGAGGTAGTCGTTTGGTCTCTCGCTCGATGAACCTGGAATACGGTGTGGCACGGCAACTCCTTCGCACGAATTGAACAACTATACCCTGACTCGCGCTCTAAGGCCCATGAGAGTCCGGCATGTCTGGATCCAGCCAATCAGATTGTTTGCCGTCTAGACCAATCTTAAGAAGAGCAAGTCCAGTTGCGCCAGTCACGAGGCTATATCCATCGGTGAGCCACGTTTCCCAGCAGTAATCAAAGGCGAACAGCACTAGCGCAGGTGCTAGCAAGGTAATGCCAGAAAAAATGGCAAATCTTCGATTGCGTGCCAGTCGCAGCAGGACACCACGCAGTCGCCGGAAAGATCGAGACATGGGTCAATTAATCTAATGAGAAATCTTAAAGGACCAGAAACCGATTAGCCTACAAGCCCATGGCGTGATAGCCGGCATCGGCAAGTAACACCTCACCCGTCACCGCACGTCCAGCCGACCCTAACAAGAATAGAGCTGCATTAGCTACTTCAGAAGCTTCAATATTTCGACGTAACGGAGCTCGTTCACGATAAACAGACAAGATGTCAGAAAATCCGGAAATACCTGAGGCTGCAAGTGTCTTTATTGGTCCGGCAGACACAGCATTAACTCGAATTTGTTGCGGTCCCAATTCACTTGCCAGATAGCGCACTGAGGCCTCCAGGGCAGCTTTCGCGACACCCATAACATTGTAATTCGGAAAGACGCGTTCACTGCCCAGATATGTAAGTGTTACGATGCTGCCTTCACCTCTTGAGACCATAAGCGGCGCTACTGCACGTGAGAGGGCCACCAACGAGTATGTACTAACGTCAAGGGCAACCTGAAAATCTTCACGCTTCGTGTCAAGGAATGGTGCAGAGATGGCCTCCCGAGGAGCGAATGCCGCTCCATGAACCAGAAAATCAAGGCCACCGAACTCACTCTTAACCGATTCAGCTAGCTCGTTAATTTGCGAATCCTGGGCAACATCACAAGGCACGATGAGCGGAGGCCGGCTTAAGGTTGTCGCAAGTTTACGTACGTTTCTCTCAAGCCGTTCGTTCACATAAGTTACCACCAATTGAGCACCGGCACGATCAGCCGCCTCTGCGATTGCCCAAGCGATCGATCGCTTATTAGCGACTCCTACAATAACGCCATGCTTCCCAGACAGATCAAACATCGGATAATTACCCTTACAAAAAAGCGATTACTATGCCCGGATAGGATGACACGATACAACCTAGAAACGAGTCTCTTTATTTTGGATGACTCTGTCCTTGCCGAACGCCTCCACCCCTACGAGATGAACGCTTTCGACTCTTGTGCTTCCGTTTTCCGGTTCCGTTATCACCATTTCTCTGATGACCAGCTTGACTACCTGACTTCAGAGTTTTGTGGTTGGAATTCCCAGTGCGTGAATCAGCCTTGAATCCAGCAGCTTGTGGAACGGTAAACTCAGGCGGACGTCGCACTTGCACCTGACCTTCCACGCGTGGCAGAACTGCGCGGATCAGGGGTCGCCGAACGGCACTTTCTTGACCAACTTTTTTCATACCTTCCGATTCAACTTCCCCGACAACCTCTGAGCTCAGCGCCTCGACTTGCTCGTCCTCCGTCGACATCATTGCTGACTCCGGCAGTCCGACTGGTTCCGAGTCTCGTTTTGTTTTTCGTTTCACTGGTGTTTTCGCTGCCTTATATTCGTGCTCGGCCTCACAAGTCATACAACGTGTTTGTTTGACTTGAGCATCAATCATCGCAACAACAGCATGATTGGTGATACGTCGTTCTCGTGGACAGTAATCGTCCAATATGTCACCGAGCCGCAGCGAACGCTGTTGCATTAAATGTTTATCCAAGAACTTGCTAAGGAATGGTGGCGCAGGTGCTGTGAGTTTAACAAAGGTCCCATCAAGGACGCAACTCTCAGCTTCAAGCGATTTAAACCTCGATGTTTACCTCAGACTTCGACTGGTACCCGACTGCGCGCGAGTGCAAGCCACTCTTGACATTCTTCCAACATCGCGCCGACAGCTTCCGGATTCGTCGATTGGGGTGTCAGGCGTGCCTTCACAGCGGCCCGCGCAGTCACTCGTTTGAGTATATCATCACCGAATAGTGGGTTGACAGCACGCCATTCTTCGAGTGACAAGGACTCAAAATCACGACCTTCACCCAGTAATTGTCGCACAAGGCGACCCACCACGCTATGGGCATCCCGGAACGGCATCCCTCGGGACACAAGATAATCAGCCACATCGGTCGCTAGTAGCAGACCCGAGGCCGCGGATTCTGTCTGCTTCCGCAAGAGGACTAGATTATGCACTACAGCAGTTACCGCCGACAGTGATGCTGACACTGTATCTTCGGCGTCGAAAACAGCTTCTTTATCCTGCTGTAAATCTTTGTTGTAGCCACTTGGTAGACCTTTCATTGTGGCCAGCCAACCTGCTAACCCACCGATGGTGCGACCGGCCTTACCTCGAACGAGTTCTAGGGCATCTGGATTTTTCTTTTGCGGCATCAAGCTACTGCCCGTTGTCACGACATCCGCTAATTCAAAGAAAGCGAACTCCTCACCGGTAAAAAGCACAAGGTCTTCTGCTACTCGACTCAGATGAACCATCAATAAAGCACAGGTATGAAGAAAAGAAGACACGAAATCACGATCGGCAACAGCATCGACACTATTTGAAACCACTCGAGAAAACCCAAGGCGAGACGCTAAACGCTCGGTGTCTACTGCATAACCGGAACCAGCAATCGCTCCTGACCCCAATGGCATGGCATCAGCTTCCTCGCTGACGGCATCAAATCGCTGGTGATCACGCTTGAGCGCAGCTATGTGAGCAAGAAAAAAGTGAGCTACCAAAATTGGTTGGGCACGTCGAAGATGTGTATAGGCGGGCATCAAAGTCGAGCCCGCTGCATTAGCTTGGTCCACCAGCGCAGATATCAGCTCCAAGTTCAGGCTCTGTAGGCAGTGCACCTTCCGTCTAATATAGAGCCGGAGATCAAGGGATACTTGATCGTTTCTTGATCGACCTGTGTGTAAACGTTTACCGGCATCGCCGACACGCTCAACCAGCTGGCGCTCGACAAACGCATGAATATCTTCATCGTCACCAGTCACAAATGAGGGATCCGCGAGACCCCGATTAAGAATATCGTTCAGCCCATCAGTCACAATCTGCGCCTCTTCAGAAGACATAACACCTGCATCAGCAAGTGCCCCAGCCCAGGCCAGACTGCCGCGGATATCGTCCTCAAAAAGTCGCCGGTCGAAACTGAACGAAGCCTGGAATCCGAAAACGTCTGTATCAGGCGCTTGTTCAAAACGTCCTGACCAAAGATGATTTGCCATTAGTAATATCTGTGCCTAGACCGAACTACTCTATCTTGGTTTAGTTGTCGACTTCTCCACTGATGATCCATAGCTATTCGGCGCACGCCTTGCGGCGATTTCGACCGGCAACCCAAAAATCTTAATAAAGCCTTCGGCTGCTTCATGGTCAAACTGGTCCGCAGCGTCGTATGTTGCGAGGTCATGATCGTAGAGAGCATAAGGAGACTTCCGTCCAACAACTCGGCACTCGCCTTTGAATAGTTTCAGGCGAATCATGCCCGTTACGCGAGTTTGCACTTCGGCCACCAGAGCATCGATCGCTTCACGCGTAGGAGCAAACCACAGGCCGTCGTACACTAAATCAGCGTACACGCCACTCAAGTAACTTTTTACACGTTCAAGGTCGCGAGGAATGACAAACATCTCAAGCTCACGGTGGGCCATATGCAGGACGGTCGCGGCTGGCGCCTCGTATATTTCACGGGATTTGATACCTACAAGGCGATTTTCCACCATATCGAGACGCCCGACACCGTGCGCTCCGGCAATCGTCTCCACACTATTAATAAGGTCGATAAGTGTCATTGCCACACCATTGATTGCCGTTGGCACGCCCTCGTTAAACTGGATTTCGATATAGGCCGGTGTGTCCGAACAATCTGTGATTGAACTTGTCAACGTGTAAATATCCTCCGGCGGTTCCAACCACGGATCTTCAAGTACGCCACATTCGATTGACCGGCCCCACAAGTTGGCGTCTGTACTGTAGGGACTCTCGACAGTTGCAGGGACTGGAATGCCCCGCTTTCTTGCGTACTCGATTTCATCGGGTCGACTCATTCCCCAGATGCGTGCCGGAGCGATGACCCGAATTTCTCGATTGAGTGCGCGCACTGATACATCAATGCGAACTTGGTCATTCCCCTTCCCCGTGCAACCATGAGCAATAGCAGTCGCTCCTTCTATTCCTGCAATTTCCACCAAGCGTTTCGCGATCAATGGACGTCCCAACGATGTCGCCATTGGATAACGACCCTCATACAGCGCACCAGCTTGAAGCGCCGGCAGAATATAGTGCTGCACAAACTCTTCGCGTACGTCTACGACATGGCATTTAATCGCACCGACGGCTAAGGCGCGTTCTCGTACATCGTCGAGTTCTTTTCCTTGGCCTAAATCAAGAGTTACTGCAATAATTTCAGCATCGAACCGCTCGGCTAGCCACGGAACGGCGACTGACGTATCTAATCCGCCAGAGTAAGCCAGCACTATACGTTCCACAGCGTGCTCCTCTTAGCTTTAGACTCGTTGACCAGGTCCACGATCATTCTAAAAACCCAATAGATTATATATCTCACTCTCTACCCCAATCGTCGAAACGCGTTGCCATGTTGGCCGCCGCCCGTCCGTGACGCGCAATCACCAAAATCGTGTCATCGCCACCAATCGTTCCAACCACATCTTCAAATTCTGCTTCATCGATGGCAAGAGCGAGTAGCTGTGCTTCCCCGGGATCAGTCTTGAGCACGACTAGTTGATCAACACATTCAACACGTTTCAGATATTCTGCCACCGCTCGACGTGCTGCCGACATTGGGTCAGAAGTCCGACGTCCCAGGCTAACGTCCAGTCTTGAATAGGCACCGTCCGCCGCCCGTTTTACTAAGCCTAATTCCTTGATGTCTCGAGAAAGCGTAGCCTGGGTTGTGTCGAAGCCTCGTGCTTTCAACTGCCGTCGCAAGGCTTCTTGGCTACCAATCAACTCATTGGACACGATATCGATGATTGCTGTCTGTCGAAATTGCTTCATAATTATTCAAGTCTATGAATTATTATACATAATTAAGACATAATCTCCACGTCAGTCAGAGCCTATTTATTTAACTAAATTATGTATTTCATTTGAAATACATTTGATTATGTATAAATATACATAATTGGAATGAATATGCAAAAGATACGAGTCGGAGTGGCTGGCGCGACCGGCTACGCGGGTCAGGAGCTCGTCCGCCTGCTCGGGCGCCATCCGAATGCCAATCTTACCGTCGCGATGGCCTCGACCGATGCCGACAAAACACTTCCTCAGTTTGCTGGGGTCTGGGACGGCGAAATCTCAGCTTTTTCTATCAACGAACTGGTAGAGCAAACAGATACCGTATTTCTCGCACTTCCTGAAGCCACAGCCGCAAAAGTTGGTCCCGTTTTACTCAGTCATGGTGTTCGGGTTTTCGATCTTTCCGGTGCGTTTCGCCTCCGCAATGAAAGTGCGCGTGCACGCTGGTATCCAGAAACGCCAGATGGAGTAACAGCGGTCTATGGCCTAACTGAACATAATCGTGGATCTCTCCGTGACGCACAGTATGTCGCTTGCCCAGGTTGCTATCCCACAGCAGCCTTGCTAGCGCTGCAGCCATTGGTACAAGCCGGACTTGTGATGCAGAACATCATCATTGATGCCAAATCAGGAATTTCCGGAGCAGGAAAATCACCCTCGGCACAGACACATTTCTCCGAACGTCACGGTAACGTTTCCGCCTACGGTGTCTTTGCTCACCGACATACCGTGGAAATTGAACAGGAACTCGAAAAATCAGTGACATTCGTACCACACCTAGTGCCCATGGATCGAGGTGTCCTTGAAACAATCTACATCCAATTTGGCAAACACGATCTGAGTGGACACGACATCAATACATCGACGATAGAAAAAATATTTAATGAAGCGTATGGTCATGCACCGTTTATTCGTGTGCGAACTTCAGTTTTACCAGACGTCAAGGCCGTCGCATATACGAACTTTTGCGACATCGGATGGAAACTTAAAGAAGACGGCACACGGATGGTGCTCGTGTCTTGCTTGGATAACCTGCTTAAGGGTGCAGCCGGTCAGGCAGTTCAAAGCTTTAATGTTGCATCCCATTTCAACGAGCGAGACGGACTCTTGTAATGGACACCACCTTTACACCGCGGTTTGATAAACACGGGATAAGAGGACAGGCGTCAGGATCAGATCCTGAATTAAAAGTCCGAGACATGCTTGTTCTTAAACTCGGCGGTGATCTAATTGAATCAGGCGGTGATTTAAAGCGAGTAGCGGTCGACCTTGCCAAAGCTGCAGGACTTCAACCGACTGTGGTCGTGCATGGCGGTGGTCACGAAATTGACGCCGAGATGAAACGTGCTGGTATCAGAAAACAGGTTGTCGACGGTCTTCGAATTACCGATGAATCTACATTAGAAGTTGCCGTCAGTGTGCTTGCCGGACGAGTTAACACTCGGCTAGTAGCAGCTGTCAACGCGGCAGGACGGCCAGCAATTGGACTGACCGGCGCCGACGGGGGAATCGGCCTCGCGGAACTCGCACCACCCTATCGCACCAACGATGGTCATGTAGTAGAGCTTGGCTTGGTTGGCAACCCAGTTGCCACTACTCCACCCAAACTACTTAGTCAGCTGGTTCACGCAGGATACACGCCGATCATAGCGAGCATAGGAGTGACCCGTGATGGCCAACTTGTTAATGTCAATGCTGACGCTCTCGCTGCGCAACTTGCGGTGAACCTCCAGGCGACCACGCTCATGGTGGCTGGCACGACAGCTGGCGTACTTGACATCGATCAGCGGTCACTACCACGAGTAAGTGATGAGGATATCGAACGCCTCCTGGCGGACGGTGCTATAAGTGCCGGTATGGTCGCGAAACTTACCTCGTGTTGTGCTGCACGGCAGGGTGGGGTTCAGAACGTTCGCATCATCGATGGGAGGACTAGCATTGATGTCCGTGCGGGAACCGGTACAATTATCGATACCGCGATAGTAATTCCTCAAAAGGAGAAAGCGAAGCTGTGACCACTGATGACGTGCAACGTCTAGAAGCCAGTCATATCTTACAAACCTACCGCCGCGCACCAGTTGTCTTCACACGCGGTCAAGGTATCTTTATCTACGACGAAGACGGTCAACAGTACACCGATTTGATTTCTGGTATTGGGGCCGCCTCACTAGGACACTCCCACCCAAGCCTTGTTTCCGCAATCGCTGATCAAGCGCGGACACTATTACATACATCAAACCTATTCTTTCATCCCTTGCAGGGACAACTTGGAAGACAGCTGGCCGAAATGTCTGGTTTGTCGCGCGCTTTCTTTTGCAATAGTGGCGCCGAAGCCGTCGAAGCATGTCTTAAATTCGCCAAGCGACATTGGCATACAAGAGGAGATGCAAAACGAACCGAGGTCATTGCTCTTGAACATTCGTTCCACGGCCGAACGTTCGGCGCATTGTCTACAACGTCAAGTGAGGCTTACCGTGCGCCGTTTCAACCCCTGCTACCAGGAGTGCAGTTTATTCCGGTGACTGTCGATGCCCTAAGAACTGCAGTTTCCTCGTCGACCCAAGCAATCATCGTCGAACCAATTCAAGGAGAAGGCGGCATCCGACCATTGCCTCCAGCCTTTGCAACAGCCTTAAACGAGGTGTGCGCCCGCTCTGACGTGCTTCTAATTGCGGATGAGGTTCAGTGCGGTCTCGGTCGAACAGGCAAACCGTTCTACTATCAAGAGCTCGGACTGCAACCAGATCTTGTAGCCATTGGTAAAGCGCTCGGCGGAGGCGTGCCAGTCGCTGCAGCCCTTATCAGTGAACGCGTTGCGTCTACTGTATCCTACGGTGATCACGGCAGCACTTATGGTGGCAACCTTTTGTCCTGTCGCGCCGCGCTTGTGTTTCTTGATGAACTGATCAACAACGGCCTGCTTGATCACGTTGCCACGATCGGTCCACAGGTTGAAAAGCGCCTTAGAGCCCTCGCAGAGCGTCGGACAGAAATTGTTGAGGTGCGTGGCCAAGGATTGATGTGGGGATTAGAAGTTAACACCGACGTTGATGCAATCGTCGACGCTGCACGAAGCCATCGATTACTGATCAATCGGACGTCTGGCTCTGTCGTTCGACTCCTGCCTCCACTGACCATCACTCTTGAGGAAATCGATCAGGCCCTCGAAACACTTGAAGCAGCTTTTGCCGATGCTGCAAATAAGAAATCATGAATTTTGAAGTCGTGAATAGCGGCATCACGGGACCGGATGGATTTCGAACGGCTGGCATCGCCTGTGGCATCAAGGCTTCTGGGCTAGATTTGGCTATTGTGACTAGTGACGATATTACAAATGCAGCCGGTATCTTCACAACAAATTGTGTGACTGCAGCGCCCGTCCAGGTCTCACGCGAACACTTGGCACAAACCAAGGGACGAGCTAAGGCTATTGTCGTGAACAGCGGCTGTGCTAATGCTTGCACTGGAGATACTGGTATAGACGTCGCGCGCGCCATGACGACAGTAACGGCCACTCAACTTGGATGCACCTCTCAAGAAGTTTTAGTTGCTTCGACCGGCGTCATCGGTGTTCAACTGAACACCGAAAAACTTAGGGCAGGTATCAACGTAGCGGCAGGTCAATTGAGCAGGGAAGGCCACCGGTCGGCAGCCGAAGCCATTATGACGACCGACCTCGAACCTAAAGAGTTCGGCATCGAAGTAACTACGGCACAGGGCAATTTTCGGGTAGGCGGCATGGCAAAAGGCGCCGGTATGATCGAACCGAATATGGCCACTATGCTCGCCTTCCTGACAACTGATGTACGGATCGAAAGCGCTAAGCTAAACCAAGCGTTGCGTGAATCTGCAGCTGACACATTTAATGCCATCACGGTGGACGGAGAGTGTTCCACCAACGATTCAGTCTTCGCATTAGCTAGTGGCCGCAGCGCTGTAGTGATCGATGACGATTCGTATCCCATCTTCGTCGAAGCGTTCCGCACAGTCTCCAGAAAACTCGCATTAGACATTGTGCGCGGCGGCGAAGGCGCTACCAAGATCGTGTCAATCACGGCTGCAGGCGCGCGAACCAAAAATGACGCTAGGTGCGTAGCGCGTGTTTTGGCAAATTCCTTGCTAGTAAAGACGGCACTACATGGATGCGATCCGAACTGGGGTCGTCTCGTTGCAGCGGCTGGTCGTTCTGGCGTAGCGTTTGATCTCAAGCAAGCAGTGGTTCGCATCGGCGATACGGTACTGTTCGAAAAAGGTCAATCTTATGACGAACGAGCATCTGTAGCGGCCGCCTACCTTCAACAAAATGAGGTCGAGCTGACTGTCCACTTGGGCGTTGGCAACCATAACGCTACCGTGTGGACCTGTGACTTATCGGCTGATTACGTTCAGATCAATTCCGAATACCGAACATAGCGAGACTATTAGTGGCCATCACGCCAGCGCAAACATTAGACGTGACTCTGCCGAAAGATCTTCTGTCGATTCTCGACTGGTCACCAACTGACCTTGAAAAATGTCTGGACGTGACTGGCTATTTGAAGCGCGACCGATTCCTCGGCCGTCAGGCGCCAACCGCTAACAGGTTGTCTGGTCAACACGTAGCTATGCTGTTTGAGAAACCATCGCTCAGGACCCGTGCGACATTTGAAATCGCTGTTCGCGAATTAGGCGGCGAAATCATTGAGCCACAGCTGAATGCTACGTTCGGCGACCGCGAGGCCTTGGCTGACGTCGCGAAAAGTCTCGAACGGTGGGTGACCGCCGTCGTCGTTCGTACGTTTGCGCAAGAACGACTAGACGAGTTTGCTAAAGCCACAACGACACTGCACGTCATCAACGCACTTAGTGATACAGAACATCCATGTCAAGCTCTTGCGGATGTATTTACCCTGCAAGAATATTGGAAATCATTTAGAGGCCGGACAATCGCGTTTATTGGCGATGGCAATAATGTTGCAACTTCTCTAGCGCATGCCAGCGTTATGCTAGGCCTCACGATCCACATCGCATCGCCATCGGGATTCGACTTACCAGACTCTGTCATTGATGACACCACTCGTATAGCGAAGAAGGGCACCTCCATTAAGCTTTTCAGTGATCCTTGGGCTGCAGTTAATAGTGTCGATGCTGTGTATACGGATGCCTGGACATCCATGGGTCAGGAATCAGAAGCCAAAGATCGTCGATCTGTGTTCTTACCGTATCAAGTAAACACCGCCCTCATGGCGAAAGCGAAGCCAGATGCCATCTTCATGCACTGTCTGCCTGCACATCGTGGTGCTGAGGTTACCGACGAAGTTATGGATGCATCAACATCAGTAGTTTTTGATCAAGTGGAGAACCGCTTGCATACCGAGAAAGCCCTTCTAGCCCTGCTACTTAGTAACGAAAGTTTCTGAACTGATACTAGGAACTACGTTCGAATAACATCGAGTGCCCACTAGGAAAATAGAGCGTCAACTTCTCGCCGTCACGCATGACCTGACATGGCTCTTCTGGTGCGGTGTCATGTACTCCACGGACGGCCATGCGTAGATCACTGGCAGGTAACCCCTCCATCGCCTCGCCAGTGGACAAATGATATCGATGCGTGAAGACCAACTGATCTCCCGACAGTCGATAGGTGCCACCCTCGCCTGAGCCACGCTTTATCTCTCCATGACGATCTGTCACAAAGAACAGAACACTCCAGTCACGTCCTGTAAAGAAAATCAGTCCATCAACCGTGTGCGTTATACCGTCATCTAAGACATAGGTGTATGCCCGCCATGCCCCACGCACATCGACATCCTCTTTCTGGGCTGCGAGGACTGATCCCGTGACTAGTAGCGTGATCGCAGCAGTTTTGAACGCTGTTGACCATTGACGGATGCGACAATATCGAAATTTCTTAATCATGCTTCTCTCCGGGTGTCTCTTCAGACTTAGGGGATTCCAGTGGCACACCAAGACCATCCGCAAGTCGATTGACAAATGCGTAGTACCCCGTAACAAGATTCATATCTAGGATGGCACGGTCAGAAAATCCAGCCGATCTGAGCCGATCCAAATCGGCGCGGTCCACAGCCCACGGCTCTCGTGTGATCATGACCGCATAGTCCAACATAGTGCGGTCAGGGGTACCTAACTCCGCAGTCCGGTAATCGCGTAATATTTGATCGACTAACGTATCGTCGCGAAGTAGTCGCCGCAACCCGGCGGCGTGGTGACTAATTCAATAGTGGCAACGATTAACTGTCGATACGACCACGGCAATCATCTCCCGCTGCGCACGCGATAAGGGAGACGGCCCGTACATTACAAGTTTGTAGAAATCATAGTGCACCTGTAACGATGCAGGATGTAGGCTATGAATTTTTAAGATGTTATCAACGTGACCATCAGGCTCGCGCATGTGGTCGTACATGTCGCGTAAGCTCGGATCGAGATCACTACGGTCCTCGTGTAGCATTTCAATCCACGCTTCTGGCTCTCCATTAGTCCGATCGTGCGGTGAAGACATTATAAAGCTCCATATAGATGTCACGGTATGCGATTTGCACGGACACGTGCAAGCGCGACATATGCGTACAGAGGCTTTAGATGATCTTCAAGGCTAGCGGGAAGGCTGCGGGGTCTATAACACTACCTAAAAATATCAAACATGTGACTGTACTTGAGAGTAAGACTTCGTCCGGCTGCAGCCGGAATCAGGCCGTCAAGACCGTGTGTGTCGTTATAGACAACAAATAGCCCGGTATTGGCTTGACCCAGAACTCCAAAGCGAAAGTTGCTCGACCACAATTTGGCCTTCTCGTTGTACTGGACCAAACTCTGAATGAAGACTCGTGGCGTAAATGAGTACGAAGTGCGTGCAATCATGAGATTAGTTACAAATTTTCCGCCCGGCAGATTGTACGCGTTCCGACTCAAACTCACCTCAGTATTAAAGGCCTCACCCATGCGATATCGAATCGATGGTTGAATCGTGACGCGGTCTCCCCCAAAGGCACCACCGAACCAGCTGTACACCTGCCCGCTCAACGCCGCACCTTGATTCGTCATGAGCACGAGTTGCAGTTCCTTGTGCTTGTACCGACCAACTGGAACGTTGACATCCGGCATAATATTGAAGGCTGCTTTCACCCCTTCGTTCTTAAGATTTATCCCACTGTGTATCTCCGTCCCATTCTTGAATTCCCAGTGATTATCGATGTGCGCGTGGGCACTTTCCTGGAAGCCGTTAAAATCCCAGAATGAGTACATACTGACGTGAGGTCGAAGTTCGTGCAACCTTAACGGAGCGTTGGGACCAAGTCTGAAGGTGTACTGCGTCCGACTATTAAAGTTGCGGAACCCACTGCGCCTAAGGAACCCTGCCTCGGGATTAAAATTTTTCCCAACTTCACTGTAGTTGTAATCGTGCATCCACGCCTGTGCGGTGTATGCATACCGCAAGGTGTAAGCGTGGTCATGGCCGACCTTCCCAGGGGTCTGAGTGCGAGCTATAAAACCATTAATGGTCGCATTTTGACCAATCCCCCATCGTCCATCGATACCGAAGGTTCGATTGTAGTCATTCGATACGGCTAGATCCCCAGACGCCTGTCGATTGACAAAGATGACGCCAAGATTTGACCGATTTGCAAGGTCCTTGCGGACTCGAGCGACTGTGAAATTGTTTGATGGAGCGAGACCCGACACTTCCTCGGTCTGCATACTGAGCAATCCGACATTCACGTTACCTCCGACCTGACCAGACAGTCGGACTCCTCCCAGAATCGGAATCGCGACTCCCTTTGGTCCAATACCAATACTACGGCTGAAAAACAGCTCGGTCGTACCGGAGTTGCCAACGCCGAACAGGCCGGAGTTTTCAAGAAAGAATGGGCGTTTTTCTGGAAAAAATAAGTTAAATCGATCCAAATTAATCTGCTGGTCGTCCACTTCAACTTGTGCGAAGTCTGTGTTGTAGGTCACATCGAGCGTGAGACTGGGTGTCACGCTGTACTTTGCATCGACACCAATGTCTCCAAGAATGGGAGTACTACCCTTGACAGCAGCAAAATTCGTCGCATCACCGAGAACATATGGAACAATTTTTAGGTTCTGCTGCGGCGGCACAACCAATTCAGTCAATCTGCCAGCCATAGACAAGCGATAGAGACTGTACTGCCGTGGCAATGGTGCCCAAAACGCGCGTTCGTTGCGCCGAC
>Ga0310124_10000489_pt1 | contig 27186 bp, 30 predicted proteins | sample CB11b_AW_Bot5_MG_FD_203507 | JGI IMG/M metagenome (GOLD analysis project Ga0310124, IMG submission 203507) | Marine microbial communities from Western Arctic Ocean, Canada - CB11b_AW_Bot5 | ecosystem: Environmental > Aquatic > Marine > Oceanic | place: Canada: Western Arctic Ocean | collected...
GTCCGACAGAACCTTCAACGTGGGGTCCGGAAAGAGCACGACGGTGAGGGAATTGATCCGTCTGATCGGCGTGGCTTGGGGACATCCGGAGCCGGAATACCCGGTTAGGGAGGTGGAGGGTCATGCCGGCGATATCTTGGGCAACGTAGCATCGATTGATCAAATAGCGGACTTTGGCTGGAAGGCCGCGGTCCCTCTTGCTGAGGGCTTGAAGAGATTCGCGGATTGGGCGAAGGACTCAGCGGAGGTCGCAGGTTGACCGAGGAAGCTCGATTCGACAAATACCTGCTTCAGGGAGCCTACCACTGGGATGCGGCAGGGTCGAGCATCCGACGCTACAACATCATCACCGCCGCCCGTTACCAACAGGTGGTGAGGTTGGCAGGGGACCTGAAAGGCCAGAACGTCTTGGACATCGGCTGCGGGGATGGCAAGTTGGTCGCCATGCTCGGTGGGTGCGGAGTTCGACGGGTTCTGGGGGTGGATTATGAAACCAGCGGACTGACGGTCGGCCGGGAGCGGATGGTGCGGGAGCTGTCTGCGGACACGTATGGCAAGATCCACCTGGCCAGGGGCGATGGATTCCAACTGCCCGTGCGAAGCCACGAATGGGACCTGGCCGTCGTGACGGATCTCATCGAACACGTCGAGGAGCCTTCGTCTCTCGTGCGCGAGGCCGCCAGGGTCCTGCGCGGAAGCGGCGCCATGATTGTCACGACCCCCTATCGGGCTACCGAGGCTCCCCTCGACAAGCACCACGTACACGAGTTTTATCCTGAGGAGTTGAAAACTTTGATCGAAGAATCCTTCACGGAGGTGGAGATTGTCCTGTCTGACCCGCTGTGGCTTGTCGAACTGTACACGATGGGGGGCATTACGAAGTCGCTGCGTCTGGCCCTCAACTGCCTTGCCGTTTGGGGAAAAGTGAACCCGATGCTGGCCCTCCCCGTCGGACGGTACGCGGGACAGATCACTGCGGTGGCCCGGGGTAGTCGACTCGCATGAAGGCACCCACAAAACAATGGCTCCGTGCGTGGGCCAACTGGATCTTACCGCCCAGAGTCGAAGAGGTCATCGCCACGGGAATGGGCCGTTTCCTTATGAAAGGGAGTGCCCGGAACCGGGAACTGAAAGACCGACACGCCGACGAGACTCGCGTGTTCATTGTAGGCACCGGGCCCTCGCTGAGTTCGCATGACATCAAGGTGCTGCGAGGGGAGAGGACCATTGTCGCCAACAGCTTCTACATGCATCCGGACAATAGCCATGTGAACCCCGATTACTGCTGCATCGGCGACTATCGATTCATGCGAGATCTTCCGAACAATGTTCAATGGTTCAGAGAACTCGAGGGGGCCCTTCCGGATACGACCTTCTTCGTCCATTCCGATGGTCGACAGCTATTCCAGAAGTATGGTCTGCTCAAGGATCATGAGGTCTACTTCAGGAACAGGGGCGCCGCGGCGACGGTGGCGTCGAGGGTGGACCTCGACCTGACCCGGCCATTCACGGTGGGCCTATCCACGGTCTCCGCCATGTCCATCCAGTTGGCGATCTATTTTGGCTTCAAGGAGATCTATCTGGTGGGGTGCGATGCCAACTGGCTCGAGGATCCTTGGAAGGGCGCGGGCCACTTCTACGATACGAGCGAGTTTTTCCCTGAGTTTGATGGAGGGATCGGGAGCGAAGAGTTGGAGACCGAAATCACGCACGTGCTGCGGGACCTCGAGAGTCATCGATTGCTCCGCGAACGGGCCGACTCGATGGGTGTCCGGATCATGAACGCGACGGGCACGGGGTGGTTGCGAATGTATCCGCCGGTTGTTTTCGAGTCCCTCTTCCCCCCAGGGGACTGATCCAGCGGATGCTGATCGGGATTCATGCGGTCGCGCCGAAGAGTAACGGGGGAGTCTTCCGGTACACGGAGTCGTTGCTCGAGATGCTCGGCGACACGAGTACCCCCGATGATCAGTTCTTGGTGCTCTTCGACGGTAAGATGGAGTATCCTCCGGATCTGGTGGAAAGGAACGGATGGGCTACCGCGTCCTACGCTCCCACCGCTCTTGGCTTGTTACGGTCACTGGGGGTGAACACCGTGGGTGACGAGGTAGCACGCAGAGTCTGGTACGCGGGGGCAAGAATCTGGCCCAAGAGCGCCGTGGCTCAGCCGATCAGGGTGCCCTCCCCCGATTCCCGGTTGGAGAGCTTCCATCGTACGCAGGGCACGGAAGTCATGTTCTACCCGGCCTATTCGGACGCCGCGTTCAGAGTCCGGGTGCCCGCCATCGCTACGGTGCACGATCTGAACCACCGTTTCTACGACGAGTTCCCTGAGATCCGGGCCTATGGGGAGTACGAACGCAGGGAGCGGTTTTTCTCGAACGTGGCCCGCTCTGCCGAGACCGTCCTCGTAGAGTCGCAAACGGGCAAGGAGGACCTTCTGAGTTGTTATCCCGACTCCGGTATCGAAGAGGAGCGGGTGGTGGTTCTGCCGATGCTCCCCTCACGGGCCGCTACAGGGCCGACGTCTCCGGATGAACTCGAAGCCGTCCAACGGCGTTATGGCTTACCCGAGGACTTCCTCTTTTATCCCGCACAGTTTTGGCCCCACAAGAACCATCTGCGCCTCATCGAGTCGCTCGCCCTCCTCCGGGATGGACATGGGCTGGAGCCTACACTGGTCCTGGTCGGATCCAACAGGGGCTCACTTCGGAAGAGGACCTTTGCCGATATGATGCGGCGGGTGGTCCAGTTGGGGTTGGAGCCGCAGGTGCTGTATCTTGGCCATGTCTCCGACCAGGACTTGGCGGCTCTGTACGACCTCTCGAGTGCCCTGGTGATGCCCACGTTCTTTGGGCCTACGAACATCCCTATACTCGAAGCTTTTCTCCGAGGGCGCCCGGTCGTGACCTCCGACATCCGCGGCTTGCGAGATCAGAGCGAGGGTGGGGCTGTGCTCGTCGATCCCCGGTCTCCACCGGCCATGGCCGCCGGCATTCGGACCGTCCTCACCGACACCGGCCGTCGCAATGAGCTGGTAGCGAAAGGGAGGGAGGTCGCCGGTAGTTACGGGCCGAAGGAGTACGGTGAGATCCTTTCGGCGGCGCTGTCGGCGGTGAAGGACAGGATCAGGAGTCACGAGACCAGGATCAGGCCACTGGCGGCGTGTGGAAAAAGGTAGAATAGAATGACCAAGACTGCGTTGATCACTGGAATCACGGGGCAAGACGGTTCGTACCTCGCTGAGCTTCTTCTCGGCAAGGGATACACGGTGCATGGCGTCATCCGACGGGCGTCGACGTTCAACACGGGGCGGATCGACCACCTCTATCAGGACCGCCACGACGCCGAAGCTCGCCTGTTCCTCCACTATGGGGAGCTGTCGGATGCGGCGACCCTGCGGAGGGTCATCGGAAACGCCCTACCCGATGAGATATACCACCTGGGTGCGCAGTCGCACGTCGGCGTGTCGTTCCAGGAACCTCTGTACACCAGTGATGTGGATGGGCTCGGAACGCTCAGGCTCCTCGAGGCCGTCAGAGACATATGCGGGGATGATCCGGCCCGGATTCGTGTGTATAACGCCTGCTCGTCTGAGATGTTCGGGGCTTCACCCCCGAAGCAAAACGAAGAAACGCCGTTCTACCCAAGGAGTCCCTACGGCGTGGCGAAGGTGGCGTCTTACTGGTTCGCGAAGAACTACCGCGAAGCATACGGCCTCTTCATTTCCAACGGCATCCTTTTCAATCACGAGTCGCCGCGTCGAGGAGAGACGTTTGTGACTCGGAAGGTGACTCGCGCCGTCGGTAGAATTAGGCTGGGCCTACAGAAGAAGCTCTTTCTGGGTAATCTCGACGCTAAGCGAGACTGGGGGTTCGCAGGTGATTACGTCGAGGCCATGTGGATGATGCTTCAGGATGACGCGCCCGATGATTTTGTCGCCGCAACCGGGGAATCCCATTCGGTGCAGGATTTGGTGGAGGAGGCGTTCGGGTACGCCGACCTGGATTGGAGGGAGCACGTTGAGCTCGATGCGCGCTACCTGCGACCGACAGAGGTCGATCATCTCGAAGGCGATGCGTCTAAAATGAGGAAGAGGCTGGGGTGGGAACCCACCGTGTCCTTCCGGTCTCTGGTGAGGGTGATGGTGGATGCGGATTCGGAATTGGCTCGCCAGGAGAAGACTCTCCTGGACGGCGGACATGAAGTAGGATCTCGTCAGACTGTTGATCGATGAGCACCCTACTCAGACCCGACGCACGGATCTTCGTGGCCGGACACAAGGGGTTGGTGGGATCGGCGATTGCCAGGCGCCTCACGGCCGAGGGACTCACTGGCCTCATCACTCGGGACCGCAACGAACTGGACCTCCGTGATGCCAGAGCCGTGGATCGCTTTTTCGAGTTGGAACGCCCTGAGATCGTTTTCCTTTCTGCGGCCAAGGTGGGCGGCATCATGGCGAATGCGGCCTATCCTGCGGATTTTATACGCGATAACCTGGCCATCCAACTGAACTGTATCGACGCCGCCCATCGGCACGAAGTGGAAAAGCTCCTTTTCCTGGGGAGTTCTTGTATCTATCCGAAGTTCGCGAACCAGCCAATGCAGGAGAGTGAGTTGCTTGGCGGGCATCTCGAACCCACCAACGAAGCCTATGCGGTGGCAAAGATCGCGGGCATCAAGATGTGTCAGGCCTACTGGGCCCAGTACGGCAAACGATTCATCTCGGTCATGCCGACCAACCTGTATGGCCCCGGTGACAACTTCGACCTGGAGACCAGTCATGTCCTTCCGGCCCTCATCAGGAAATTCCACGAGGCGGTGCAAGGGGGGCATGACGAGGTTACGATCTGGGGAAGTGGGGAGGCCCGGCGGGAGTTCTTGTACGTAGACGATTTGGCCGATGCCTGCGTATTCCTCATGGAGCGGTGGGAGAGCCCGGAAATCGTGAACGTCGGCACGGGATCGGATTTGCAGATCATGGAGCTTGCCGGCCTGATAGGGGCCGTCGTCGGATTCGAAGGGCGCCTCGTCTATGACCGCACGAAGCCCGACGGCGTGCCTAGAAAACTCTTGGACTCGAGGCGGCTACTCAGGCTGGGCTGGTCCCCGGCCACGGCTCTGGAAGAGGGAATCCGGAAGACCTGCGATTGGTACTGCCATCAGACGGCACTTCCTGAGTAGCCACGGCCCGTCCGCCCTCGCTTGGATGTTTTCGGAGACATTCGACCTCATGAACATCGATCACCCCTCAGCCCCGGTCACGCTGCTCAGTCATCCGTTGGACGCATCGACTGTCTCATACGGCGGATCGATGGACGTGGCCCTGGAGCCCATACGGTCAATCCAGGCGGGCGACACCGCCAACACGACCAAGATCACCACGTCGACGCATGCCGGCACCCATGTGGACGTGCCGAAGCACTTCTTCCAGGACGGAGGGGATTTGCTATCGTTTCCGCCCGCATCCTGGCTATTTCGCAGCGTGTTCATGATGGAGCACCCGGTCCAAAGCGACGGCTCGGTTCTCAGTCTCGGCGCCTTGGAGGAGAAGCTTGCGACCGTTCCTACTGAAACGGACATGCTTCTGCTCCGAACCGGCTGGGAAAGGCACCGCACAGGCGCATCGGAGGCTGACGAGCAACGGTACGCTCGGGCTGGGCCCGGCCTGGCGGGGGAGATCGGGGAGTGGCTGCGAAAGCACACGGCGGTTCGGGCGGTTGGCTTCGACTTTATCTCTCTATCTTCATTCTTGCACAGGGATACCGGGCGTGCGGCCCACCGAAGCTTTTTGGAGCCGACCGCGCCGATCGTTATCGTCGAGGACATGCATCTTTCGGAGCTGGATTCTGCCCCCAAGTGGGTCTTAGTGGCGCCGCTGTTCATTTCGGGGGGAGACGGAGCTCCGGCTACGGTCTTTGCGGAAGTCGGATGACAGCCGCACTAAAGTTGAGAGGGAGGAGTATCAAGTGACCGCTGAGGGGGAGCGACCCACGGTTGCCGTAGCGTCAGTGAGCTTTTCGGCGAACGAAAGGCTCATTGCCGAGTTGTTTGCGATTGGTGTCAACGTCGTGGGCAACACGGGGGGGCAGCGGTTCAATACGGAGGCAGCGCTCGCTGAGTTTATCGGAAATGCGGATTTCGCTATCGTGGGCGTGGAGCCGGTGGGGGAGGAAGTCATTGCTGCATGCCCGAACCTCGAGATTGTGGCGAAGTATGGGGTAGGCCGGGACAATCTCGACGAGCCGGCTCTCGAGGCGGCCGGCGTGAAGGTGGGTTGGACCGGCGGCGTCAACCGGCGATCAGTGACGGAGTTGACCCTGGCTTTCGCTCTCGGTCATCTCCGTAATGTCTGGCCCTCCGTGAGCCTAATGAGGCGTGGAAAATGGGAGAAGATCGGCGGACGAGAGCTCTCCGGCTGCACGTTTGGCATCGTCGGTCTCGGTCATGTCGGGACCGACGTTGCCAGGATCGTTCGGGTGTTCGGAGCGACGGTCGTCTACCGGGACATCGTAGATCGGTCGGATGTCGCGGCGGAGCTCGGGCTCGAGAGCATGGAGTATGAGGGCGTCCTACGCGAAGCGGACGTTCTTTCTTTCCACGTTCCCGGGACGCCTTTGACCAAGGAAATGTTCGGCGAGGCCCAAGTTGCCCATATGAAGCTGAGCGCTCTGGTCATCAATACCGCCAGAGGGAGTGTGATCAGGTTTGACGAGACCGTCGCTGCGGTCCGGGACGGTCGACTCGGGGGATTTGCGACCGACGTTTTCCCGAACGAGCCCTTTGATGCCTCGGCTTTCGCGGAAGATGACCGGCTCTACTTTACGCCCCACATCGGTGGAAACTCACGTGAGTCGATCATGGCAATGGGCCGCTCGGCCATCCACCACCTTCGCCGGCATATCGAGAGGGGACGGTAGCGATGAGCTTAGCCGTGGTATTCGGAGGGGGGGGCTTCCTCGGTAGTCATGTCGCGGACGAGCTGACGGCGAAGGATTTTCAGGTGAGAGTTTTCGACCTGAAGCCATCCCGTTACTTGTCTGATGGCCAGGAGATGGTCATCGGCGACATTACGGACACAGACTCGGTCCGCAAGGCTATGGAGGGTGCGCAGTATGTGTTCCACTTCGCAGGCCTGGCGGACATAGACGAGGCATCGAATCGTCCGAGGGATACGGTGCTCTTGAACATCCTCGGTACCGTCAACCTACTCGAGGCGGCACGAGACGCCGGCGTGGAGCGTTTCGTCTTCGCGAGCACGGTGTACGTGTACAGTAACGCGGGCAGCTTTTACCGGGCGAGCAAGCAGGCTTGCGAGCATTACGTCGAAGTCTTCCGTGAGAAGTACGGGCTTCCGTTTACGATCCTGCGTTACGGTTCTCTGTACGGTCGTAGATCGGACCAGAAGAACACCATCTCCGGGCTGATCCGGGACGCGCTCGAGCATCGCACGATGTCCTACCCAGGGGATGGCGAAGAGCTTCGCGAGTACATCCACGCCCAGGATGCTGCCATCGCCACGCTCCAGGCGCTCGGTGACGAGTACGCCAACAAACACGTCATCCTCACCGGCGCGACAGCCATGCGCGTGAAAGACGTGATCCACATGATCAGTGAGATGCTGCCGTTCGAGGTCGACGTCTATTTCGGCCATCATGAAGGCGCAGAGCACTACCGCATCACCCCGTATTCCTTCAACCCGAAGGTTGGGAAAAAGCTGATCGTGAACCCGTTTGTGGACATGGGGCAGGGCATACTCGACTGCATCGAGGATGCCGCGGCGCACCTCGATGTGGACGGCGACCAGGACAGGGACCAGGACAGGGACCAGGACAGGGACCAGGACAGGGATCGGGACGGGGATCAGGACGGATGATCCCGGCCATAAGGCGGGTTCGGCATCGTGAATCCGGCAAGTTCGCGTGGGCCGCTCTCGATGCCGACGGGAATCATGCGGGACTGTTCAATGAGGGTGGCCTGGAACGGTGGGCTGGTGGCGAGGACCCTTCCGACGGTGATGCATTGGGCGACCCGGTGGACTGGCTGGACCATCCGGTTCTTACCTCAGGAACCGTGTTCGCGTTCGCGGAGACGTACTATGAAGAGGGATCACGCGAGCGCCGCTCCAAGAATCCGATGCTGTTCATCAAGCCTGCCTCGAGCGTCGCGCCGGAGGAGGCCGTAGTTCCGGTTGGTGAACTCCTCGCCGGAGGGGCGAGAATTTGGGGGGAGGGAGAAATCGGCCTGTACGTGGGCCCGTCGGGCCGTCCCATTGGCCTTACGCTTGTAAACGACGTCACGATGGAGATGCCCGGGTACGAGGACCAGGACCACCATCTCCCGTTCTTGAAGGGCCAGTTCGGCTTTTGCCCGTGCTCGTCGATACTGCTGCCCCTCTCGGAATGGGATGACCACCGCCTGGCGAACCATCACGACGGTGAGCTGATTCGCCAGGGTCGCCGGACGGACTTCATTTACTCGGTGGAGGAGCTGTGGGACTGGCTGACCGGATGGTGTGCGCCTTCTCCCGGGGACCTGATGCTGATGGGTGCCCCAAGGCGGGTGCGTCCGCGCCTCTACGCTGAAATCGGAACGACCTTCACCGCGGTCCTGAATGATCGATGGCGATTGGAGACGGTCTTTGGCTGACACGTCCCCCGTGGTCCTGTTCGATTTTGATGGTGTGTTCTGTGACTCCACAAGGGAATGTTATAGCATCGCGCTTGCGGCCCGGGCGCTCATCGACGGGACGGACGACGGGACGGATTACTCGCACGAACTCGTGGGCGAGTTGGAAGACGGAGACGCGCTCCTGGAGTTCTTTCGATCGCACCGCCCTTATATAAGGTGGCCCAGGGAGTATTGGCTGCTGCTCGAGACCTTCCGCACCGGCGGTGGCGCTGTCACGCTGACCCAGCGGGACTTCGATGATTTCGAGGAAGCGGGCGACCCGGTGGCGCTCGCGTTTCAACAGGCCTTCTTCGACGTAAGGGACGATCTTCGCACGAACCGCTACGACGCGTGGATCGATCTATTCGACGCCTATTCGTCGGTCGTGGAAGAGGGCAGGGTAGTCATGGAACACGTTCCGTTCCGGATTCTCACCGGTAGGGACGGTTCCTCGGTCGGAGCCTTTCTGGCCAAGCACGGATTGGAAGTGCCGGGGGAGTGGGTCTTCGATGCCAAGCAATTCAGGAACAAGGTCGAGGGGTTCGAGGCGATTCGGTCGGAGATGGGCCGAGACCGACTGTACGCATTCCTAGACGATAACGTGACGCACCTTGCCGCTCTCCTACCCCTGGGGGTCCAGTGTTTTTGGGCCACTTGGGGGTACTCATCCCCGGATCACGAGAACACGGCGCGCGAGTTGGGGTCACGAATCATCCGATGCGGCCTGGATGACTGGACGGACCGGTTGATGCAGGCTATTGACCCAAGACGAGAGGGGGTCTCTGGTGAAACGCGGTGATTTTTTTAGAGGGGTATGGCTGTCTCCGTTCGCTTTCATAAGGGGGCGAGAAACACCTCCGGATACGTCGACTACAATCGACGCACAACGAGACGCGGCGCCCGCACAGGTGGCGCACGATTGGAGATGGCAACGGCTCGACGAACTCCGTCATGCTTACCGGCGCCTGGCAGACGGTCGAGGCGTTCTTCCAAACGATCCCTACCGAATGGACTGGAGCTGGCCGCAGCACCCAAACGGGGATCGAAGTTCTCACCGCGTCGACCACGGCGTTTTCGCTGTCCGGCGTGGTCGTGGAGGAGCTTCCCCTTTTCCAAACCGCGAAGATCATGACTTTAACGGACGCGGCCACCATCGCCGTGAACACGGCCCTCGGGGGCAAATTCACGGTCACGCTCACAGCAGATCGCACCATGGGCGTGCCCACCAATCCATCGTCGGCCAAGAGATCGAATTCGACATCGTTCAGGACCGCAGGGGAAGCCACCCCCTCACCTGGGACGCTGCACATTCTAAGGAAGCTTGGTCCGACAGAGGGAACACGCGAGGCAAACGATCCACCATCCGCTTCTATTATGACGGTACGAATTGGATGCAGATGGGCGCTCAGTCACCGTATATCTAGTCGCCCGGATCGGGCGTGGTTTTCTTGTGCACCCACTGACGCTCCCTCGGTACAAGCGTGGAGGGGGCTGTGAGGTAGACGCACTGTACGATCGCGCCTAGCTTGCCGCCTATGGCGGGATAAACATCTGATTGTGGAATTCCAGAAATGCTGAACCAGGAACATCGAACGGACCCGGCGGCCTATGCGGGAATCGGTGACACGCCATACGGATTAAAGAATGAGGTTTCGCTATTTGAAATCGTAAGCGCACTGCTGCGGCAGCGAAGCGTCTTTGTCCGGACCCTTGTCCTGGTATCCGGCATCACTTTCTTGTTCGTCTTCACGAGACCTCCGCGATACACGTCCTCGGCTTCATTCGTCCCCGAGACCTCCGACTCTCAGGCCGCAGGTATGCTCTCACTGGCTCAGGAGTTTGGAATACCGATGGGTGTTGGCTCCAGTGAGAGATCCCCCGAGTTCTACGAGGCGCTCGTTACGTCGAGTGAAATCCTTCGGCAGATCGTGGTGGAGCGGCATCCCGTTAGAGATTCTGAGGCCGAGTCGGGGGAAATCAATCTGATCGAATACTACGAGGTCGACGAAGAGACCGAGGTCGGCCGCATCGAGCGCGCCATGGAGGAACTGATCGAAGGCGATCTCGAAGTCACGACGGATCGCGACGCGGGGATAGTGAGCTTCTCGATCACGACGGAGGATTCCTTACTTTCGTACGGGGTGGTGGCCCACCTTCTCAGTCTTGTCAACGACTTCGACCTGAACACTCGTCAGTCACAGGCGGGTTCTGAGCGCGTATTCACCGGGGAGCGGTTGGCCCAGCAAGAAGAGGAGTTGAGGCAGGCTGAAGATAATCTCCAGGGGTTTCTCATAGAAAACCGTGTCATCAACGACTCTCCGTTCCTCCAGTTTGAACGTGACCGATTCGAGCGGGCCGTCGAGATGCAGCAGGAGCTGGTCACTTCACTCGCGCAGTCCTTCGAACGGGCGCGAATCGAGGAAGTCCGGAACATACCGGTGATCACCATAATAAACTCTCCCCATGTGCCGGGCCTTCGTGATCGGCTGAGGATTGTCTTGACCATCATCATGGGGATCATGTTTGGGGCGGCATGCGGGGCGTTTGCGGTCTTCTTCAGGACTTACATGGAGCAACCCGATGACACGCGCCCGTCTGATCTCCAGGAGTTGGCTTCCGTGTGGAGTGATACGAAGACAGACCTCCGGCGATTCCTTCCATGGCCGTTTAGGCGATCGGGTCTCTCCCGCGCAGACGTCAGCGTACCAGAACCAGAATCACCGTTGCCAGCGAACTCAGGATTCCCACTAGATTTGTGACCAGCCCAATCGTGTCGAGTTGATCCAATGGGTTCTTGAGCGGTACGGACACCACGCTTCCGGGGCCGGGGGCGGGATAACTCGACCAGAACAGGAATTTGGATCGAGTCCGCGCCAGACCATCTGCGTACCGCACCGACACCCTGCCCTTGTCCGCGTCGTTTCGGTACCCGCCTGCATTGGCCAGGTAGTAGTTTAAGTTTGCTCCCTCACGGAAGAGGACAGTCACGGGCGAATTCACGGCGCCTTCGACAACGACGGTGGGTGAGTATTCGGGGATGTGCAGGGAATCCCCGGGCTGTAGGAGTAGGTTGGCTTGGCCAGAAGGGTCGTCGAGAGCAGTGAGAATATCCACGTTGATGCGACCGAGGTCGTCCTGTTGCCGAAAGAAGCGCGCGCCTTCGAGGTACGCTGTGTCCAGCAGGCCGTTGGCACGGGCTATGAGGTCGGCTACGCGGTCGTTCTTGGTCAGGAGCGTGTAATCGCCGGGAACCGACACCTCGCCAGTGATCTCGACCGACTGAGGCATCTCGAATTCGGGCTGCCTCAGAATTCGAACCTGGTCGAACGGCTGAAGGATGAACTCCGGGCTGGTCCCGGCCGGAGGAAAGGCCACTCCTGGAGGACCCACGTACTGCCCGTCGGGTGTCCGTTGGCTGAGATAGCTTGAGTCCAGCGGGACCATTAACGCATCGGCGAGCTCACCGAGTCCGCGCTCGTCGGGGAGGCGCGATACTTGTGCCTCGCGCAAGTCAGCCCCGACGGTAGGCCCCCGAGCCAGGAGCATCAGGTCACGGAGCGTCATCCCTTCTCGCCACGGGAGCGTATCGGGAGCGGCGATCATGCCGACGATCGACACGTAGTAGCTGTCCCGCAGGTCCACCACCTGATCGACGACGATGGAATCGCCGTCCTGTAAGCCGACCGGTGGGATGAGCACGCCCCCGACGTGCCCCGGCTCGCCTGGATCCCTCGACGGCGTCAAGCCCAGATCGATGGCGATACGATCGCTCGATCCGGGTCCCCGGTCACTCGGGCGCACCACCCGATGGATCGTCATGCGCTGGCGGTTCGCCTCAGGCGCAAAGCCCTGGGCTTCGCTCAGGACATCGATCAGATCGTCATCGGCGTCCAACTCGTAAAGGGCCGGTCGAACGACGGACCCGCGCAGCTGTACCTGGCGCCCCTTCAACGGAACGAAGACGACGTCCCCCTGCTCCAGGATGACGTCTCCCGACACGTCACCGTCGAGGAGATACGGGTAGAGGTCGAGCGAGACTTCGTCCCCATTGCGCCCCCTCCGGAGTTTGATCTCGCGCAGGCTACCCAGCACTGTGGGACCGCCCGCGGCGTAGAGCGCGTTTGTCATCGTAGCCACAGACGCCAGTTGATACGCGCCGGCCTGGGCCACTTCACCCGTGACGTAGATCTGAATCGTGCGAAGCTCGGTGATGGTCACGTCGACGGACGTCGTGCCGCGGGTGATCCCCGAATACGAGTCGGCCAGCCGGTCCCGAAGCAGAATCCTCAGGTCGGCCATGGTAAGATTCGCCACCGAGATCCGACCGACGTCCGGTACTAGCAGGAAGCCTTCTCGCGTCACGACCAACTCATGAGCCAACTCGATCTCACCCGTGACGATCAGGACGAGTTGGTCCCCGGGTCCGATCAGGTAGGAGTCAGGCACCGGGCCGGAGAGAAGAGGTTGGAACAGGGAGCTCGCCCGGGTGAAGACATCGAGGCCGAAGATGGGCAGGCCGTTGACCAGGATCTCCCGCCGAGCGCCTCTCAGTTGCATGCCGGCCTCGACTGGCACGGCCTCGAACCCGTCGGCGGTCTGGACCCCGATTCCCAGCGCTTCCAGAGCGGTCATGGCGTCGCTGTCGAACGGGCTGGCCGCTTCAAGTAAGTCGGCAGAGAAGAACTGGTCGAGGGCGTCGGGGGATAGGCCGGACGCCCTGAGCCGGTCCCGGATTTGGCGCTCGCTGAGACCGGACTGAAGAAGACGCTGGCGGACCAGGTCCGGGTTCTCCCGGGCTAGCTGACGCGCCTCAGCACTGGGGACCTGAGCTGAGGCGCCCGTCGCAGTGGCAAGTACCACTGTGACGCACAACGCTGCCGCCCTCACGGCCCACCGCTCCACCCTGAGGTAGGGCCGGAAGGTGGGGTCACTTGAATCTCTATGGATGTTCCGATCAGATCGCACGTGGGATTACCCTAAAGTAGCAAGGACGGCCAGGCTACAGGTGTTTTCACGGTCGCGCTAAAAATGAAGGGTAGGATCAAGCCGGTCAACACGAGGGAGGCCTTGGTGTGGGATTTCGGACGAATCATTTGTTTCCTTCTTCATGTCAGCCCATGTGCCATTCATCTTCATAATGTTAGTGAATACGAGATCTACAGGAGAGCTCCCTGGCCACCGTATTCAATGCTCTCTACAACACGGGTGGCCCGGGGGAGCGCGGTTCGATGCGTTCGGTCGAAGTTCGGCGTGCCGGGCGGCTCTTGGCCGAAGTGGATCTCTACGACTACCTCATTCGGGGCGACGCCTCGGACGACATCCGCTTAGAGCAAGGCGACCGGCTCTTCGTGCCCCTCGTCGGATCCCAGGTCTCGATCGAAGGATTCGTGCGCAGGCCCGAGTTCTACGGGATCAAGCCGGGTGAGCGGTTGCGGGACTTGATCGACTTCGCCGGGGGCCTGCGGCCCGAGGCGTATCTGCGGCGACTGCAGATTGATCGCATCTTGCTGGCAGCAAAACAGACGCCGGAGCGGGAGCGGGTGATCCTCGATGTCGATCTGGAGAAGATGTGGGAGGGCGACGACTTCGAGCTTCTCGACGGGGACCGGGTCACGGTCCTGGGCATCGGAGATCATCGAGACAATCAGGTGATGGTGGAAGGCCACGTGGAGAAACCGGGGGTCTTCGAGCTGGTTCCGCACACGACCCTCGGCGACGTCATTTCCAGGGCGGGGGACTGCTACCGGACGCGTTCGATGTCGTGGCACAACGCATACGTTCCAGGCGCCCGGTTGGTCCGGGACGGACTGCCCTTGGGCCTCGACCTCGAGGCTGCCTTGAACGGCCGAGGCGCGGACCTCCTCTTGCTGCCTGGCGACGTTCTCGAAGTGCCGCAATACGATGGAACGGTTCGCATCATCGGTGCCGTGGGCTTCGAATCTCGGATTCGCTGGCGGGAGGGAATGACCTTGAGCGACTACCGCGATCAGGCAGGTGGGATCGTAGAGCAGGGAGACCGGAATGGGACGGTGGTCACGTACGCCAGCCAGGAGCGGCAGCGTTCGAGCAAGTTCCTCTTCTTTCGGAGCGACCCCAGAATCGAGCCCAGTAGCACAATTTCGGTACCGTTCAAGGAACAGCGAGTGGGCGGTGGGCTCAACGTGGATCAACTCCTGACCCGGGTCCTCTCGTTCGCTAAGATCCTCGTTGCAATCAAGGCACTCTGACGGTCGACGTAGCCCGGGTGGTGCCGACCCATAGCGCGGCGTGCGCTTCCTACCCAGATTCTTGCCTGCGATCAATCTGTTGGTAGAGGTCTGTTGGTAGAGGCCTTAATGTTCTGTGGGCACTCCATGCACATAACAGTCATCGGCGCCGGATACGTCGGACTCGTCGCCGGCGCCTGCCTGGCTGAAACCGGTACCGACGTCGTTTGCGGCAGCGCCGGAGAAACGAGGGTGGCGTGGGGATAGGGAAGCGGGCCCTGGACCTGGTCGGCGCCTCGGTCGTGCTTGCCTTGGCGTCACCATTGTTGGTGCTGGGCGCCCTCGCGGTGCTCTTGGGGTCGGGTCGTCCGGTCTTCTTCGGCCACCGGCGATTGGGCCGTGAAGGCGTCCACTTTCGTTGTTGGAAGCTCCGGACCATGCGCGTGGGTGCCGAAGCCGAGCTGGCACCCGAGAGTGCCCTCCACGAGCGTTACCGGGGGAACAGCTTCAAGATTCCCACCGGCGAGGACCCGAGGGTGACTCGCGTCGGAGGGTGGCTTCGTCGAAGCTACGTGGACGAAATTCCTCAGCTCTTCAACGTCCTGAACGGGACCATGTCTCTCGTGGGTCCCCGCCCCCTAGTCGAGGACGAGCTCGAGTTGTATGGCGAGAACGCAGACGAGTTGCTGCGAGTGCGGCCTGGCATCTGCGGGGAGTGGACGAGCCATGGAAGGGACAGACCGCCTTACCCCGAGAGGGCGGCCATGGAACTCGACTACCTCCGGCACCGTTCGCTCATGAAGGATCTCACGATTCTCGCGCGCACCATACCCGTCGTGTTCAAGGGTCAGAAGGACAGATAGACCATTGCTTACGGACACCCCTCCGGCGGAAGGCCTGCGCCGGTCGTGAAGATCGGCATCAACGGTCGCTTCTACGCCGCCCCCCTCACCGGTGTGCAGCGGTTTTCCCGCGAGCTCTCCGCCCGGATCTACGATCGACAGGGCGGCGTCCTTTTCCTGCCTCGTGGAACCGACCCACCTCCAGGGCTCCCCGAGCGGGTGGAGGTGGTGGTAGGAAGGACCCGCGGGCACCGGTGGGAGCAGCTCGAGCTTCCGGGAGCGGCGGCGTCGTGCGACGTCCTCTTACACCCCGCCAACACCTGCCCGCTTCGGGGCGCGGGACACGTGGTCGTCGTGCACGACGTTCTCCCCCTGAGTCACCCCGCCTGGTTCGATCGCCGGTTCGCATCGTGGTACCGCTGGGTCGTGAAACGCGCTGTAAGAGGGGCTGAGCAGGTGCTCACGGTGTCGCAGTGGAGTGCCGACCAGTTGATTCGACTCGTCGGTGTGGATCCCGACAGGGTGGAGATCGTGACCCAGGGCATCGAGCCGTTTCACCAGCCGGCGTCGGCCGCAGTGGTTGGGCGTGTGCGGGAGCGTTGGAGCCTCCCCCCCGAATACGTCCTCACCGTGGACGGGGGCGATCCTCGGAAGAACCTGATCTTTCTCACAGGCGTGCTGGATGACCTGGCTTCAAAGTCGGACCGGACTCTACCCCTGGTCGTCGTGGGGCGGTCCCGGCACGTACACCGGTCACCGCCGTCGATCGAGCTCGCATCGAAGCACGTCGTGGACGTGGGGTCGGTGACCGACGAAGATCTCCACGGTCTCTATACCGGCGCGACAGTGTTCTGCTTTCCTTCGCTGGCCGAGGGCTTCGGGCGTCCTCCGCTCGAGGCAGTCGCATGCGGGACGCCGGCCGTCGTGGCCGAGTACGGTCCGGCGCGTGAGGTGATGGGGGATGGGGCGGAGATTCTACCGCTGGACCGGGCCGCCTGGACGGCCACGCTGGACGACCTGCTCAGCGATGCGGATCGAAGACGAGATCTGGCCGAACGCGGACGCCAAGTGGCGGCACGGTATCGGTGGGGCCGGACCTGCGACCAAGTTCTCGAGGCGTGTGGAAAGGTGGCAAGACGGACGGCCAGGGTGGGCGCGCCCTGATGCCCGGTGCCGAATCGTTACGAGTCGCGCTGGTGCATGACTGGCTTACGGGAATGAGGGGAGGAGAGCGCGTCCTGGAGGCGCTTCTCGATCTCTTCCCCCGGGCGGAGATTTTCACCCTGATCCATCGACCGGAAACCGTCTCCTCCCAGATAGAGGCCCGGACCATCCACACTTCCTTTGTGGACGATCTGCCTTTTGCCCACGGCCCATACCGTTACCTCCTGCCGCTTTTTCCCTGGGCCGTCGAATCCTTCGACCTCGAAGGCTTCGACCTGGTGATCTCGAGCAGCCACTGTGTGGCCAAGGGGGCTCGCCCACCCTCAGGTGTGCCCCATCTGTGCTATTGCCATACGCCGATGCGTTACGTGTGGGATCAATATCAAGCATACTTCGGGCCCGGCCGGGCGAGCGTCCCCGTCCGCGCGGCCATCGCCGCCCTCGCCCCGTGGCTGAGACGCTGGGATCTGGCCTCGGCAGGCCGAGTCGATCGCTTCGTCGCCAACTCCGCGTGCGTGGGTGATCGGATTCGACGGCACTACGGTCGGACTTCCGTCGTGGTGTACCCCCCAGTGGATCTCCAGCGCTTCACATCCGCTCCCGTCCGAGAGGACTTCTATCTCGTCCTAGGCGCCCTGGTGCCCTACAAGCGTGTGGATCGAGCGGTAGAAGCGTGTAATCGGCTCAGCCGTCCACTCGTGGTCGCGGGTGTGGGCTCTGAGCGTTCCCGACTCGCCAAGGTGGCCGGGCCCGGGATCTCGTTCCTCGGGAGCGTGACGGACGCGGAGGTAGTCGACCTTCTGTCGCGGTGCCGGGCGTTCCTCCTTCCCGGGGAGGAGGACTTCGGGATCACGGCCGTCGAAGCCCAGGCGGCGGGAGCCCCGGTGATCGCATACGGAAGGGGGGGGGCACTCGAAACGGTCATAGGCGTGGAGCACAACGGAGAGGCCCCCTGCCGGAGTGGGGAGGACGCCACCCATGACGCACTCCAGCCCACGGGCGTGTTCTTCCACGAGCCATCCCCGGAGGGACTCATGGCCGCCATCGAGCGCTTCGAGTCGCAGGACTTCTCCGTCGAAGCCTTACGGGCCAGTGCAGCGAGATTCGGAAGCGAGCGCTTCAAGCGAGAGATGACGAGCCAGGTACACGAGCTTCTCGGGCGGGGGCTGGCGTGAGCTCCGGGAGCCGACGCGTTAGGTTTCCCGCGACGCGGACGCGCCCATGACTCGAGACCAGGGTGAGTGCAGGTGAACGTGAAGCCATCGGAGCTGCCTGAAGTGCTTGTCTTCACGCCGAAACGTTTCGGTGATGCGAGGGGCTTTCTTTCTGAGACCTACAACGAGCGGCGTTGGCGGGAGCTCGGCATCGACCTCCGATTTGTACAGGACAATCACTCGCACTCGGCGCAGCTGGGCACGGTTCGGGGTCTCCACTACCAGTTGCTGCCGCACGCCCAGGACAAGCTGGTGCGCGTCCCCCGAGGGGCGATTCTCGACGTCGCCGTCGACATCCGGGCCGGGTCGCCCACGTTCGGACGGCATGTCAGCACGGTGATCAGTGCTGAGGCGTGGAATCAGATTTTGGTGCCTTCAGGGTTCGCCCACGGCTATGCGACCCTGGAGCCCGATACTGAGGTGTTCTACAAGACGACCGATTTCTACGCGCCCGACTTCGAGCGTGCCATTCGATGGAACGACCCCGCTATCGGAATCGAGTGGGGCCTCGCTCAAGGGCAGGCGGTCGTATCGGAGAGAGACGCCCAGGCGCCGCTGCTGGCCGACGCGGTCGATCTGTTCGACTGACCCGTCGATGTGGTGGCCGGCCTTCAACGAGAACGACCGCTTCGAGATCAAGGGCGGCGCCACCCCATAGCGGGTCGTGCGCTTCCTACGCAGATTCTTGCCTCGAATCAATCCCTCTGCTCAGATCTTATGTCCTCAGGTGATTCATGCACATAGCAGTCATCGGAACCGGATACGTCGGTCTCGTGGCCGGCGCCTGCCTGGCCGAAACCGGCAACGACGTCGTCTGCGCCGACATCATTGCTGAAAAGATCGCGGCGCTCAAAGACGGCCACATTCCGATCTACGAGCCGGGCCTCGAGGTGTTGGTCGGACGAAACCTCCGCTCCGGTCGCCTGCGTTTCACGACCGACATTCCCGAGGCGGTGCGCGCCTCCGAGGTGATCTTCATCACGGTGGGCACGCCCCCTGACGAGGACGGCTCTGCCGACCTCCAGCATGTGCTCGAAGCCGCCAAGACGATCGGCGCTTCGATGGACGGCGAGCGCATCGTGATCACCAAGAGCACGGTCCCGGTGGGGGCGGCGTTGAAGGTGCGGGAAGCCATCGAAGCCGAGACCGATCATCCCGTCCACGTGTGCTCGAACCCAGAATTCCTCAAGGAGGGGGCCGCGGTCGACGACTTCATGAAGCCCGACCGGGTCGTTTTGGGCGTGGACAGCGAGTACGCCGCGGACGTGATTCGCGACATGTACGCGCCCTTCGTCTTGAACGGCAACCAGATCCTCATCATGGACATCACCTCGGCCGAGATCACCAAGTACGCGGCCAATGCGATGCTGGCGACCAGGATCAGCTTCATGAATGGCATCGCCGGGCTCTGCGAGAAGTCGGGAGCCGACATCGATATGGTGCGTCGCGGCATCGGCAGCGACGAGCGAATCGGGCGCGCCTTTCTCTATCCGGGTGTCGGATACGGCGGATCCTGCTTTCCGAAGGATGTGAGGGCGCTCATTCGCACGATGGAGGAGTTGGGCGCGGACCCCTCGATTCTTCAGGCGGTCGATGAACTGAACGACCGCCAGAAGCGATCACTCCTCAGCGCCTTGGTGATGCGGCTTGGAGAGGACCTGAGCGGGATGACGATCGCCGTCTGGGGGCTCGCCTTCAAGCCGAACACGGATGACATGCGAGACGCGCCGAGTCTCATCACGATCGAGGGTCTACTGGAGCGGGGCGGGCGTGTGGTGGCCCACGACCCTGAGGCGATGACCGAGGCACGGCGCCGGTTCGGCGATCGCGTCAAGTGGTGCGAAGACGATTATGCCGCTCTGGAGGGTTCCGCCGCACTGGCCATCCATACGGAATGGAGCCCCTATCGGCGTCCGGACTTCGATCGCATGAAGGCCGCGATGGCGCAGCCGCTCGTGTTCGACGGGCGAAACCTCTACGATCCAAAGCGCATGGCCAAACTGGGCTTCGAATACCACTCAGTGGGGCGGCGCTGGGTCACGGGTGGCTAGGAGGTCTAGCCATACGAGCCCGCGCCGGGCTTTGGCAGGATGAGATTGCGTTTGAACATGGGCTTAAATTTATCATGATGAATTTAAGTGTAACCTCAAGGTCGCGGCGTCCCATCCGGACATCGTCTTGCGGCGCGGATCGCCTCACCTTGGAGCGAGTAGCAGCGAACGCCTGGCATTGGAGCATGAAGACAGAGGCAGATGACCAAGAGCGAGTACCGGGAGCTGGTGGAGTTCATCGCCCCCCGGTTCGACCTAATCGACGAGCGCCTCCGCCGTGTGGAGATCCTCGGGGAAGAGAATCGCCACCAGATCCAGATCGTGGCCGACGCCGTTTCCCAAACCGTGTCCGACGACAAGTTCGAGGCGTTCCGCTCCGAGGTGGCCGCTTGCTTCCAGAACGTTCACGACCTGCTACGGACTTCCCACCTAGGCGCTAGACCGACGGGTGACGCGCCTGGAGCAAGGCCGTAGGCCCTGAATCTCCCGCTGGCTACCTCAATCCGCGAATAGTCGTGGGAAGCATGGCCATGGTGTGCCGGCGGTGTTTAGATTGACCCCTGGAAACTCCGGCCGGGGACACTAGGATGCCACGAACGTACGACGAATTAGAGGCCTGATATGCAGCGCGTTCTGATCACCGGGGCCGCCGGCTTCCTCGGCTCCCATCTGGCCGACCGCTTCCTGACCGAAGGATACGACGTCATCGGCGTGGACAACTTCGTCACGGGTTCTGAGCGGAACATCGCCGCCTTGCAGGAAAACGGGAGTTTTTCGTTCCTGCGCCACGATATCTCCACGCCCCTCTACGTCGGAGAAGAGTTGGACGGCGTCCTCCACTTCGCCTCGCCGGCGAGTCCGGTGGACTACCTCGAGCTTCCCATCCAGACGCTGAAAGTCGGCAGCCTGGGCACGCACAACATGCTCGGCCTCTCTCTGGCGAAGTCGGCGCGCTTCTTGCTAGCTTCGACGTCGGAAGTGTATGGGGACCCGGAGGTCCATCCCCAGACCGAGGACTACTGGGGAAACGTCAATCCGGTCGGGCTCCGTGGGGTATACGATGAGGCCAAACGCTTCGCCGAAGCGATGACGATGGCCTATCACCGATACCACGGTGTCGATACCAGGATCATTCGGATCTTCAACACGTACGGACCCTCCATGCGCCCCGCCGACGGACGGGTCGTCTCTAACTTCATCGTGCAGGCGCTCCGGAACGAGCCGCTCACGATCTATGGAGACGGCTCGCAGACGCGCTCGTTCTGTTACGTGGAGGATGAGGTGGACGGCATCTTTCGGCTGTTCCACTCGGACCGCATCGACCCGACGAACGTCGGGAATCCGGACGAATTCACGATCGCCGAACTGGCTGAGTTGGTGATCAAGGAGACGGGCTTAGACTCGGGCATCAAGTCGCTGCCACTCCCGGAGGACGATCCCAAGGTGCGCCAGCCGGATATTACGGTGGCACGAGAGATCCTGGGTTGGGAGCCTGTGACGACGTTGCGAGAGGGCCTGACGAAGACCATTCCCTACTTCCGCGAACTCGTTGAGACGGAGGACGCGCGTGCCCGGCCGCTGACTTCGGACCACTGATGGCCAATTACCTCGTCACCGGTGGCGCCGGCTTCATCGGCTCGAATCTCGTGGAAGCGCTCCTCGCCGATGGGAGGAGCGTCCGCGTTCTCGACGATTTTTCGACCGGAAGGCGGGAGAACCTCGACGGGTTTCTTGGGAAGATCGAACTCGTCGAAGGATCGATCACGGATCCGGCGACGTGCGCATCCGCGTGCGGGGGGATCCAGTTCGTGCTCCACCAGGCGGCGCTGGCGTCGGTACCGCGAAGTGTGGCGAATCCCGCTGCTTCGCACGAGGCATGTGCGACGGGAACGCTGAACATGCTGATCGCCGCGCGGGACGCGGGGGTGAGGCGCTTCGTGTATGCGGGTTCGAGTTCCGCCTACGGAGACACGCCGACGCTCCCCAAAGTCGAGGACATGCCGGCGCTGCCGCGCTCGCCTTATGCGGTCGCTAAGCTGGCGGGCGAGCATTACTGCAAGGCGTTCAGCCTGATTTACGGTTTCGAGACCGTGGTACTGCGCTACTTCAACATCTTCGGCCCGCGCCAAGACCCTTCATCCCAGTATTCGGCGGTGATTCCACTCTTCATTATGAAGGCGCTCGCGGGGGAGGGTCCAACCATCGATGGTGATGGCGAGCAAACGCGGGACTTCACGTACGTCGAGAACGCCGTCCGGGCCAACCTGTTGGCGTGCACGGCCACCCCCGCGGCGGTGGCCGGGGAGGTCTTCAACTTGGGCTGCGGGGAGCAGATTTCGGTCAATCAGCTGTGGGAAGCGATCCAGGAGGCCACCGGGGTGCGGGTGGCCTCCGTGACGGGGCCGGCGAGAGAGGGGGACGTACGCGATTCCCTCGCCTCCCTGGACAAGATCCAGGGGCAAATGGGTTATTCCGTGACCGTCTCTTTGACGGAGGGCCTCCGCCGGACCGTCGAATCGCTAGCTAGGTCTTGAAGCGGGGTGCTACCCGCCGATTTGAAGCTGAGCACTACCCGCCGATCGTAAAGAGGAAGCCGGCCTTGAAGATCAGGGCCTCGCTGCCGTTGGCGAAATTCAGAACCGCCTCGGCGTAGGGATGCGGCCTACTCGCCGGGTTGAACGATACGCCGCCCTTCACGTTGAGGCTGACATCCGAAGACGAGGGCCGACATCGGGAGAAAACCTGGCCCACGAGATGCCACCCCCGACGTAGCGTTCCACCGTTTCCGCCTCCAACTGGTACTGCACGTCGAAGTTCAGGGCGATCAAGGATCCACCGTCCAAACCAGGATAGAACTCGAACCCCGGGTTCAACGTGAGGGGAAGCGACGAAAGGTTCAGCCGCCCCACGGCTCCGAGGAGGAGCTCGTCGTTATCAAGGTTCACGCCCAGATGGGGGCCGACTTCCCAAGGCGATTGGGCCTGCGCGGGCGGAGCCGCGAAGAGCCCGGCGAGGAAGAGTGCACAAAAGGCTGTACGGAGCGTCTTCATGAGGCGATCCCCAGGGTTCGGGAAAGTGGCGTGCTACTCCCTTGCTAATTGCGTTTTCGGGGCGTGTCAACAATCATGAAACAGGCCCCCGTAACGTACGCACCGCCGGTCCTCAGGGATCCCGGCCCAATGTTTGCAGTACATTGCTTTCATGAATCACCGAACCGGCGACAAATGTTTATCACCCGCGAGCCTCGTCCTCGCCGGAGTGATCATCGCCTCGACCCTGATCAGCGGCTGTTATGCGGGTAGTGGAGACGAGTCTTCGATCCTCCGCGGCGACGAAGCCTACGCACGGGGCGATCTGGATGCGGCGCTGGCGGAGTACCGGCTGGCGGTTCGCCGGGGCTCCGACGACGCTCCGGCGCTGGCTCGCGTAGCGCACACGTATGCTGATATGGGCCGCATCGACGAGGCGGGAGATTTCTATCATCAGGCCGTGGACCAGGATCCGAGCCTCGCGGACCAGGCGGTTTCCGACATGGTACGTCTAGCCCGTGCGGCCCGTGGCCGGGACGACCTCTTCGGCCTCGCGTCCGCGATGGAGACGGCGATGTCCTTCCGCCCGGGCGTCACGATGCAAGACATGGCGTTGCCCCTCGCGCGCCATTACTTCCGAAGCGGCGAGTACGCCACGGCACTCCCGTACTATCAGACGTCGATCTTGGGCATGCAGGTTGACACCATCCCCGACGTGGTGTTCGAGGCTGCTTCTGCCTATGACGAGGTCGGGGATTGCAGGCGGGCGCTGCTCTACTATGAAGAATACCGCGCGCTGATTTCCCGTTACCAGCGTGGTGAGGTCGATTGGAAAATCGGCAGCTGCTCGCTGCGCCTGGCGCAGGAACTACGATCCGAGGGTGTGGACGACGAGGCTTTGGCCCACATCGAGCGCACGATCACCCTGGGTGAGCCCCGAAGCCTGCAAGCGGTGGCGTACTTCGATCTTGGTGAAATCCTCTCCGACCTCGGCCGGTGCGAAGAAGCGATGGAGGCCTTCCTCCAGGTCCGTCGCGCAGACCAGACGGGTACGAGCCCCCTGGTCGAGCGGGCCCAGTGGCGGTACGACGAGATTCGCTTCGTGGGACCCACGGGTAGCGGACTGGGCGCAGGCTGCTGACGCGTGAGTCCTAAGAATGTGAGTCCTGAGAAAGAGAAAGCCGACGGCGGCTACGAGCGCCCTACGAGTGGCCCCGGATCCCAGGCCCGGCACCCGTCGGTTCGACAAATGATGGGCTTCGGAAATACGGTCTGGGAGCAGGACGACTTTGCGGCTGCGTTCCAGCACTTTCGCGCCACCCTTCAGGACCATCCCAACTTCGCCGACATACGCAATCGGGCGGGGCTGTGCTTGGCTATGATGGGGGATCCCGAGGGCGCGCTCGAACAGTTCGATAAGGCGCTCGAAGTCAACGATTGCTATGCCGAAGCCCTCATGAACCGCGCCATCGTGCTCAACGACCTGAACCGGTACGACGAGGCCGCCGAGTGCTTCCATCGCGCTAGCGCCTTGGATCTCCGCGATTCCCGTGCGTTCCCATCCCACATGGGGAACCAACTCGCGAATGCGCACGCCAAGACAGGCGATCTATACATGGCAGCCGATCGCCCCGAGGAGGCTGCCACGGAATACACGGCGGCCGTGGAGGTGCGGCCCGGCTTTCTGGACCTACGGTTCAAACTCGCCGAGGCCTACAGGCCTACGACATGCTGGGCGAAGCCCTGGGTCACCTGGAGGAGATCCTCGTGGCGAATCCGAACTTCGCCGGTGCCCGCGTGCGCTTGGGAGCACTCCTCAACCGGTTGGGAGACACGAAGCGAGCGAGGAAGGAATGGGAGTTCTGTGCCGAACAGAATCCCGACGATCGCCGAATTCGAGCCTACCTCGCATCCCTGGATTCGTAAGAACCGCGGCGTTCTTAGGCCCATTGTTTTCCCCCGGTGATCCGACGAGAATTAGGGCTGTTTTTCACGAACCTGACCCGGTCGACGGTGTAATTCAGACCCATGACGAACGATCTTGCACGAATATGCATGCTTTGTCTGGCCTCCTCTCTATTCTTTTCCGCCTGCGGAGCAAGTCTGCAGTACCCCGGGCTCACCGCTGAAGAGGTGTGGGCCTTGGGACTCCAGGCGAGAGAGCAGGAGCAGTGGCAGGATGCAGGGGGGGCCTTCGAGTTCGTCGTCTTTTCACCGGGGTTCAACCGCGTCGCCGAAGCCCGGCTCCTGCTTGCCGAAGTGCAGTATAGAGACGGGCGTTTCATCGAGGCACGGAGCGAGTATCAGCGTGTGATCGACCGTTGGCCGGCCGACACCGTTGCGGTCACGGCCGCAGTCGGGGTCTGCCGCTCACTGGTGGGCCTGTCACCGATTACGCAGAGGGACCAATCGTTCACTCGACAAGCCAGGCTCTCGTGCCGGCAAGTGGCGGCTGACCTCACTGGAACAGTGATGGGGCTAGAGGCGTTCCGCCTGGCCGCCGAAATGCAGCTCAAGCTCGCCGCGCAGGATTACGACACCGGGCTCCACTACCGGAAGCGAGGCCTCTTCGATTCGGCGCTGCTCTACTTCGAACAGGTGGTAAGCGAGTTCTCAGAGACCGCGTGGGCCCCTTGGGCACTCTATCAGATGGTCGATGTTTTCGGCGAGATCGGGTATTTGAGGGACGGCCAAGTGACTCGGGACCTGCTCCTCGAGACCTACCCGGATTCTGAGCCGGCCCAGCTTCTGCTCGCAGATGGCGGAGTCTAGTGCGGAGCCCCAGGAGGACCGCCCCGTACGACTAGGCGTCTTCGGGGGCACATTCGATCCTCCCCATGTCGGCCACGTCTTGCTAACACGAGATCTTTTGGAGTCGGGGGCCGTAGACGAGGTTGTCTGGATTCCCGCACGAGTGCCACCCCATAAACCCGTGGGAGGGCTGACATCCCCTGAGCTCCGGATGGAAATGGTGCGTGCCGCGGCCGAGGGGTGTGCGCATCAAAGTGTCAGTGATATGGAGCTCCGGAGAGAAGGACCGTCCTACACCGTAGATACGCTGAGGGCACTCCGCGCGGAGCGCCTTGGGGCCACACCGGTGCTCATCATGGGCTCTGATCAGTTCGCGGAGTTGGCAGGGTGGCACGAGCCGGAGGAAATCGTGCGTCTTGCGGACGTGTGCGTGCTGCCCCGTGACGGCGTCGAGTCCGCTACGGTCCTGCCTCAACTCGACGTGGTGTGGAGTGCGGCGGACGTGCCGCCCGTCGATGTCTCTTCTTCGGACGTTCGAAGAAGGGTCCAAGAGGGTCGGCCCTACCGGCACCTGGTGCCCGCGGGGGTGGCCGACATCGTCGAGCGGGAGGGTCTGTACGCCGAGTGAGCCTGTACGTGGAGTGAGCTCGTACGTCGACAAATCTGTAAGTCGCGCGAGTTTGTGCGGCGAGCAAATCTGTACGTCGATTAGATTGCCATACGCGCCCGGGTACGGGCCCGCAATCATGACCCAAGCGAGATGGAATACCAATGAGTTTACGTAAGAGGCACGCGATCAAAGCCGTGACGTGGAGAGTCATGGCGACGTCGGCAACCGTGGTCATCGCGTGGCGGGTCACCGGTGACTGGACCGTGGGCGTCGAGGTGGGCACAGTCGAGTTCTTCGCGAAGATGTTGCTCTACTACCTGCACGAACGCTTTTGGTACAAGTTTATTGGCTTGGGGGTAAGCGCGGGCCAGGAGGGGTAAACCGTGTCCCCCAGGGGCACTCTCGGACGGGCGAAAATCTATTGAACATGATGAAGGCGGTAGTAAAGAGGATCCTCGGTTCGCGCCACATCCGCGAGGCGAAGAAGCTCCAGCCATTGGTCGACGAGATCAACGAGTGGTTTGAGGAATACCAGTCGCTCTCCGAAGAGCAACTCAAGGGCAAGACGGCGGAATTCCGGGCGCACATCGCCGAAGCCACTGCTGAGATCAAGGACGAGATCGAAGAGCTTCGCGAAGAAAAGCGCCGT
>Ga0310124_10000491_pt1 | contig 27159 bp, 26 predicted proteins | sample CB11b_AW_Bot5_MG_FD_203507 | JGI IMG/M metagenome (GOLD analysis project Ga0310124, IMG submission 203507) | Marine microbial communities from Western Arctic Ocean, Canada - CB11b_AW_Bot5 | ecosystem: Environmental > Aquatic > Marine > Oceanic | place: Canada: Western Arctic Ocean | collected...
ATCATCGGATGACCGAAGACGGCCATCGCCTCTACGACGCCGCGCTTAACTGGGCGTTGACCTACGGTTCCGGGATGTAGAAGACAGCCTGTCGGGCACGGGAGTGCGCGAGGCGCAGGTAGCGGCAACAAAGACGATCCTTGCAACCCACACCAGCTTTCTTCTGCCTCCTACCTTCATGGTAAATACTCCTTGGTGCGCCAGCTAGGTTGGCAGGACGATTCACTGCTGGGCTTACCGCGCACCCGCGTGAGCCGTAATTCCTCACATTGAACCGCCCGGCACACCGCGCTAGACTCGAGGCGTTATGGCCCATCACTACGCACGTCTGGTCGTGGTCGCCATTGCCGCTGTGTCGTTCAGTACGCCGATCACGGCGCAGCAGGAACAGGCGCCTCCTCCGAAGACGTTAGAGGCGCTGGTGGAGACGCTCGGGGGTTGCGTGAGCCAAAACGAACAAGGGGAGGTTGTAGAGGTGTTCCTCCGCAACACCCGGATCACCGACGCGGGCCTGCCGCATCTCGCGGGGTTGACGGCGCTGGAGCGACTCGACCTCTATGACACCGAGGTCACTGACGTGGGCGTAGCGAAGCTACAGAAGGCGTTGCCGAACTGCCGTATTGACAATGTTGGAACCCGTCCAATGATTTGACCGCAAAATAGGTAGTGATCAGATCACCGAAGCCCAACGCCTTGCCCGCGAAGTGAGGGAGCGAGATTCGATGTCATCCGCGAGAAATCTCGGGATTCAGACTGAGTTTACGCGTCGCGAGGCCCTGGCAGTCATCGGGAGCGGGTTGGCATTGTCGCTCCATGCGGCTTGCTCACCTGACGTGGGCGTCGTGGCGTCGATGCCCTCCTGCAGGCTGACGAACGCGACGCCCATCGCTTGGAAGTCATCCAGCAGCAGAATGAGATGTCTCAGACTGCGGCCGAGGCGGTCAAGGCGCCAACACCGGTCATCGGCAATCGCCAAATCAACAAATCGATAAAATAACGCGAATGCGAGACGGATGCGAGCGACCGGCGACAAGCGTAGCTCGAGCAGCCGGAACGAGACAAGGCAGCCTTCGGCGCGGGGTCGCTCGGCCGTACTATGGCGAACGGTGAGCGCTTGTCGGAAGGGGGGATGGAATCCGTGTCCGAGGGGATAGGTCTGGCGGGCGTGTATGGCGTGGCCCGCTCGCTTCTGATCTACTACGGACCGGTCTGGCGCCGCGGTCGGATGTCGCGTTTCTATCGACAGTTTATCGTAGAAGGTGATCTTTGCTTCGATTTGGGCGCCCATGTCGGTAGTCGCGTGGGGGCGTGGCGGCGCCTTGGGGCTCGTGTCATCGCGGTCGAGCCGCAGCCAAATTGCCTCAAGGTATTGCGGTTCTTGTACGGCGGCGATTCGGCGATCGAGATCGTGGCCACCGCCGTCGGTACGTCTCGCGGACGCACCGTGCTTTACGCAAGCAGTGCGACACCCACCGTGTCGACCACCGCCGCCGATTGGGTGACGGAAGTCAAGGAAGGCGACAGCCGTTTCGCGTCAATCCGGTGGGACGCGAGGGTCGGGGTCGCGGTCGCCACTCTGGACGATTTGATCGCCCGCTACGGCAAGCCGAAGTTTTGCAAGATCGACGTTGAGGGGTCTGAGCTGACTGTTCTCCGCGGTCTCAGCCACGCACTCCCAGCACTATCGTTCGAGTTTCTGCCGGTGTCGATCGAACGGACATTCGCCTGCATCGACCACCTGGTCTCGCTGGGCGCTTATCGCTTTCGTTGGTCAGAGGCGGAGACAATGCGATGGTCTTGCCCCCACTGGGTTGACCGTGACGGGATGAAAGCGATCCTCGCCGCTCGACCTTTGGAAGGGTGCTCCGGTGATGTCTACGCGCTGCGCGCCAAGTGATGTGCAGACAAGAAGGCCGACCACGTGCGCCCCTTGGTCCGTCCGTGTCCGTCTGAGTGGCTTTCGGCCTACGCGGTCTCGACGTTAGTGAACTCGCCGACGAACAAGTCTCCGGACGTCGTGCGACCGCTCGGGGCAGGCCGTTGCTGAACCCGTCGCTTCCCAATGGAGTCACTCGACACGACCGGTTCCAGCCCCCCTGGCCATTCGGGTCCGGTCGATGCGAGTCGGGACACGAGCCAAGGAGTCACGCGGCCGGTCCGCAGGCGGCCCGACCAAGCCGCCCGCCCGATTCATTGCGCGATGTTGACCTGTTTGGAACCGATGTTGAGCTGCCCGATTCATTGCGCGATGTTGACCTGTTTGGAACCGATGTTGAGCTGAACCGACGGCACCAGCAGGCGACGAATGGTCGCGAGACTGCGCAAGGCCGACAGGTATCGCCGATGCGCCCGGTCGCGCCGCCGGTCACAGAACTCCGCGTGCCGCACGGGCATCTCGGTCTTCGGGCTCAGCGCCGGATCGAGGCAGTGAACTTCCAGCCAACAGAGGACAATGCGCTCGGCCAGCAACCGCTCGAGAACGCTGGGGGCACTCTGGACCGGGGAGACGGCAGAGACGCACCCCGCGACAGCGACGAGCAGTGAGGTGGTTGTGCGGCTCATCTGGCACTCTCGGTCCGATTTCTTCGTCGTCAGCCCGAAATCTAACACAAGGCGCTGCCTCGCGGGCCTCCCGTGGATGGCCTCGTGCAGTCGTGCTCAGTGACACCCCGCCAAACTGACGCCAGCAGCGGTGGCCGTCGGGGGCAGACCACGACTGACTTGGCGAACGGCCCTGTCCAACGCGTGCAACCGTTTCCCGAAACCGTCGCGTTGCTCGAGAGCCTGGGTGCGAGAAACAACCACAACTGCGTAAGCTGCTAGAGTGGCAACGACGCTCAGGACGCGCGTTTCACTTCCTCATACATCTCTGATCGTCCGATGACGGGGTGGCCGTCCTTTGCGAAATCGGAGCCCGATCTGATCGACGGTGATCGTCCGAGCTTGTCTCATGACCATCCGGAGCTCGTCGAGGATGATGTCGAGCACCTTGTCGACGTCTTCGCCCCAGAACGCGCCCAGCCCCCAGACGTAGGGACGACCGATCCCGGTCAGCCGCCGACGCAGAGGGCCTAGTGTCCCAGGTCACTAGAGCCGCTCGGGTGACGGTCCCCGCCAGGATCAGCCTGGATCCGGCGGCAGATTCGGAAAGTCGAGACTTGTGGGAAGATACGCGGCACGAACGACCTCTGCTCTGCCCTTCATCCGGTTGTTCTTGCGTGTCACGCATTGAAACATAATGGCGTTGCGAAGCACACTTACTGCAGTCTTGGCACTCGGGTGGTTGACGCTCGACATCTCGACCTACGCCCTCCCCCAAAACACGGAGCCGGTTGAGACCGGCCACGAAACGAACGGCGTCGCCGTCGAGCCGTTCGTCAATGCCACTTCCGTGTCCTCCGACGACTGGATCGGCGCGGGAATAGCGAACACCCTCGCGGCCGACCTTCGCATTCGTCTGGACGCCGACACGAGCGCTGCACGCTGGCTCATACGTGGAGCCTATCAGCGCATGGATGCCAGCCTCCGCATTACCGCCGAACTCGTCGACCTCGGAACCGGGCAAACACTGGACACCGTGACCCTCGACGGCGAACAAACAGACCTCTTTGCCATGCAAGACGAGCTGAGTACTCGACTCGGTGTCCTGCTCTCCGGAAGAGAAGAGCCACCGGCGTCTCAGGTGCAACGTGCTCCGTTGGCGGAGTCGACACACACGTCACGTACTCAGTCGACTGAGGCCATACACGTTCCTGCGGTCCCGGTCACTGGTCTGCCGGCAAACGCGGTCGCAGTTGCATCGGCGCCACCACTCCGATCAACCAGCAATTCTGACGGCCTTTCAAGTGGCATCACGGTGCGAGCCATTCCCCTAGATCTCCCTCTTCAGTTCGACGGCGTGCTGGAGGAACCCGTGTACCGCAATTACTCACCAATCACGGGTTTCATCCAGCAGGAACCCGACGAGGGTCTTCCCGCCACCGACCAAACCGATTTGTGGGTTTTGTTTGATTCCGACACGCTCTACATCGCCGTGCGCTGCTGGAGTGAGGAGCCCGACCGTATCATCGCCAACGAGTTGCAACGCGATGGCCAGGGGATCTTCGGTAATGAAACTGTGTCGATCTTGTTGGACACGTTCTACGACCGGCGCAACGGATTCGAATTCAAGACGAATGCCTTGGGCGGCATATTTGATGGAACCGTTGTCGGTGAGCGAAACTCGAACAGAGATTGGAATGGCGTGTGGGACGTCCGCACCGCGTACTTCGAGCAAGGATGGACGATCGAGATGGCCATCCCGTTCCAGACGCTACGCTACCGTGGCAGCGGAACTCAGACGTGGGGTATCAATGTTCAGCGGCGCGTACCGTCCAAGAACGAGATCTCGTTCCTCACACCGATGCCAGCCGCCCTCTCATACGCTGCTGTGAACACCTTTTCATTAGCAGCGACGTTGGCGGACCTCAGAGTCCCTCAATCGGGTAGCCGAGTGGAGATCAAGCCTTATGCGATTTCCAACGCAACGACCGATTTCAGTGCCGCCCCTCCGACCAACCTCGCGGCGGACACCGGCGTCGATGTCAAGTACGGCGTCACGGAAGGGCTGACCGCAGACTTTACCTACAACACCGACTTCGCGCAGGTCGAGGTGGACGAACAACAGGTCAATTTGACGAGATTTAGTCTCTTTTTTCCGGAAAAGCGGGAGTTCTTCCTCGAGGGACAAGGACTCTTCGATTTTGGTCCCGGGCGGCGCTCTGGACCGATGGCGAGTGCCTTCTGGTTCAACGGGGAACGCTTCGGGAGCATCACGCCGGTGCTGTTCTTCAGTCGGCGCATCGGCTTGGAGCATGGCACCAACGTCCCCATACGCGGTGGCGGGCGACTCACAGGAAAGACCGGTCCCTACAGCATTGGATTACTCAATGTTCAAACGGGTACCGAGCCAAGTCTGGATGTCGTGCCGACAAACTTCTCGGTGGTCCGCCTCAAACGAGATGTGCTACGACGAAGCTCCGTGGGAACCCTGTTCACCGGACGGTCCGTGTCCATTGATCAGAATGGTACGAATCGAGTCTATGGCGTCGATGGCGATTTCGGTTTCTATGACAACCTGAGAATCAACACCTACTTGGCAAGAAGTGACAGCCCCGAGTACGGCAGTGATGACTTGAGCTACCAGGGACAGCTCGATTACAGCGGAGACGAGTGGGGGATGACCCTCGACCACCTGACTGTCGACAAGAACTTCAATCCGGAAGTCGGATTTGTACGTCGGACAGGCTTTCACAGGAATTTTGCGTCGTTTCGGGTGACGCCACGCCCGCGCTCGCTCAGCTGGATTCGAAGATTTCTCTGGGAAGGGAGTATCGACTACATCGTCAACGGTGCGGGAACGCTGGAAACCAGAATTCAGCAGGGGTTGTTCGCCACCGAGCTTGAGAACGGAGACCGGTTGTTCGTCGGGGTCACCGATAATTACGAGTATCTGAAAGAGCCGTTTCAGATCGCCCCCAACATTGAGGTGCCCGTTGGAGCCTATTCATTCGTCAACAAGCGGATCGTCTACGCGGCGGCGAATCAGCGAGCCGTGTCGGGAGGATTGACGTTCGACCGTGGTGGCTTTTTTGGTGGTACTCGAACCAGCCTCGGGTACTTCAACGGCCGGGCGGTGCTTTCATCACGGTTGAGTCTTGAGCCGTCGATATCCTTCAATTGGATCGACCTCCCTCAAGGAGAGTTTCGGACCCGGATTGTCGCGCTGCGGTCGACGTATGCCCTGACACCTCGGATGTTTACGGCTGGCATCGTGCAGTACAGCTCGAACGTCGAGACGTTGAGCACGAACATCCGCTTTCGCTGGGAATATCAACCTGGCAGCGAGCTTTTCCTCGTCTACACCGATGAGCGCAACACCCTGGCCCCCCGCTTTCCGACACTCGAGAATCGAGCCTTCGTCGTCAAGGTGACTCGCCTGTTTCGTTTTTAGCCCGAACGTCCGACCGCTATCTAGCTCGGGTCGCGGCGGCGGCGGCGGCGGCGGCGGCGCGTCTCAGGAAGCGCGGACGCGTTTCTCTCGCTGACACACCACCGGGAAAGCTCTATCAGGACCCGCCCCAGCAGACGAACGACGTGGTCGACCTGGCGATTGTCGGGGCCGGCAAGATGTCGAGCGGCGTGGTCGACTTCGCCGCCAACCGAGGCGGGTCGCGCCTTACGCTGGGTTCTTGGAAGAGGACTTGACTGGATACAAGTCCGTCAGCGATTCCGGAACGGCGCCTGGGAGGCCGTCCGGTATTTGCGCCTCGATCTCGGCGTGGAGCGGGAACTCCGGGTCCTCGGGGTGGAACATCGCTACGACGTAGTTCGCTTTGGTCGGCGCGAGTCCGAGCTCGCGCATGTGCCCAAGCAGGTTGTTGGGATCCACGACTTGCGGTGACGATGGTTTCATGTAAATCCTCGGTCGACACCTTACCGGATGCGTGCTGTTCCCACAAGTCGGCGACGGTGGCCGAGAGACCGGTGTCGCGCTTCTGCTCTGGCGAGAACAGCGCGCGGATGCCTTCCCAGGTGACGGACTGCACCTCACGCGGCAGCACGGTCCCGTATTGGCCCGACGCAGTGAGCTCGTCGGCGAGCCGGAAAGTGCGCTTCCGCCACAATGAAGTTGTAACCCTTGAGCCCGGTCTCGGCATTGGCTGGTTGACTTCGACGACCTGCGCATTAGCGAAATAAATGCGAAAATGAACCCAGTCTTGGGTGAAGATTCGAGTGCCACCCGTGTAGAAAACGGCCAGGCGGAAACGCCCCAGAACCGAGCAGCGGTAACCAATCTACCGATGGGTGTTCCCACATGATGAAGAGACGATCGAGCAAGCGGCAGCCGACGTCGCGGCGACGCTACTCAAACGGTGTGCATTCCGCGGTCTTGCCGTGTTGGTCGCAATTATTCACCTATGGATCGTGTCGACCCGTGGGTTATGCGAGCGTGAGGACATGACAGTCGCCAAGAACGGCCGGCGAAAGTGCAAAGCCCACAAGAAAGACGGGAGCCCGTGCGGAAGGTGGCCGATCAGGGGAGCCACCGTGTGTCACACGCACGGTGGCGCCGCTCCGCAGGTCAAGTTGGCCGCGGCTCGCCGGCTCGCACTGTTGGTAGACCCAGCTCTGGACGTGATGACGCGGCTCCTGGGCAAGGCCAGCTCGGCGAAGCACCCAGACACGGCGGCTCGAGTCGCGAGGGACGTCCTTGACCGCACCGGTAACAAGCAGGCCGATCAACTCGACGTGCTGTCGATGGGCGGGCTGGTCGATCTCGACAAGATTGGAGAGTTTTCCAATGAAGAGATTGCCGTGGCCAAGCGCGTGCTGATGAAAGCCGCCGGTCGGAGTCTTCCACCGGGGCACGCATGATGCGTTCTTGACGCAACGATCGCGATATCAACAGAATTTCGTGGAATCATCCACCGCTTGCCGGCCGATCTCGAACAGCTGCCTGATCTGTTCGCCACCCTCGAGTCGGCCAAACATGGGCGAGCGCATGACGGTCGTATCCCGGTGACAGGCAGGCAATTCAGAATCCGGGATTCGCCGACTCGCGCTCCTGTGACCCGCTGTTGCTTCTTCTCCTAGACCCCATTCAGGTCCGCTCGCCGCGATAGTCTCCGTAGTTCCCGCGCTTCCCTTGAGGTATCGATCCGCCGTTGCGTGTCCCACGCCGACCTTGCGGCCGACTTGACGGAGCGAGTGACCGGCTGCGTGAAGCCGCCTGATTTCTTGCTGCTTCGTATCCTCGATGGGCGGACGGGAGATTCTCTTGTTCTGCTTCCGGCTCTGGCAATACCCGCACAAGTGCTGCGGCAGTGACTCTGGAGACGGAAAACCCACCATCTGCACGTTGAAGCGTATCGCAACCTCACGAAACGGAGACTGCTTAAGCAGTCTCCGCAACGCATCGGTTTCAACTACTTGCCGCCCGTGAAACGGTGTTGATCTGCGAGACAAGAATCGACATAATAGAAGTCTCGACTTTCCGATGCGACGCGGCTTTCTGACCGCGCCCAAAGGTCTCTCGAGGCGAAACGAACGAACCGTAGCGAGATGAGCGAGTTACGGGGTTTGTGTCGCCTTGGGTGACCTTTTCTTTTATACCCCGCAACATCGGTAGCGCCGACGAGGGCGAATCGCCAAAGCGGCTATTCGTCTTCGGGCGCGCCCTCTTTTCGAGCAACGTGCGCGAGTTTTCTCGCCGTTTGGAGGTGCCCTTTGGGTGAGCAAGAGCTGGTTCACATTGGCCTGAAAGTCCCGGTCGACCTTCAGCGGAGGCTGTTAGTCCTCGCCGGACGCGAAGCCAACGGTCTGTCCAGCGTCTGTCGGCGGCTCTTGATGACGGCTCTGGCGCGCGAAGGCGTTTCAGTTTCCGAAGATCGTTCCGACGAACAGGCGTCGTCGTGAACTCCTTTGCCAAGGCCGTCATCATCTGCGCTCGACCATTTGCACGGTCCGTGGGCCAAATCACAGGGTGGGGCACGCGTGGGGCGCTGCCATGCGCACTGCATGGGGAGAACGAGAGTCTCCGATGACGAGAAACAAAGAAGCTGTTAGGTCGGCGGTCTCGCTCTCGCACGTCATCGCCGAGTTGACTGGCCAGCAACCCCGCAAGCGCGGCCGCCAGGTGGTCGTGTGCTGCCCGTTCCACGACGACAGCAATCCGTCGCTTCGCATCGACGACGAGAAACGCGGTGGCCAGTGGTATTGCGACCCCTGTGGCAAGGGAGGAGACGTGTTCCGGTTCGTCATGGAGCACGAGGGCCTGAGTTTTCCGGAGGCCGTGGATGTCGTGGCTGAGCACTGCGGCGTCGAGTCGGTCGCGCCTACGAGGCCGAGGACATCATGGTGACCGCGATCTACGACTACCGTGATGCGAACGGAGACCTGCTCTACCAGGTCTGTCGGGGCACAACCGTCGACGGAAAGAAGAAGTTTTGTCAACGCCGGCCAGACGGGAACGGCGGTTGGATACTGAATCTCGACGGCGTGGAGCAAGTGTTGTATCGGCTTCCCGAACTCCTACGTGCCGACCCGTCTGTTCCGGTTTACATCCCCGAGGGCGAGAAGGACGTCGATAACCTGATCGCCCTCGGCCTCGTTGCGACGTGCAATCCCGGCGGTGCCGGCAAGGGGAGGTGGAAGCCGTCCTTCAGCGAGTTGCTTCGGAACCGCACGGTCATCGTCCTCCCCGATAACGACGAAACTGGTCGAGCGCATGCCGAACGCGTTGCTCGGTCACTGCTCGGTCAGTGATGAAGGCTCAGGGCACGACAGTCAAGGTCGTCGAGCTACCTGGCTTGCCGAACAAGGGTGATGTCAGCGATTGGTTGCAAAATGGCGGAACCAGGGAGGCGTTGGAAGCCATCGTCAAGCAGACGCCTATGTGGTCGCCCGCCCAGAGCGGTTCAGCGCCACAGACTGGCTTGCCCAGTGCCTCAAAAGCGCTCGACGCCGCAGTCGCGTTGACATTCATGAACAAGCATCATGCGGTCGTTCGTGATGCTGGCAAGACGGTCGTCATTAATGAAGACCATGACCGCCGCGTCGAGACCTATGTGCAGCGGGAGCGGGCACTACGCGAAGCGCGTCGCAGACTGGAGGAAGAAGAACACGGACCGCCCAACCCACCAAAGTTGTTGACGCTGCGCGAGCGGCTCGCTCGGGTTCAGCCGCCGACGCGGCCCCGCATCGAGGGCTGGCAACCGCAGGGCACGCGGGTGGTGTTCTCGGCCCAAAACAAGTCCGGCAAGACCGTAGGCACCCAGAATGTGATCCGCTGTCTGGTCGATGGTGATCCGTGGCTGGGGCGGTATGCCGTGACGCCGGTCACTGACGTGGTATGTGTGCTCGACTTCGAGATGAATGCGGCGCAGCTGGATGGCTGGTTCCGTGACCAGCAGATCGTCCACGACGACCGCGTGATCGTCGAGTCAATGCGAGGCCACGCCGGCACGTTCGATATTACCAACGCCAACATCCGAGCACGGTGGGCGGCGTGGCTGCGGGATCGGTCGGTTGCATATCTCATTCTCGACTGTTTGAGACCCTGCCTCGATGCTATCGGCCTCGACGAGAATCACGATGCCGGGAAGTTCCTCGTGGCCTTCGACGCACTGCTGGCCGAGGCCGGGATATCCGAGGCGATGGTCGTCCAGCACATGGGCCACTCAAACGAACGCTCGCGGGGCGACTCGCGCATCTTGGACTGGCCGGATGCGAACTGGATGTTGGTCCGTGAAACGGCCGATCCGACGTCCACGAGATTCATCAAAGCCTACGGGCGCGACGTCGAGCAGCCCGAGCAGCGATTGGCGTATGACCCGGCCACACGCCGTCTGAGCGTCGATGGTGGGTCACGGCGAGAGCAAGCGACGGTCGACGCACTGGACGCCGTCCTAGACGTCCTCGACGGGGCGACCGAGGCACAGAGCGGCCGTGCTATCGAGACGTTGCTCGATGAGTCCGAGCACGGCCGAGCTAGCATCCGGGCCGCGATCAAACAGGGGATCATAACGGGCGCGATTATCACCGAACCTGGACCCCGAAACGCCATCCTTCACCGCCGAAATACCCAGTGTGCCGGAGTGCGCCACCAGTGCGCCGGCACGGTGGAGACCGAGTGCGCCAGTGCGTCTAAAGGACGCACGCTCACTCACTCGCTCAGCCCTACTAAGAAACAAGTGGCCACCGGCGCACTCGACTCACTGCCTCGTGAGTTGGTCGCGGTCGATTCGCGTGAGGCGTTTAGCCGGGTCGATGACGTCCTCGATCGTGGGAACGATGGTGATGATGCCGATGACGATTTCCGCGCCTGGTGAGACGGTGGTGTTTCGCGGCGGGTCCAACCTCATCGCCATCGCCATCGCCACCGCCGTGGCTCACGGCGAACGAACCGGCCGAACGCGGGCGTTGTGGACTAAAGACCGTCTAACGAGAGGTCAAGGCGGACCGACTCCGGGCGGCCCGAGCGAGCCCGGCCATCGGGTCAGACGGCCTCCGGCCAGCAGGCTCTCGGGTGTCGAACCCGCGTCCCGTTCGTGGCGGTGGTTGGAATATGGCGAGGAGCGGGTGTTGGTTCGCTGTGACGATGACGCGGTCCGCGAGGCGCGGCCGCTGACCTAACCATGGCCGACCCCCATCACTCGGAAGCGCATGGTGTCGACCGTGGGTATCTGTCTCTACGGGGCTTGTCCGATTATTCGAGTTTGAGTGTCCGGACGCTCAGAGGTTACATCTCGCACCCAGCCTGGCCGCTACCACACTACCGCGTTGGGGGGAAGATTCTGGTGAAGCCGTCCGAGTTCGATACCTGGGTCAGTAAGTTTCGAGTCGAACAGTCTCCTCAAGTAGATGCTCTGGTCGCCGATGTCCTGGGCGGCTTGTAGAATGCGGCATCAGCGTATGGGAGTTACCGCCAAATATCACAAATACTGCTGGTGGGTTTTTGTCAACCATCGCGGCCGCCGCAAAGCCAAAAAGGTCGGTGACCGTGCGACCGCCCTTGAGGTGGCGCGTCAAATTCGGCAGCGGCTCGCGGAAGGTGACCTCGGCCTCTTCGCGTCGGACCCCGGACCGACGTTGGAGGCATATGCGAACGGTTGGCTGACAGACGGCGAGGCCGGTCGCAAGGCCTCCACTCATCGTTTTTACGACTTCAACCTTCGGCTTCATATCTTGCCTGTGCTCGGCGGAAAACCTGTGTCCGCCGTCACGCGCGCAGACTGTCGACATTTAATTACGGCGTGCAGGGCCAAGTCGCTCAAGCCCGCATCCATGCGCGGCGTGAATCGCACACTCAGCGCAGTGCTCTCTCAGGCCGTCGAGGACGCCCTACTGCCGGCCAATCCGGCATTCAGGATGGGGAAGTATCTGCGTGCTGGCGACGAATTGCCGCCAGAAATTCAACCGCTGACAAGTCTGCAAAGCCAGGCGCTTGTCGCCCAGGCGGAGAAAACGTTTCCCGAATTCGCGCCGCTGTTCTTGTGTGCCCTCCGAACTGGCATGCGCCTTGGCGAATTGCTGGCGCTCCAGTGGAACGACATCGATTTCGGCGACCGCCTTATCCACGTCCGGCGCAGCCGGGTGGCCGGGCGGCTCACATCGACGAAGAACACTCAGCGCCGCCGTGTCGACATGTCGCTGATGCTGAGGGAGTCCCTCAGACGGCTTCGCACGGCCAGAAAACGGACCGCCCTCAAGGAGGGGACACCGCTGGAAAAGTGGGTCTTCACGACCCGTGCGGGGCAAATTGTTGACGGCGACAATCTGAGGAGCCGTGTCTTCTATCGGATTCTCGAACAGGCGGACCTTCCCAGAATCCGGCTACACGACCTCCGACATACCTACGCGAGCCTTCTGATTCAGCAGGGCGAGTCGCTGGCGTATGTTCAACAGCAGCTCGGTCATTCGAGCATCCAGGTGACAGTGGACGTGTATGGACACCTCATTCCTGGCGCAAATCGGGCTGCCGTGGACCGCCTGGACGCGCAACCAACACGCAACCCAGACGCAACCAGCGTGCCTCTGGGGGCGTCCGATATTCCTCGTAAGTGATTGATTCTAAATGGAGCCGGCGAGCGGACTCGAACCGCTGACCTGCTGATTACGAATCAGCTGCTCTACCAGCTGAGCTACGCCGGCCTTTTTAGTGGGAGACGATCTTATCATTTTAGCATAGGGCGCAGAGGAATATTTTGCCGTGCCCCAGGGTAGTTACGGACGGACGCGTCGCGGGTTGTCGACGTTTCGTCGCCTCCGAGATGCGGGTGTAACATTGCAGGTTTGGCATCGCGACAAGATTCCTGACGGCGTTGCCCGCTACACACCATGCCGGAGACCAACGCTGCGTCCGACCGTTCGATCGTCATTCGTGGGGCTCGCACTCACAATCTGAAGAACATCGACCTAACACTGCCGCCCCGTCAACTCATTATCGTCACGGGGGTGAGTGGTTCCGGGAAGTCGTCACTGGCGTTTGACACGCTCTACGCCGAGGGTCAGCGTCGTTATGTCGAGTCGCTGTCGGCCTACGCGCGACAGTTTCTCGAGCGGATGGAAAAGCCGGATGTTGACCGGATTGACGGGATCTGTCCGGCAATCGCGATTCGGCAGAAGAACAGCATTCGTAACCCGCGCTCGACGGTCGGGACCACGACAGAGATCCATGACTATCTGCGTCTGCTTTTTGCGCGGGTGGGCCGGACGATCTGTCGGGGGTGCGGAAAGGAGGTCCTTAGGGACAGCGCTGAGGTGGCTGGCCGGACGCTGACGGCGTTGCCGGTCGGCACCAGGCTGCTCGTGGGATTCGAGGTTCCGCTGGTGCCAGATGTCCCGGCCGTGGGCGGAGATGAAAGCGACGCGAATCTGCTGTCCGATTCGGTCTCGGGGATCCCGGCCGCAATCGAGACGCTCCGCCGAAAGGGGTTCCGGCGTGTGGTGGTGGCAGGGCGCGCCGTGTCGTTTGACGACCTCGACGTGGGTGCGATCGAGGGCGCATCGAGCCTCCAGGTTGTGGTGGACCGCGTGAAGATCGGCCCCGATGTTCTCAGCCGGGTCACCGAATCGATCGAGACGGCATACACAGAAGGGGGTGGCACGGCGTTCGCCCTCGAAGTCGACGCCACCGGCGCGGTCGGTGCACTCCACGGTTTTTCCGAGCGTTTTGCGTGTAACGACTGCGACATCCAATACGAGGCGCCGCAGCCTCGACTGTTTTCCTTTAACAATCCTTTTGGCGCGTGTCCGACCTGTCACGGGTTTGGCAATGTGATCGAGCTGGACCTGAATTTGGTGGTGCCCGACCCCAGAAAATCGCTCCAACAGGATGCGGTCGAACCGTGGAGTAAGCCTCACTATCGGTCGCAGCTGGCGGCTCTCAAGAAGGCCGGCCGGGCTCGGCGTCTTCGGATGACTGTCCCGTGGTCTGACCTGACGGACGACGAGCGGGCCTTTGTCATCGAAGGTGACGGCGAAGGGTTTCTGGGAATCAAGGAATTTTTCCATGGCTTGGAGCGAAAGAAATACAAGGTGCACGTCCGCGTATTTCTCAGCCGATATCGTGGATATCAGACCTGTCCAGATTGTCACGGGACACGCCTGCGTCAGGAGGCCAGGGATGTTCGCCTCAACGGCCAGTCGGTTGATGAGGTGTGCCGGCTCACGGTGGCCCGCGCTGGAGGTCTTTTTGCGGCGCTGGAGCTGACCGAGAAGGAGTCGGAAATTGCCGACCGATTGGTCCGCGAGATTCGGCGCCGCCTCTCGTTCCTGAGCGATGTCGGTCTTGACTATCTGACCCTTGACCGGCTGTCCTCCACGCTGTCTGGCGGCGAAGCCCAGCGGATCAATCTGGCGACATCATTGGGCTCGGCGCTGGTCGGGACGCTGTATGTGCTCGATGAGCCGTCGATTGGCCTGCACCCTCGTGACAATGAGCGGCTGATGCGCATCCTGAAGAAGCTGCGCGACCAGGGCAATACGGTGCTGGTAGTCGAGCACGATGCCGATATGATTCGCGCGGCCGACTATCTGGTGGACGTGGGTCTCGGCGCCGGAGACCATGGCGGCAAGGTCGTCTATGCGGGACCGTATGAAGGACTCGAGCGCGAGCAGACTTCGCTCACGGCGAAGTATATGAGGGGAGAGCTCGCAATTCCGGTTCCTGCTGCCCGCCGGAAGCGTCTGCCGAGCACGCAGTATCTCCGTGTGTCCGGAGCGGCGGAGCACAACCTGAAAGGCATAGATGTCGAGTTTCCGCTCAATATGCTGACGTGTGTCACGGGTGTCAGCGGGTCTGGAAAGTCGACGCTCGTGCATGACGTGCTCTACGCCGCGTTGAAGCGGGCAAAAGGCCACTGGGAGAAGCGGGTTGGCACGCACGCCGGCCTGGAAGGCGTGGAGCTGGTCAGTGGGGTGGTGCTGGTTGACCAGGCCCCTATCGGCCGGACCCCGCGGTCAAATCCGGTCACCTATCTCAAGGCGTTTGACCCGATCCGTGAGCTATTCGCGTCCACAAAGGAGGCCAAGACGCACGGGTTCAAGGCGAGCCACTTCTCATTTAACGTGCCTGGTGGCCGATGCGACGCGTGCGAGGGCGAGGGGCAGGTTCGGGTGGAGATGCAGTTTCTCGCGGACGTGTTTGTGCCCTGTGAACACTGTGATGGACGTCGTTTTAAGCCTCAAGTCCTCGAGGTCACCTATCGTGGCCGCGGTATTGACGAAGTGCTCGATATGACGGTCCGTGAGGCGCTCACGTTTTTCGGAGCACAGCGGAAGGTGGTGCGGCGTCTTACGGTGCTCGACGAGATCGGCCTCGGATACCTCAGGCTGGGACAACCCGCGACCACGCTGTCTGGCGGCGAGGCGCAACGGATCAAGATTGCGTCGCATTTGACGTCGCATGTCGACCGCACCCTGTATATCTTGGACGAGCCAACCACGGGGTTGCACTTTGACGACATCGCCACGTTGCTGACGGCCTTCCAGAAGTTGTTAGAGGCAGGGCATACACTTCTCGTGATCGAGCACAATCTCGATGTCATTAAGACGGCCGATTGGGTGATTGATCTGGGCCCGGAGGGCGGTGACGAAGGCGGGCAGCTAGTCGTCGCCGGTCCGCCGGAAACCGTAGCGGCTGACCCACGCTCTCATACCGGTCGCTATCTCCAACCGGTGCTGGCAGGCGGGCGAGTCCATGCCTACGCCGACTCGTAGTGCCGATCGGATTATCGGACCTCGGCAATCGTCGGGTTGCGCCCCGGTGTTCAATCCGTCGTGATGTCAATGCCCCGTCGCTTGCCTCCAGGCTTTTACCGACGGCCGACGCTGAAGGTTGCCGAAGACCTCATCGGCCGGGTACTGGTCCACACTACTCGCGAGGGGACGACAGTCGGACGGATTGTTGAAGTCGAAGCGTATATCGGAGAAACCGACCCTGCGTGTCACGCGGCCCCAGGCTGGACGCCTCGCAACGCGCCGCTCTACGGAGCACCGGGTCGGGCGTACGTCTACCTCAACTACGGTATCCACCAGCTCGTCAATGTGGTCACCGAGCCCGAGGGCGTGCCGGCCGCGATCCTTTTGCGTGCCGCCGAGCCGCTCGAAGGGCTCGACCTGATGCGGCGCCGCCGCGATCGGCGGGGCTCGGGGCGAGCACTCGAACGGATGGAACTATGTCGGGGGCCCGGCAACCTGACAAAAGCGATGGGGATTACGTTGGCCCAGAATCGATCCGCGCTTGACGAGAGCGACTTTTACCTGGGTGATTCGCCCGCGACCCGCGGGAAGGATCCCGGAACGTGTGACCCGACGCTGGCCGTGGTCGGCTGGAGCCCGCGTATCGGAATTCGTGTGGCAACCGGTCGTCGTTGGCGATGCGCGCTTGCGGGCAGCCCCTATGTGAGCGGGCTGCGGGCCACGCCCGCACCCCAAATCCACCATTCGTCCGTTGCGGGCAACTAGCGCGGTGCAGACGCCGAGACGGTGACGGCAAACGATCGCCCACGACCGGCTCGGACCGCGCCCAAGGTGACCACGCTGCCGATCGGTGCGTCAGAGAGAAGGCGCGCAAAGTCAGAGGCGTGTTCGACGGTAGTACCGTCGAAAGAAATGATGACGTCACCGGGTTCGATGCCCGCTCGGGCGGCCGCGGAGGCCTGATGTATTCGGGTGACGACGACCCCGCGGGTGTCCACGAGACCAAGCTGACGGGCGATCCTGGGCGTGATGTTGCGAACATCTACATAACCGAAGGACCCTCGCTGGACCTCACCATCGTCGAGCAGGTCCTCCATGACCCGGCTGGCCAGGTTGCTGGGCACGGCAAAACCGACCCCTTGATACCCGCCGTTCCCGCTCAAGATGGCGGTGTTGATCCCGATGAGCTCGCCGCGGCCGTTGACCAGCGCGCCTCCAGAATTCCCGGGGTTGATCGCGGCATCGGTTTGGATGAAGTCTTCGTATTGGGCCACGCCCAAGTTGTCCCGCCCGACGGCGCTGACGATACCAAGGGTGACCGTCTGGTTGAGCTGAAACGGATTGCCGACGGCAAGCACCCACTCGGCGACTCTGAGCGAAGATGAGTCCCCCCAGGGCACGGTTGGAAGGTCATCCGCGTCGACCCGCAGGAGCGCGATATCGGTCGACTCATCGCGGCCGATGAGCTCGGCCTCAAACTCCCGGTTGTCCGCGAGCGACACGGTGATACCGCTCGTTTGCCCCACTACGTGCGCGTTGGTCAGGATGAGGCCGTCCGTCGACACGATAACGCCGGAGCCCAGGCTTGGCCGCTCGCGATTACGCTCTACAAACGGAGAATTTCCAAAAAAGCGTCCGAAAAAAGGGTCGTCCCCAAAGGGAGTGCGACGTCTGGCCACCTGTCTCGACGAGATATTTGCCACCGCTGGTACGGTGGCTTCGGCGACCAGGGTGAAGTCTGGATATGCACCCGCGAGAGACGGTATCGGACTGACACGCGCCGTGCGCGCGGCGGTCGCTGGGGTTGCTTGTTGACCCGTGACTGGTGCCGCATCGCTCACCGACTTGGTGTGGAGCCGCCCGGTGAGGACGACCCCGACGGTCACCCCCGATAAGAACAGCACACAACTGACGACGACCCCTACCCGCATCATCGACTCCTTTTCCTCGCTCCGACTCTGGTGCGCTCAGCCGCGCGCGTCAAGCTCTTCGGTCACCGACCCTGTGGGTCCACGCGAGTCGTGCCCCAGACGCCTATGGTACGATCGCTGACCGATATGGCAACGATTCAGGCCACCCGACTCCGCAAAGGCATGCTCATCAAAATGCGCGGCCACCTGCTTCGCATTATTGATGTGAACCACCTCACCCCTGGCAAGGGGCACGGCTATGTGCAAACGCGGTTGAGGAATTTGCGCAGCGGGACGCTCAACGACCACAAGTTCCGATCAGACGATAACGCAGACCGCGCGACGCTCGACTCCCGAAAGATGCAGTTTCTTTATGTGGATGGCGACGCGTATCACTTTATGGACACCGAAACCTACGAGCAGACCCATCTGACCAAAGATACGTTGGGCGACGCGGTCAACTACTTGCTTCCCGATTCGGTGATCACGATTCAGATGTTTGAGGACGAACCGGTAGGTATCGACCTTCCCGGGACGGTGGACTTGACGGTGCAAGACACGGCTCCGTCAATCAAGGGCGCCACGGCGAGTGCGCAACTCAAGCCAGCGACGCTCGAGACGGGCCTTGTCGTGCAGGTGCCGCCATTTATTTCGATCGGTGACAAGGTTCGTGTGAGCACGGAAACTGGCGAGTATCAGGCCCGCGCGTAGAGGTTAGAGAGGAGCGCCAGTCCGCCGTGGACGAATTGACGTTCGCGAATGCCCCGGGTCTCGCCTTGACGGTTCTTGGCGGTGGCTTCCTGGTTGCGAATCTTCAGCTGGTGGGAGAGTTTGTCCGCTTCTTCCGGTACCGGTCACGCGCGTTGGTAACCTGGCCAGGCCGCAAACCGGCCCACTATGGCCTGTTGCTCGGTCTGGGTGCCGTGTTCGCGGTGCTGGTATTCGTCAAGGTTGTTATTCAGCGGCGGCCGCCGATCGATGTGTTTGGCGAAGGCATGATGCTGCTGTATTACGGGTACTTGTGGCCGATGAGCTTTCGCATCGGTCGCGGTCTGTATGAGCACGGAATTTGGGCCGAGGCCGGGTTCATGCCGTATCGGTCGGTCGGCGCGTTCAGCTGGCGGGAAACACCCGCGCTCACGTTGGTGATCAACTCAAAGGCCAGACGTCTGGCACGTCCGCTGTCAGTGCCCAGGGAGCATTACGGTGAGGTGCGGCGTCTGCTTCGCGACAAGATCGCCAATCGCGACATCGATTTGACGGGAAAGTCGTTCGACTTGGGCTCGGACGACCGCGAAACCGTCTGACTCCGTGGCTCCTGGGCGAATCGGGGAGGGACTGATCGGTCACACAACTATCAGTGTGCTCGCTCTTCGCGCGCGGGCAGCTGCGCTCTACGGGACGGAGTCCTCTGTGGCTCCGCGTGTCACGGAGGGCGCCGCTAACGGAATAGGAGGCCTACAAGGCCCGGGCCGGGTGCGGTGGGGTCGGCAAGCCAGGTGGGCGGGGTGACCCAGACGAAGGTCAGGATTGCGACTACCATCAAGTCGTATTGCCACGTGGCTCGTTCAAACGTCCAGAAAAGCGCGTGCCAGATGGCCAGTGCTGGCAGCGCGAGGAGACGCTTGAACGTCATTTGCACTCCGGGGTGTAGTTCGCTGGGCCCGGTCCGTAACTCGCGCCACGTCAAGTAGATACGGTCGATCACGGTGAGGACCGACAAGACCAGGATGACCCAGAGCACCGCTGCCATGCGGTTGGTAAACGCCCCGATCATGAAGAGCACGATGCGTTCGGGTCGTTCCATGAAACCGACTTTGCACTTTGTGATGATCGACTCGGCGCGAGCTCTGGTATAGCTGGTCATGACCGAGAACATCAGCGCCAGCGCGGAGATCAGCACGTAGTCCGGTCGCTGGAGAGACGTGTAGAGATAGACGAGGCCGATAAAGAGGAGGATGTCCGAGAATCGGTCCATGACCGAGTCCCAGAATCCGCCAAAGTCAGAGGCGAGGTCGGTTCGCTCCGCGACTTTTCCGTCAATGAAGTCGAAAATATTCGCCACCACCATGATGGCGCCGGCGGTGCGGAACTCGCCCTGAGCGAGCATCCAGGCCGAGATCGCGTTGATCACCACGCCGATGAACGTGAGGACGTTGGGGTGCACATGCAGCCGAACACACGCGGTGATGATTGTGGACAGCGGATACAGACAGACGGCGCCGATCGCTCCGCTGAACGTCATGAGACTACGTGCGGGTTTGTCAAGGTCGGGTCTGCGGGATCAGCATGTCGGGGGTCGGCACCCCGAACGATACAATCTACGGGAAGGGGCCACGGGACCTGGGGACGTCTGTTCACTGGTGTCAGGACATTGTGCACCGATGTGCGGCCCCGCGGCAGTGTAGCCCATGCCTATTCGGGATCTCAAGAATCAGATCGCGCAGCTCCCGATTCAGCCCGGCGTCTATCTGTATTACAACGACGCCGGTGACACACTGTATGTCGGCCGAGCGCGGGTGCTGCGTGAGCGGGTGCGCAGCTATCTGGGCGCGTATGGGTCGAGTCCCCGCACGGACGCGCTGCTTGACGAAGTCACCCGACTGGAAGTCGTGGTCACGGATTCGCTGGTGGAAGCGCTTGCGCTGGAGAACAATCTGATCAAGCAGCGCGCCCCTCGCTACAACATTCTCCTCCGTGACGACAAAAACTACCCGTATTTACAGGTTACGACGACCGAGGCCTTTCCCCGAGTGCTTGTGGCGCGGCAGGTCGCCCGTGACGGAACGTTCTATGCCGGCCCGTTTCTGCCGGCCACGTTCGCCCGGAAGACGATGGCGCTCACGCATCGATTGTTTGGTATCCGCTCATGCAATGAGGTCATTACGGGCAAGCGAGGCCGGCCGTGTCTTGAATATGACATCAAGCGGTGTGTCGCGCCATGCGTTGATGACATTTGCACGCAGGACGACTATGCGGTTGCGGTCGAGCAGACCCGTTTGTTTCTCGAGGGACGAAACGACCAGCTATTGACCGATCTGCGTAAGCAGATGGGAACCGCAGCCGACGAGCTCAAGTATGAGCACGCCGCGCACCTGCGCGACACGATCGGGACGGTTGAAACGCTCCGCGACCGGAAACAAAAGATGGCGAGCGCTCGGCTCGGCCAGCGCGACACGTTTGGGCTCGAGGTGGGGCCGGCCGGCGCGGTCATCCAGGTCTTTCAGACACGCGGAGGACGGGTCGTCGAACGCGTCGAGCTAGTGGCCGATGAGACCGCAGACACAGGCCATACCCCCGCGGAGTTTGTGCGGGCGGCCGTCCAACAGTTCTATGAGGCGCGGGACGCCCCCGCCGATATTCATTTACCCGTCGAACTCGACGACCAGGAGGAGATCGAGGCGTGGCTGGGCGGGCGGTCTGGACACGCGGTTCGCATCCGGGTGCCACAGCGAGGAGACGGACGAGCGTTGGTGGAGCTCGTCAGCCGCAACGCCCTCGTTGCCTACAACACCCGACACGGAGCCAAGGCCCAGGCCGGTGACAGGGCGCTCGAGGAGTTACGCATTGCGCTTGGGTTGCCCGGTAAGCCGTATCGACTGGAGTGTTTCGATATCTCCACGATCCAGGGGAGCGAGACGGTGGCGTCCATGGTCGTGAGCGAGGGCGGCCAAATGCAGCGGCGCGAATATCGAAAGTTTCGCATCCGTGGAGCGGCGCGGACGGAGACGGCACGCCCTGACGATTTTGCCGCGATGGAGGAGGTTGTCCTGCGGCGGTATCGACGCCTGCTCGAACACGGTGGCCCGTTTCCGGATGTGGTGATTGTCGATGGCGGCGTCGGGCAGGTCTCGTCAGCCTACACTGCGCTCGGACAGCTCGGATTGTCGAATTTGCTGGTGGTCGGAATCGCGAAGAAAGAGGAACTGCTCGTGACTCGTGATTCCCGCGAGCCGATTGCGTTGCCCCGTCAGAGCCCGGGTCTGTTGCTCGTGCAGCGCATGCGTGACGAGGCGCATCGCGTCGCCGTGACCTTTCATCGGCGTGCCCGAACCATGCGCGATCTACGTTCTGATTTGGATACGATCGACGGTATCGGTCCCGGTCGGCGCCGCGCGCTGCTTCAACGATTTGGCAGCGTGACAAACGTGAGCCGCGCGTCGCTCGAGGAGCTCGCGCCGGTGGTGGGTGCTAAAGCCGCCCGCGCGGTGATCCAGCATTTTCACGGGGGTAGCCACGCCTGATCTGCCGATCATCGCGTGTCTCGGGGTGGACGACGTGAGGGCCTACCCGCGCGGGAATGCTATGCTGACCTCGTCAGCGGTGCGGTTGATTTCGTAAGACACATGGAACAAGAGTTCGAGTCGATTCTTCCGGACTACCCGGTCAAAGTCGCCGACTACGAAGGCCCACTGGATCTTCTGATCCATCTCATCAAGCGGCACGAAGTCGATATCTATGACATTCCGATTGCATTGGTCACCGCCCAGTATCTCGAATACCTCGACCTGATGGGCGAGCTCGACCTTGATGTCGCGGGCGAGTTCTTGGTGATGGCCGCCACACTGATCCAGATCAAGTCGCGAATGCTGGTGCCGCGGAACGATTCCGACCCCGCCTCTCCCGAGGATGACGAGGATCCTCGGGATACGCTGGTCAGACGTCTGCTCGAGCACCAGAAGTTCAAAGCGGCCGCCGAGTTGTTACACGAGCGAGAAACCATCCGAAGCGCCCAGTGGACGCGTCCCGACGCCCGGGTCGAGGATCTCGTCGACGAACCGTTTGAGCGCGAGCTTGAAGTCGATCTCTTTAGCTTGCTCAAAGCGTTTCAGTCGGTGTTGGCTCGATCGCAGCCGGGTCCACGGGTGATGCTTCCCACCGAGACCGTCCCGATTGAGACTCGGATCCAGCAGCTCGTGGCGCGGCTGTCCGAGACTGAGGCCTGTGGCTTTGAGGAATTGTTTGCGGATGCCAGCTCGAGAGGGGACCTCATCACCACGTTTCTCGCCCTTCTCGAAATGATTCGCATGAAGATCGTCCGTGTCCTTCAATCAGAGATGTGTGGGCCGATTCGTGTCTATCGGCGCGAGCGGCCAGCGGATGCGCCCGACCTGATGGGAGAACCCCGTGGCTGATGACAACGTAAAAGCGATTGTCGAAGCGTTGATTTTTGCGTCACCAGAACCGGTCTCGCTCAAGACCCTCACCAAACTGCTCGATGACGAACCGCCCGAACACCTGGAAGAAGCGCTGGCGTCGTTGGTGACAGACTGGGAAGAAGGGCGAGGGCTCCAGCTCGTGGAAGTGGCCGAGGGCTACCAGATTGTCACGCGGCCCGAGCTGAGCGAGTGGGTGCGGCGCCTGTTTCACGAACGATCCGCTCAGCGGCTCTCCGTCCAAGCCCTGGAAACTCTGGCGGTGATCGCGTATCGACAACCGGTGACGGCCCCGGAAATCACTGAGATTCGCGGGGTCAATACCTCTGGTGTCCTGAGTACGTTGCTCGAGCGGCATCTGGTCAAGGTGACTGGCCGGAAATCGGTCATCGGCCGTCCGTTCCTGTATGCAACAACCCGCGAGTTTCTAGACCGTTTTGGTCTGAGAGACCTCAAGGACTTGCCAAAGGTCGAGGATATGGCGGAGGCGCTGGGTATGGACGTTCCCGAGGCCCTGACCGACCCGCCCCCGATGGATGAGGCGCTTCCGTTTGAGACGGACACGTCGCCCGAACCCCCCCCAGAGCAGGTTCACTAACCGGTCGTGCCCTGCGCCGAACGTCTTCAGAAGGTGCTCTCGGGTGCTGGCGTGGCCTCACGCCGCGCGTCGGAGGCGCTCATTGCCGCCGGTCGAGTATCGGTCAACGGGACCGTCGTGACCACACTTGGGACACGAGCGGATCCAGAGCGAGACGAGATCAAACTCGATGGGCGCCGTATCGCGGCGCCGGGACGGCGTCGCTACCTCCTCGCGAACAAGCCCCGTGGCGTGGTGAGCACGCGCAGTGATCCGGAGGGTCGCCGCACGGTGCTGGACCTCGTATCGGCGACCGCTCCCAAGCTGCGGGAGTATATCTATCCAGTCGGGCGACTCGACTACGACTCAGAGGGGCTCCTGCTCCTGACGAATGACGGAGAGCTCGCGGCCCGGCTCACCCATCCGCGTCACACGCTGCAGCGAAGATACGAGGCGGTTGTGAGAGGCGTGCCGAGTGCAAAGACCCTCGAGAGGATGGGGGCGGGAATCATGCTGGACGGGCGCCGGACCGCCCCGGCTGAGGTAGAGCTTCTTGGCGGCCACCGGATGCGCCGCGAAGACCAAGCGCGTATCCGCGTGACGTTGGTCGAAGGACGCAATCGTCAGATACGTCGAATGTTCGAGATGGTCGGGCATCCAGTAATTCGTCTCCGGCGAACTACCCTGGGGCCGCTCAATATTCACGGGCTTCAGGCCGGGCAGACTCGCGAGCTGTCAGAGCGCGAGCTCTCGGCACTTCGACGCGCGGCGGGGCTCTCCGACGCTGGACCGGCGGTGCGCTCGCAGCCACGACCACACGTTCGACCCGCCGCCGGTCGACCCCGTCGACCCAGCGCCGGTCGGCGGCCCCGGGGCCGGTCGTAGAGGGTCTATGACCGCCGGCAGCGAAGTGGTGGCCATCGATGGGCCGTCGGGGGCGGGGAAGGGCACGGTGGCTCGGGCGGTGGCTGCGACGCTCGGGTGGCGGCATGTCGACACGGGTGCGATGTATCGGGCGGTGGCGTGGTCAGCGGCCCAACAAGGGTTTACGCTCGGTAACGATGACGAGGTCAACGTGGCGCGGGTGGCGGCACGCTCGACATTTGTCATCGACTCCCACCGCATCCTTATCGACCAACATGACGTGACATCGCTCATTCGGACCCCCGAGATGGACAAGGCCGCCACCGGTGTGGCGCGGATGCCACGAGTCCGCGCCGTGCTGGTGGCTCGGCAGCGCGAATACGCGGCGGCCGGTCCGGTCGTGATGGAGGGCCGCGATATTGGGACGGTGGTGTTCCCGGACGCGCGAGTCAAGGTGTATCTGGACGCGACACCCGAGGAGCGGGCTCGACGACGCGCTGGGGATGGCTCTCATGGCTCGTCAAAGATGGGCGGGATTGGCGTGGTCGCGGATGCGATGGCGACTCGAGATCGTCTCGACCGTACCCGGGTGACGTCACCGCTGGCGCGGGCCCGTGATGCCGTCTTCGTGGACACGACCGGAGTGCCGATCGACGCGGTGGTCCACAGGGTGCTGAAGCTTGTGAGGGACCGATTGCAGTCCACACCGAAAACCGTATGACCGATGTGTCGCTCAGTGACATTTTTGAAAGCGAACTCCCTTTTTTGACAGGAATGACACCGTAGGGTTTGACGATATTGAACGGGTGTCGTACACTCCCTTGCTTATCTAGAAATAAGGGGGCGTGTCTCTTGCTCCCGACATGTCTTCGAGATCTCAAAGAGATGGCGCAGAACTCCACACCAGCGAGGACCCTGACCGCATGACGAACACAGACGATCTGGCTGACCCGGCGACGACCGCACCTTCCGCAGGTGCCACGGCGCAGTCTGGGGCGGTACCGCCGGTCACCGGCGACGCGGAAAACTCAGGGAGCCCTGCTGCAGCGACAAAGGCGACGCCGAAGTCGAAGATGATATTGATGAATGACGACGCGACCGACATGGACGCGGCGGAACAGGCTCAACTTGCGGCGATGTATGAGAGCAGCTTTCGGAATATTTCCGAAGGGGAGGTCATCAAAGGCACGGTGCTCCAGGTGTCGTCTGGCGAGGTGATCATCGACGTCGGATACAAGTCCGAGGGAATCATCGCGATCTCCGAGTTTCTCGATGAAACCGGCGATGTCCTCGTGCGGCCCGGCGACAGCGTGGATGTGTTGCTCGACCGAACCGAGGACCGCGATGGTCACATCGTCTTGTCCCGCGAAAAAGCGGAGAAGATGAAGATCTGGGACGAGGTCGAGAAGGCCTACGCCGAGAAGAAGGTCGTCATCGGTCACGTCATCGAGCGGATAAAGGGCGGTTTGGCGGTTGACATCGGCGTGAGGGCATTCCTCCCGGGTTCCCAAATCGACGTGCGACCGGTCAGAAACCTCGACTCGCTACGCGGCCAAGAGCTTCGGATGCGGGTCATCAAGGTGAACAAGAAGCGCGGCAACATCGTGTTGTCCCGAAAGGTGCTGGTCGAAGAAGAGAACGCCGAGAAGAAGAAGGACACCCTGGCGAACCTCGCCGAGGGCAAAGTGCTCCTTGGGGTCGTCAAGAATATTACCGATTACGGCGCGTTCATCGATCTCGGCGGCATCGACGGTCTCCTTCACGTGACCGACATGTCATGGGGTCGTGCGCAGCACCCGTCGGAGCTCTTCAAGGTCAACGACGAAGCGGAAGTCATCGTGCTGAAGTTCGACCCGGAGACAGAACGCGTCTCTCTGGGCTACAAACAGCTTCACGCCGACCCGTGGACATCGGTGGCGGAGAGGTATCCGGTGGGGCAACGGTTGACCGGGAAGGTCGTGAGTCTCACCGACTACGGTGCGTTCATCGAGCTCGAGCCGGGGGTAGAAGGGCTGATCCACGTCTCAGAGATGTCATGGAGCAAGCGGGTGAAGCACCCGTCAAAGTTGCTCACGGTCGGGGACACGGTCGAATCGATGGTGCTGGGTGTCGACCCCGACGCGCGACGAATCTCGCTCGGTTTGAAGCAGATCGAGGCAAATCCGTGGCAGGAGCTGGCCTCGAAGCATCCAGTGGGGTCCCGTCTGACCGGAAAGGTTCGGAATCTGACCGAGTTTGGGGCGTTTGTCGAGGTCGAAGAAGGCATAGACGGCCTCATTCATATCTCCGACATGTCGTGGAGCAAACGTCTGCAACACCCGTCCGAGGTCGTAAACAAGGGCGACGAGGTCGAAGCGATGGTCTTGAACCTCGACGCCGACAACCAGCGGTTGTCGCTCGGCTTGAAGCAGCTGGCGACCGACATTTGGGATGACTTCTTTGCCAACAACAAGGTCGGTGACATTGTCGAGGGCAAGGTTGTCCGGGCGACAAACTTTGGCGCGTTTGTGGAGTTGTCCGAAGGCATCGAAGGTCTGATTCATGTCTCCGAGTTCGAAGAGCACGGCGGTCAGAAGGAAGAGATCAAAGTCGACGAGACGATCAAGATCCGTATCATCAAGCTCAGCCCGGACGAACGAAAAATCGGTCTGAGTATTCGGGCGTTGAAGACCGAAGACTTCGAGACCGACTGGCAAAGCTACTCCTCGCGGGATTCTCCCGAGGTGACACTCGGCGACCATTTCAAACACAGCCAAACGTCAGACTCATGAGCCCGTCTAGCAGCCCGTGCTGCCGCTGCGCCCCGGCCAACCCCAAGGGCGGTCGCACGACTACACGCGGCACGGGACCAGCTCGCTGTTCGCCGCGTTGGACATTGCGACCGGCAAGGTGATTGGCCGGTGCTTTC
>Ga0310124_10000493_pt1 | contig 27134 bp, 19 predicted proteins | sample CB11b_AW_Bot5_MG_FD_203507 | JGI IMG/M metagenome (GOLD analysis project Ga0310124, IMG submission 203507) | Marine microbial communities from Western Arctic Ocean, Canada - CB11b_AW_Bot5 | ecosystem: Environmental > Aquatic > Marine > Oceanic | place: Canada: Western Arctic Ocean | collected...
CAGGATCGCCTTGCCGGCCTCGCCGCGGCCGAGCCGCCCGAGGCTGATCAGGGCCTGGGCCCGGACCCGCGGGTTCTCATCCTTCAGCGCACCAAGAAAGGGCTCGAGCGGCAGCTTGTCGAGACCGTCCCTGGCATCGGTGAGAGCGCGCAGGGCAGCCTCGCGGATGGAGGCGTCATCAAGCAGCTTGAGCAACGCTGCATTCGAGTCCGGCCCCAGAATCTGCTTCAGCGTATAGATCGCGGCGATCCGGCCGTAGAGCGGAGCCTTGGCATTTGCGGCCAGGCCTGAGAGGCCGGCGATCCTCGCCTCGCCCTTTCCGCGGCGCACAAGCTCGCGCTGGGAATGAAGCCTGTGTACCGCGGAGGGAGAAGAGAGATAGCCCAGGAGGGATGCCTCGCTGGTAGAAGACAGCGGCTTGAAGGGCTTCGGGGTAAACCCGGCCGGAGTCACCTGGGTAACAAAGCCGACGTTGGGACCGCTGAAGCTGAACTTGCCGTTCTTCCAGCTCGTCACGTAGAGGCGGCCGCTGCCGTCAACGTCCATGTCTGTCGGACGCGGAAGCTTGATAAAGACCTCCTGGTGGGCGTCAAAGGTAGCCCCGTTGGCGGGCAGGTTGTGGCGGTAGACCGTGCTGGTCCCCCAGTCACAGGTATAGAGCGCGTCGGCGTAGGGCTTCGGCCAGCGGAGATCCTGAAAATACATCGCCCCGCATCCCGAGCCGCCTCCGTAGTCCTTCAACGGCGGCAGGCTCTCCTCGGTGAAGTTGAGGTAGAGCGAGGGGTAGCCGTAATGGCCCGACTGGATGACGTGGCTGAGGCGAATATCCCAGCCGCCGCCGTCATTGGTGTTGTCGCGGGTATAGAGGTTCAGATAGGGATCGACGCAGATATCGACGATGTTCCGCTGTCCCCAGCTGAAGATCTCCATGTCGGTTCCGTCAAGCCGGACCCGAACGACTCCGCCGCCGCGGCGCGCGAGAACGGTGCCATCCTTGCCTTTCGCCTCGGTGAAGCCGAAATCTCCGACGGCGATGTAGATCCAGCCGTCGATACCCATGCGGATCCCGTTGGTCGTATGGTCCGCCCCCCGGCGCTTGGTCTCATCGGAGCTGATGCCCGTGATGAGCGTCTCCTCACGATCAGCGACACCGTCAAGGTCATCGTCGTGATAGACGGTGAAGAACGGCGGGTGGAGTACCCACAGGGAGCCCTGGTCGTAGAAGAGACCGCGGGGATGATCCATCCTGGCGAAGGTGTTGATCTTGTCGGCCTCGCCGTCACCATCGGTGTCGATGCAGCGGACGACCCTGCCCTTGCCGGGCTGCTTGCCGAGCGAGCCCTGCTCATCGATCCCGACGAAAACCTCGCCGGTGACGGCGGCAGCGATGCAGACCGGGTAGTTCACCTCGGGCGGCTTGCCGAAAAGGGTCGCCTTGAAGCCCTCGGGAACTTGGACGTCGGCGATGCTCGATGGGCCCACGGCCGCCGCGGAAACCGCCTTCTTGATCGTTTTCTTGAGGGGTGGCAATTCCTTGCTGGTATAGGCCTCGAACTCCCAGAAGCTGCCCCAATAGGAGCCGCTTGATCCGAGGAACTTCACCCGCAGGTGTCGGGTCGCGGAAGAATCAACCTGATGCGGCGTAACCTGCGCCTTCTTCTTGTTTTTCGACTGGTCGACAATCGTCTTCCATTCCTTGCCATCGGGTGAGGCCTCCACCTGGTAGCGATAGGCCGCGCCGCCCTTCTCCCAGTGGATGCGGAGGGAGCGAACGTGCTTCGCCGCGCCGAGGTCAACCTGCCAGGTCTCACCAGGGTCGCCGCCGTCAGCGCACCAGCGGGTGTTGAGGTTGCCATCGTTGCCGTACTTCGTGAGGTTATTCTTGGCCTTCTCCTGGCTGCTCGCGGACGCCTTGCCGGCCATCGACAGGTTGCCCTTCTTGCGCAGCTTGCCTGTGACCCGGGGCTTCGCCCCTCCCCCGGCCGCCTGCGGAGCCGGAGCGAGATTGACCGCGATCAGCGAACGGATGGCCTCGTCGGTTTTCTCCGTGCTGGGGGTGAAGCCGGCCTCGGTGTCCCGGCCGCAGGCCCAGAGCAGCCCCCGGGTAACCATGTCGAGGTACTTCGGCTCGGCCATGGTCTCGTTGTAGTGCCCGATGGTCGTCGCGAAGACCTTTCCATCTCCATAGCTGTTGGTCCAGACGCAGACCTGGGGCTTGTTGTCGCCCCTGCGGTTGGCCTGGCCGAGGACCGTCGCGGTATCAAAGAGCTTGATCGAGTGGTAGAGCTCGCCCTTGGGCGCGACGAACTTCGAGCCGAAGCCCTTCATGATGGGGTGGGCGGGCTTCATATTGTCGACGGTGAAGGAATAATGCGCCCCGTGCCCCGGCGACTGCATGCCGACGAACTCAAACCACTGGTCGTCCCCGGTGCGGTAGCAGTGCATGGCGCAGTGGATCAGCAGCGCCGGCAGGCCCTCGCGATGCGGCCGGAGAATGTTCGCGACGAACTCCTTATCGTTGACGCTGGCGAAGCACTCGTTGTGCACCACGACATCGAAGCCCTCGGACCAGTCGCGGTCCTGGTAGAGCGGGATCTTCGCGTTGGTCGTGCTGCCGCCCTGGCGGGCGACGGTCCAGACGACGTTGGCCCGGGCTGAGATACCTCGCGAGAGAATCAGCTTCTGGCGATCGTAGTCGTGACAGCAGCCGCCCGTAACCAGCAGCGCCTGGATCGGGCTGTTCTTCACGCCGGCGGCCTTCCTGGCATCCTGGGCGGCGGCGGGACCGGCGATGACCATCACGAGAATCAAAAGGAACGGGAAACGTTTCATCTGTTCATGGACCTCCGGAAAGGGAAACCGCCGCGAGCCTGGTCACATACGCAGGATGGGGCCGCTTCCTGTAAGCTTCGTCTCAATGTCGTAAAGAACTGAGATCTTAAGTCCTCCGGCGGCGTTTTCATAGCGCCGGGGCCTCTGGCAGGCCGGCCGGAAGAGCTCAGCCGTCACTCTCATCCTTGCGCCAGACCTTGCGGACCTTTCCATCGGGGTCCATGTCGATGACGCAATCGGAGTCATCCCGCGGAGGGGAAGGCGGTTCAGCTGGCGATGGTTCGGCCTGCGAGGGACCGGGAGGCGATCCCCCAAAGGTAAAGCCCCAGCCATTGCCGCCGCCGGGCGCCCGGCCGCCGAACAGGCCGCCAAAGAGACGATTGAGGTTCGCCGAACCCTGCTTCAGGGCCTCCTCCGCGCGCACCCTCATCAGCTCGGCCTGGGCGAGGAAGATAACCATCAGGCCGATCAAGGCGGTAATGATGCCGCCCCAGATACCCAGCACAGGTAACAGGATGAAGCTTGCCCCGACCAGCTGTCCAACCCGAACGGCGATATGGGTCGCCTTGAGATAAGGCAGCTTCAGGGCGAGCAGGGCGCGCAGGATCCTGCCCCCATCCATGGGAAAACCCGGCAGCAGGTTGAAGATCCCAAGAACCAGATTGAGGAACATCAGGAGCCAGCAGAACTTGCTCTCCCAGGCTTCGAAGGACAGGTCGGAGGTGGGGCCAAAAGGCAGGCCGAAGGCCAGGCACTGCCCGGCGAACAGCAGGCCGGCAATCACGAAATTTACCAACGGACCGGCCGCCGTGATGAAAAGCTCCTGCCGGGGTACCCGGGGGCTCCTCTCAAACATCGCCATCCCGCCAAGCATGGTCATCTTGATCTCCCGGGTGTTGATGCCGTAACGCCGGGCGGTGAGGCTATGGCCGAGCTCGTGCAGCAGCAGGCAGCCGTAAAAACAGACCGTGAGCAGCAGGCTCACGCCAAGACCGGCATTAAGATAGACTTGGAATTCCGTGGCTAACACGCACACAACCAGCCAGAAGCTCCAATGCGCCCTGACCGGAATACCGAAAGCTTTGAAGAGATGAGCAGAGGCCACGACGGCAGTCCTCTTAAATCAATGGGTAGATTGACTGAACCACTTGAGTCTAACGCAATCCATTGGCCAGAAACCCATATTCAAGACTTTAATTCGCCCATGTCCACTGAAGTACATATGCCGCAAGCACTTGTGCTCGGGGATCCGCAAGCGGCCGTTGCGGGAAGAAAATCCTGTTACTGCCCGCTTGGCAGATCGATACCCCGAAAGGCAGTCTCCACCGGAAAAGCATGGACTCAGGCCCCGGTCGAAGCCTCCGGCTTGTAAAAATACTTCCTCACCAGATCCTCGGGAGGCGGTGGAGTCCGCAGGGTGACCAGGTAGCCCGCGAGGAAGCTGACCAGCAGGCCGACGATGATCGGGTCAAAATCCATGAGCCGGTAGGGTCTGAAGAAGCTGCCGTTAGCGAAGTGCCCGCCGACGTACATCGACAGGTGAGCGGCGAAGCCCCCCAGCATGCCGGCCATGCAGCCTTCGACATTCGAACGCGGCCAGTAGATGGCGTAAACCACCGGCGCGAGGAAGCAGGCCGCCAGCCCGCTGCCGGTGTAGACGATGATGTCCTGCAGGAACTGCGGCGGGTGGACGGCCCCCAGCAGCGCCGCTCCTCCAACCAATAGGGTGAAAAGATAGCTCAGCCGCTTGAGACGGCGTTCGGATGCTTCGGGGTTCATGTTGCGCTGGTAGATGTCACGCACCAGGCCAGATGAAATCATCAGCAGGAAGCTGTCGACCGTCGACATCACCGCCGCGAAGGGCGCGGCGATCAGCAGCCCCGCGAGCCAGCCCGCGCCGACGTTCTCGGTCAGGAAGACCGCCATGGCCGGCATGATGCGGTCCGACTCGGCATCCATGCCGGGCATCAGCACCCGGGCGCAGCAGAAGATGATCACCAGCGGGAAGTAGATCAGCGAATAATAGACCGCCACGGTAAAGATCGAGCGCCGCAGGGTCACGGTGTTGTTGAAAGCCATGAGTCGAACCATGCTGGCGGGCTGACCGGAGCCCGAGATCGCCCACATGAAAAAGAAGGAGATCACGAGGCTCAGGGGAAGGAACCCGGCATCGCTGCTGGGGCTCGGTCCGGGACCGGTGACGTAGACTCCCTTGCGACCATCCTCGGCTCCGTAGGCGTAGCCTTGAAGTTCTAGGTCCCCGAGGATGAAATCGGAGCGGACCCGGTCTCCCTGGTTCTCGACGACCTGCCTGCGATCACCAGGAGAGATGATCTCGAGCACAGCGATCCAGGGCTCTCCGCGTTCTCGGAGTCGTTCCTCTAACGCCTGCTTCGGTATCACCTTGAAAAGCCTGGGCTCCGCGCCTTCATCCGAACCTGGAATCTGAATCCAGGAGCCCTCGCCCAGCGGGGTGCTGTTTCCTTTTGGGTCGCTCGACCGGAAAACCGCCACTCCTCTGCGGGGCGGGCTCATATCAACCATCCTCGAGGTGGCGTACTCGAGCGAGCCCACTCCCTCGGGCGCCTCCTTCCCAACGAGGTAGAGCGCCAGGGGCAGCATGATGATGACCCCGGCGACCATGACAATTCCCTGCATGACATCGGTCCATACCACCGCCTGGAAGCCGCCATAGGTCGTATAGGCGATCACTGCCAGGCCGAAGCCAAACAGGCAGAGCAGGTAGGCTGGATCGGGGTGGGCGGCCGGGGAATCTCTCAGGAAAGTGACGCCGGATTCAAAGACGCCGACGCCGGTCAGCAACGTCTTCAGCATCATGCTGCCGGCCTTGAACTGGGCGATGAGGTTGAAGGACATGAAGAAAACGATCAGCGCCACGGCCAGCAGACCGAAGCTCGCGCTCCTGAAACGGTCCCGGATCACGTCTGGAACGGTGATGGCTCCCGACCGGCGCGCCACCTGGTTGAGACGCTTGCCGATGAAGCCCATCGTGCAGATCGGGAAGATGATGTAGCTGCCGATCCAGAGCCCCATGATCCAGCCGTGGCTGTAGATCTTCGAGGGGAAGCCGGTGAAGCTCCCGCCGGAGGCGCTGGTGGCGGCGAAGGTCAGGGCGAAGGCCCAGACGCCGAGCCTCCTGTTGCCGAGAAAATATTCTCTGAGAAAGTTGCCGTCCTTGCGCAGGTAGTTGGCAATCACCGCGAGCAGGAAAACAACAGCGGTATAGGCAAGGAAGGTAAAGAGCGCCGGGCTGACGCCGCCCGCCTCCGCGAGAAAGGAGATGTTGAAGCTGGAAGAGAGGCTCATGCGAGCTCCTCCGAGTCAACAGAGGCCTCTTCCCCCAGGCTCCCATCCTTCATGTAGAAGAAACAGAACCAGAGGGTGAAAACATCGGCCAGGAGCCAGGGCACCGCGATCCCCCAGAAGAGCCAGGAGGGGACACCCCAGACGGTGCTGAACTCCTCCTCGACAAAGGTCTCCGGAAAGCCGTTCAGGTAGCAATAGGGTACGGCCCACAGGAGCGCCACCACCCACAAGAGCAGGATGACCAGGGCCTCCCGGCGTGAATCGAGAAACACCGGGTCCCAGGGGGCGTTCGCAGGTTCCTGGTTGTTGCCTGAAGCTTTCATCTGTCCCTGCCGGGTCGAATTAGATACTTAAGCTGACACTCTCCACCTGAGACAATCATTCTACGGGTACCGGCGGGGCTTGCATAGACAGGGACAGGGCGAGAGCCGTACGCGAACCATCTCGATAATTCCTCTGGCAGCCGTGGCGTTTTACCCTAAGCTTGGGCCACGCCTGCTGAGCAGGCTCAACGAAACGAATTCCCCAACCGCCTGGAACGCCATGCCCTCCCTCGCTACCCCCCGCCCCCTGCTGAGGGCGATCAAGAAACAGGTCGGCAAGGTCAAGGTCTCGCTTCGATCCCAGGGCGAGGCTCTCGAGGAGCTCTTCCATCTCTTCACCAGCGAGCGGCAGCATCTCAAGCGCTTCAGCTATATGAACGACCCGCGCCTGCGCCTGGCCTACCTGCGCTACCATCTTCCACTGAACACGGTACGCTCGATCTGTGTGCTCAAGGATCTGCTGGAGCGCTACCCGGCGATCGCCGAAACGGAGTGGATTACGGATATGGGAGCGGGCCCGGGAAGCTCCTCCATCGCGAGCCTCCTGACCCTGCCGGCAGACCGTACGCGGCGCTATCTGCTCACGGATCAGAGCCGCGGAGCTCTCCGGGTCGCCCGGGAGATCTTCGAAGAGTGCGCGCCGGCTGAAAAAGACGGGGTCAAGACATCCATCACCACCCTGCAACAGAAGCTCCCTCTGCTGCCGCGCTTCCAGGGACCCACACTCGTGTGGATGTCGATGATCGTCAACGAGTTCGATCACGCCGAGCGCCGGGGAATCGACATCAAGCGCTTCTTCAACAAGCTCGCCGAAAAGCTGCCCCCCGGCAGCACGGTCGTCATCATCGAACCGGGACTCAGGCAGCAGGGACGGCGGCTCCTCGCCCTGCACGACTCCCTGCTTGAATCACAACGCTGGGAGATTCTCGCTCCCTGCACCCACCAGAAGACCTGCCCGCTCCTGAGCGAACCGAAGAGGCCCTGGTGTCATTTCCACTTCAGGTGGCAGCCGGGAGACATCGTCAAGCAGATTGCCGTGCCGCTGGGCCTGACGGCCGGCAAGGGCTCGATGAGCTATCTCGCCATGCAGCCGGCCAAGGAGGGCGGCCTCCTGGGTAACCGGGACCCCGAGCTGGCCCGGGTCATTGGCGACCCGATGGACGTTCGCCACACCGACGCGGGCATCTACCTCTGCCAGGACGGGAAGCGGCGTGTCTTCCGCAACCCACCGAAAGAAACGACCCGCGGCGCCCTGCTGAAGAGAGGCCGCCAGAACCGGGATGCCCGGCTCGTGGCCCCCTGGCCGGGAGGATCGCCCGAGCCGAAGCGTCAGCGCAAGGAACGAAAAGATCGCCGGACGCCGCCGCAAGCTCCGCCGGAAAAACCCGGCGAGACTTGAGCCTGCATCACTCCGCCGTGACGGGGTTGGTGAGCCTGCCGATGTTTTCGACCTCGATGGTGACCTCGTCTCCGTCCTTGAGGAAGACCGGGGGGTTGCGCGCGGCGCCGACACCCTGGGGCGTTCCCGTCATGATCACCGTGCCGGGCAGCAGGGTGGTGCCCTGGCTGAGGAACTCGATGAGCGTCGGGACGTTGAAGATCATGTCCGAGGTCGTCCAGTCCTGCATCACCTCGCCGTTGAGGGCCGTGCTGAGCTTCAGAGCGTTGGGGTCGGGAATCTCGTCAGGGGTAACCAGGCAGGGGCCCAGCGGCAGAAATGTGTCGAAGGACTTACCGCGGCACCACTGGCTGCCGCCCTTCTTCGTCTGCCAGGTGCGGCCGCTGACGTCGTTAGCGCAGGTATAGCCGAGCACGTAGTCGAGGGCCTCGGCCTTCGATACGTTCTTCGCCTCGCGGCCGATGACCACGGCCAGCTCGCATTCGTAATCGACCGTCACCGGCTCGATGGCGGGAATGACGATGGGGTCGCCGGGATTGTTGAGCGTGTTCGCCGCCTTGATGAAGAGCACGGGGTACTCGGGGATGTCATTGCCCCCCTCCTCGGCGTGCTGTCTGTAGTTCAGGCCGATACAGAGGGCCGTACGCGGGGCGACCGGAGCCAGGAGTTTCGCGATGGCGGCCGTTTCATCCGTGACACTGTAATCGCCGAAGAGGTCTCCCTCGATCACGCGCGCCGCATCATCGCTGACCCATTCACCGTAGCGCTCCTTGGAGGAGCCATCCAGAAAACGAACGATCTTCATCGAATTGATTCCTTGTTCCTGTGGTTCTGCAGACCATCGCGATCGCGACAAGAGCCCCTATTAAAACAAAAGGGGACACGGCTTGCCAGAAGCCGCGTCCCTTGTTTGTTTTCTTGCCCCGCCCGCGACCCCGGGAAGATCAGTCTCTCTTCAGCAGCCTCCTGACAAGCTCGCGAAGCTCCCCGACCTCTTCACGCAGAGCCTGGACCTGCCGCTCAAGACCCCGCGGCTCGCTCTCTTTCTCACGATGGCCGGAATCATCTTTGTCCCGCCGCTTCTCGAAAATCTCCATCGCCAGGTGACGGATGATGCCATCCGCCTCGGCCCAGAGCTCGGCAGCCCTGTCATCATCTTTCTCTCGTCGAGCCTCGATGGACCTGGCCCTCAAACCGTTCACCTCTCTAAGAGCACGCAGGATAAAGCCGTTCTCATCCCTGGTCTTCCGCCGGCGGCCGTCGTCCTCTTCGTCGTCTTCTTCGTCGTCGCCTTCTTCGTCGTCTTCTTCAAACTTCTCCAGCTCGGCCTCGAGTCGCTCTGCCCGCTCGAAATACTCTTCGGCCTCATCCCCCCTGCCGGCCTCTTCAGCTTCTTCGCCCCGGCGACTGAGCTCTTCGATCTTCCTGTGCAGCTCGAGCTCCTCGAGATGCCTCAAGGCGTCCTCCCGCTCACCCTCTATCTCCTCGACAGCTTCCTTGTCCCCCTCGCGGCGTGCGAACCTGAGCTCCTCTTCCATTCCATCGAGATCTTCCTTCAGCTCACGGATCTTCTCAGCCAGGCTCCTGTCTTCCTCATCTTCGTCTTCGTCGTCCTCGTCATCTTCTTCCTCTCGCCTTTGCAGATCCAGCTCTTCGCGATGCGCCTCCAGCTCACGCTCGAACCGCTCAGCCTGCTCAAAGTATTCTTTCGCCTCCTCCGTTTTTCCCGCCGCCTCAGCCTCTTCCCCCATGCGGCCCAGCTGATGAATCTTTCTCTCCTTCTGAAGAACCTTGAGCTCCATGAAGGCCTCTTTATGCTCCCGCTCAAGCTCACGAAGCTCCTCCTCGATTTCCCCCAGGCGCTCTACCGCTTCTTCTATTTCTTCCTCGAGCTCCCTTCCTTCATCCTCTTCTTCGTCTTCTTCTTCACCATCTTCATCCGCATCGTCTTCTCCCTCAACGGCGGATGCGCTCACAACCGGCATCCTGTAGCCGCCGCCAGCTCGGCTTCCGATGTCCAGTGAGAGATTGCTCAGAAGGAAAGTAATGACGATAACAAGGGTCAGGACAAAGAGTCGGAGCTCTGAGAACATGACGGCATTCCTTGAATGAAGGTTGTTTGGTGAGACGCAAGAGAAGGCCGGCGCCCGGTTTCCCGGGTTTTCGCGCTTATTTCATCGTCATCTTACGATGACGACCCGGAAGACCCACTGCAAAATAACCCCTCGTCAAGAACGCTGCGAGGCGTGAACTCAGAGTGGACACTCACAGATTCCACCGAGAAAGTCTTCGGTTTCATCCGGGCGGCAGGTTCGATCCATGCCAATCGGCTCGATCTGTCCGAGGAAGACATAGCCGATGATGGTGATGGCATCGGAGAGATTGGTGCGGCCATCATCGTTGGCATCGCAGGCGTCGTCACAATACCAGCGCTCACGCCCGAGATAGAGATGGTTGAGCTGGAAGATCGCGTCACTGACACTGACGGCGCCATCGGAATTGCAATCTCCCCTGAGGAAGAGCGCGGACCGCAGAGAGCAGACCGGGACGATGCGGTCGGAATAATAACCCGCGGTATCCAGGAAATAGATGGCGAATGCGGGCACCTCAGGCCCAACCCCCGAGGCCGTAATCGAGGTAGCTCCCCTCTCGATCTCAACGCTCTCACCATCACCAAGCTCCAGGATCCCGGAGGCCCAGCTGTCCGCTCCCGCGCTCCAGATCACCTCGATGGTTCCCCCGCCGCTGGAAAAATAGCTACAGGAGATGCCCGCAACCGGCTCGCTAAGAGGCGTCGATTCACGCACCGTGAAAGACACTGTCACCAGCTCCGATACGAGATCTCCGGACTGGCCTCGCAGGCCAAACACATGCTCGCCAACCGCGACATCCTCAGCCTGGTATTCGTGCAGCTCTCCATCCAGGTCCGCCACCTTCGTGCCATCGATAAAGAGCTCGAGAAAATTATAGCGGGTGCCATTGGTCCATTCGAGCAGCAGCAGCCCGGAGCGCTCTCCGTAGGTCTTCTGCGCGATCCTCATCTCCGAGATGGCAGAGAGAACCTCGCCGCCGACCTGCTGGGCCCCAAGGGGAACCGCGAGGAAGGCAACAAGAACCAGCCATCCTGCAAAGACCCGCGCGGGCGCAGAACGCCGCCGACCGGCGGATTCGAACTTGTTCACGGAATGGATCCTGTTCATCTTCTTCCCCCCCAGAATACGGTCATCTCATCTCCGGAACGATTAGCGACAACGAAATCTTTTTCCCCATCTCCATTGAGATCCACATGCGCCATGGCCGCCGGAAGAAAGCTCTCGGCGTCCGTCTGCACCTCGGAGCCCGGAAGCAATTGGGAACTGGAAAAGCCCGCGCCGATCCTCGCCGAGAAGACCTCGATAGCCCCCGGAGGCAGAGCATTGGCAAGGACCAGGTCCACCCGGCCATTGCCGCCGAAATCAGTGGCCAGCAGGCCAGTCGGTGAATATTCCTCGCTGCCAGAGCCAACCTCGCGAAGCAGGAAGTCCTTCTCCCGCTGCTCGAAGATGAACACCCCGGACAGGGAGGCCACGGCGATATCAGCCCCCCCATCCCCAAGGAGTTGCCCAGAGGCGACCGCCACCGGCGCGCTGCCCGCGGGCAAAGGCAGGTTGTAGAGGAAGAAGGCCGTGCGATCGGAGCGCTGGATCAGCACCACGACATTGTCCGATTCGTTACCAGTGGCCACCAGGTCGATCATTCCATCCTGGTTGATATCCTCAGCGAAGAGCTGGAGAGGATCTTTAAGCAGGCCGCCTGTATCGATCAGCTCGGCAGGGGCAAAAACTCCCTCCCCCGCCTGGCGGAACCAGAGGAGATCATCGGAGAAGCCGCCGGCCGTAACCAGGTCCAGCCGGCCATCTCCATCGAGGTCGCCCGCCGCAACCGTGCGCGGTCCATCCAGCCCGCCATCGAGCGAGAGGATGTTGGTCCTCCTGTCGAAGCGACCTCTGGAGTCCTGCAGCAGGACAAGAAGATTGTCCGATTGGGCATTGGCCGTCACCAGGTCAGCGCGTCCGTCTCCATCAAGATCGGCACTGATGACCTGGGAAGCTCCTCGAGTGCTCGATGCGTCCCCGAAGAAGCTGAGAGCCTGCCTCGCATAGGACGAGTCCGCGCGCCGTGAAAGCAGGGTCAGGCTGTTGGAGAAAGGGCTGGTCACAGCGAGGTCAAGGTCTCCATCGGCATCCAGGTCAGCCACGGCGAAGGAGGAAGGCCGCGCTCCATCCTGCAGGGAGGCCAGCGTCTGCGCCGGGCTCTCCAGCACATTCAGCGCATCCTGCTGGTAGATGGCAACATCCCGAGAACCCTCATCTACCGAGGCCACATCGTAGCGACCATCTCCATCAAAATCGCCGATCGCCACATGCTGGGGACGCGCGATCTGGTCCGTTCGCCTGAGAATTTCGCACCCGGACAGACCGGCCGCATCCGCCAGGCAAACCAGCACCCGTCCTCCATTTCCGCCGGGAAGACCGGAATCAGCGATGAGAAGATCATCAGACCCATTCAGGGTCAGGTCGGCAATCAGCATCGAAGCCGGTCTCTCGAGACCCTCGGGCGCGAACCGGCCAAGCTCGAAAGAGCCGTCGGCAAGCTGCCAGGCGACGATGATGTTGTCCTGCTCCTGGTCAATGGCCAGGATGTCGAGGCGGCCATCGTGATCAAGATCGAGAACGCCGACCGACCGGATCCGCGAACCCGCCGCCGGGATCGGCTCGCGAGCATGGAAACCCGACGCTCCACGGTTCTCGAAGACCACCAGCCCGGAGAGGAAGGAGGCGACAATGTCCGCATCACCATCGCCATCAACATCCCCAGCGGCCAGGTCGGTAAGGCCCGTCTCCCCTGCCGCCGCCCCGGGCACATCCGCCGGACCGGAAAAGGTGCAGTAGGAATAGTCCCCGTCCCGTCCATCGCAACCGGCCAACCCGTTCTCTCCACGGTAGAAGACTGTCAGCGCGGTCTCCATGGTCACTCCCTCCGCAACCGCGATATCCCGGTCGCCGTCGCCGTCAAAATCAGCAAGCGCCAGCGCGGTGGGATCGAGAAAGACACCGGCGGCCTTCAGGGAGGCTCGGTTGCGTATATAATCCGCATCCTCTCCCTGGAAGTAGATCATCAGAGAGCCAGCCTTCTCTATGGCGGGAACCTCCTCATCGGGGAAGGCCGGGGTGTGGAAATGGCTCGTCACGATGACGGCGTCAAGGTCTCCATCTCCATCGAGATCTCCAAGCTCGAGATCCGCAGGCTCACCGATGCGGTCGTCGAGCAGCCGGAGCTGATCAAAGGTACCCGAGGTCCTCTGGAACGAGAGCACCAGTGAGCGGGCGCCCCTGGAGATGGCGGCGATGTCCAGCATCCCATCCTGGTCAAGATCACCGGCCGCGACCGAGACAGGGTCGTCAATCTCCGCCAGGGGAGCCAGCCATACCGGCTCGGGGGTAAAGCCTATACTTGCCGGGATGGTGAACTCCAGTATGTCGGGGGTGCCCCGGCTGCCGGGAAGCAGATTTTCATCGAAGCCATCCGGGTCTCCCGCGCACCCCGCCGACTTGGCGCCCAGGCCGCGAACTCTGTCGAACGGCGTGATGCGAAGCTTGACGTTCCCACCGCCCGGGACATCGACATCGCTTGCCCAGATCACCCGGTACTCCACGCCGGCGCTCGATGCGCCAAGATTGAGCGCCGCGGCGAGATCCACCTGGAGCGTATCGCCGGGTTCCGCAGGCGGATCGAAGGGCGCCGCAAGGGTCAGAACCCCGGTGGCGGCGGCATAGGAGCAGACGAGTCTGTCCTGGATCGCCTGCCCCGCCACCTTGACGAGCTCGACGGGGCGTCTCGACATTTCTCCGAGTGCCCGCAGCTCGCCTTTTCGGCGAATCCAGGTCGCGAGCAGCTCCTGGCTGGAGAGACCGGCGGTCGCGGGAAGCTCCACCGGACCGCTCAGCAGGTCCTTTGACAGAGTGGCGATCCGAAGGCGCGAACGCTCAGCCTCCATGTCAGCTGAATACAGCAGCTCCCGCCGCGCGGTCGGATCCGCCCCCAGCTCCCGGGGCAGATCAGGAAAATCATCATCCTGGTGAGCCCATTGGAGAAGCACGTCAACATTGTCTCCCTCGGGATCCTGGGCCATGAAATCAATTCCAATATCACCGTTGGCGGAGCCATCGGAGCCTATCCCGGGGGCGCCGAGGATCTGCACCGCGGGAGCCTCGTTGAGCTCGAGGACGATCAGCGCGGTAACGGTCTCGCCCACCGCCTCGGTAAACTCGCCGACCAGGTCGCGCGGCGTCATGCGCACCAATACGGCACGGTCGATATTTCCCAGGTCCTCGGCCGCGCGCCAGTCGAAACGATGGACGACTCCCCCGGGTGAAGACGCCAGGGCGCTCGGCGGCTGAACCGTACGCATCTCCCTGAAATCGGCGGCGGTCGGGTTCTCGGTAACGGTCGAGACCTCCATAGCCAGGTCCACGAGGTCGGAGGTAAGATCCGAGATCACAACGCTCAATCCGAGCCGCCCCGAGCTCGATCCCTCCGAAGAGATACTGTCGATCGCCGGAGCATCGTTGCCAACCTCAACCCGGGCATCGACCTGGGCATCGGCCTCGAACCTGAGGGTGACCTGGCGAAGTCTGGAATCGCCGAGATCTGCGAACGCGTTCCAGCCGACAAGATGAAGCTTGCCGCCGCGCGTGGTCTCCAGGCCCCTGAGAGGCTCGGGATAGTTGTCCTCGGGGTCGAAGTACTCCTCACCCTCGGCGAGCTCGAAGCGAGCCGGCGAGGGATCGACGAAGGTCAGCGGTTGGAAGACGGCTCCATCTGTCGACCAGGTAATATTCACGTTGGCCAGGCCGCCCGAATCGCTCTTGACCTTGAAGCGAATGACTGCCTGGCGGGGATCCCTGCGATGGCTCTCATCTTCGAAGCCATCGAATTCGACCCTGACACCGGTAGCCGCTCCGCGATTCGCGGCGTCATCGTCCCCCTCGAAGAGATAGGAGAGCAGGGCCGTGCCGGAGTTGCAGCCGCTGAAGAAGACCGGAACCAGCAGCAGGGCCGCAAGGGCGGTTGATCGTTTCAATTCTTTCTTACACCGAAGCTTCATTTCTATTTAATCCGCAATAATCACTACTGTTCGCGAGATTCTGGTGCCGTCGGTTCCCAGGGCGCGAACCTTGACCAGGTTTCTACCCGCCACCACCGGCAGCCCATCCGCCAGCTCGATCCGGGCCCTGCCTTTGACCTCCAGCTCCTGATTGACCCGCACCAGCTCATCCCCTCTGAGTACCCAGCGATAACGTTCAGCTCCCTCGGCGAGACGATGCAGGTCGAGAATACGGAGGCTGTGATCAGGCCGTCCATCGGCACTTAGCAGCTCAAAGGAGAAGGCCGAGGGGTCGGACCTGTCTGAGAAAACAATCCTCAGGGGCCTCTCCTTCTCATCCTGGTCCAGGTGGCCGCGCAGTTCTCCCTTGAGCTCTTCTAAAAAACCAGCGGCAGCCTCTTCATTCAATACATTGATCACCGCAGCCGATTCACCTGGAATGTACATGGGAGGCATCACGATGCTCTGCAGGTAGTTGTTCATCGCGCCATCGCCAGGGCTGCGGTCAACAAGGCTCAGGAAGCGAGAGCCTCCACTTGAGCGGAGCTGATAGGCAGGAGTCGGAACCGGGCTCTCAGCAGAGAGCTTCAGCCAGGCCCTGACCTTCTGGTCATTCAGATCGATGACCTCGAATTCCATCCCGCCAGCAAGAGGATATTCGTGCGTCGCTACAAACCAGGATGGCAGGCCCCCAACAAGCCAGGTTGCCACCTCCAGGGCCGCATCTCCTGGGGAGACCTGGGGCTCAGGAAGAACTTCTTCCGTCTCCAGGCTGACACCAACCAGGAAATCCAGGTTGCGCCCCTCTCGCAAGGCCGCCGAGGTGGTTTTCGAGCTGAGCGCCAGCGCCCTGCTGACCAGGGCGTCGTCAGATGCCAGCGCGGCACAGATCCTCCCAAGAGTGGCCTCGGCCTCGTCGGGGTCCTTGGCAGCGGAAGCTTTCAGGAAAACTCCGACACTGTAGGGAAAGACCTCGGAGCTTCCGGAAGAATTCCGCACAGTTCCACCGGAGCAGCCGGTCAGGACCAGCACGGCCATGATAAAAAGAGGTGCTGTCTTTCGTGACCTATAGTGAAAACGTTGAATTCTATTCATAGGACATTCAACCCAGACGAAACGGAAGAAAAACACTGGCCCACGGAAAAGAGCGATCAACACCCAACCACAACAACCCCGCATGCGACTCTACTGAGAGCGTCTTCCTACTAATGACACCAAGGTCCGATTATAACACTCCTTAGGTGGTTTCCTAAGCTAACCGACCCTTTTCAACTTGAGCACCCCGTGGGGTCTTCATCTTGCCAGCAGGGAGCCTCGTAAGAGCCCTCTTCTTCCCACATCCTGGTTGTGAAAAAACACCTGTAGAAAGACAGGGGAGCCCCCTCAAACCAAACATCCGGCGAGCAATCACCTTATTTAGAAGGTAAAAATCCTCTGGGCCCGGGCTGTGAGGCGTTCCTTTTCACGAACGGGGAAGTTATATTTCATCAGGCGGTCGGGCTTCGGAAGAGCCGACCTGGCGCTAAGAAAGGAAGACCTTGAAGATAGCAATCGGCGGCGATCATGCCGGATTCGAGCTTAAAAAGTTCATCTCCGGTCACCTCAGCGAATCCGGCCACGAGATTCTCGACGTAGGGGCCCTCGAATACGATGGCGAAGACGATTATCCCGATTTCGCCAGGCTCCTGGCGGAGGCTGTGATGGAAGGCAAGGCGGATAAAGGGATCCTGATCTGCGGAAGCGGCGTCGGGGTGTGTATCGCCGTCAATAAGCATCCAGGTCTGCGGGCAGGGATCTGCCACGACACCTATTCCGCGGCGCAGGGTGTCGAGCATGACAATATGAATGTCCTTTGCATTGGGGAGCGGGTCGTTGGACCGGCGCTGGCACGTGAGGTCGTCGAGGCCTTCCTGGGCGCAGACTTCGCGGCAGAGGGCCGTCACCAGCGGCGCTACGAAAAGGTACTCGGAATTGAAGAGCGCTATCTGGGCCCCTCGGCAGACTGACCGCAGGACGACGAATGAATAACCCCGTAGAGAAGTCCGGCTTTCTCGGCTATCTCCTGGAAGCAGACTACCGCTTCCTGCAGGAACGGGATCTCGGCCTCGACCTCTACAACAGCGGCTCTTGCGGACTGGTCGTCTTCGTGCTCACGGTGGCGGCGGCCACCATCTTCTTCCTGTCGATCTTCCACCTCATTCCCCAGCGCAAACACGTCACCCTCCTGCTGCTGGGAACCAGCGGCCTGGCCTTCGCCTTCGGTCTGCTCGGCACCTGGCTGAACCACCTCCGGCTGGAGGAGGTCGGCAAAGAGCTCTTCAGTGAAGCCGGCGGGACGCGGCCGGTCACCGTTGGACAGCGGGCCGCCATTCTCGTTCTACCTCTGGCTGTAGGCGGCGCCTCTCTTCTCGCGAGCCTGGCGGGATACATCTACCTGCTGGTCTTCTGGACCTCGGACCTCTTCCGCTCCAGCGAGCAACCGAAGAAGAAGAGCCGGGCGCGGGACCTCAGGAAGCCGGCTGGAAAATAATGTCGATATTCTCTTCCGCGGCGGCGGCCTGCAGCTCGGCCCGGAGCTCGTTGACCGCATGGTCGACAGGGACCTGGACCTCCATCTCCAGGGAGAAAATAGGCGCGCCGGTGATGGGCGCCTGGTTGAGCGAGGTGTCAAGGCTCGCCACGTTCACCCCCCGGTCCCTGAGAATGCCGGTGATCCGATGAACGATGCCGGGATGGTCAAGCGCCACGGCCTGCAGGCTGTAGCAGATAACAGCAGATGAGGGGAGGGGCGCGGCCACAGGCTTGATCTGCAATTCCAGGTCAAGCTCCGAGGCGACCGCGGCCAGCCCGACCCTGATGGACTCGAGCTGCTCAACGCCGCCGACCACCAGGACGAAGAGGGCAAACTCTCCACCGAGGATCGCCATCCTGGAATCCTCCAGGTTCGCTCCGGCATCGAAAATCACACCGGACACGGAATCGACGATACCGGGCTGATCCCTGCCCGACGCTGACACCAGGACTGTCTCCCGCTGTTTCTGCTCCACCCTGCTATATCTCCAGGTTAAGACCAACTATTGATCCGACCGAGCATAGCAGCAGGAGAGAGTCCGCTTCAACCCTCCACCCCGGGCAACTGCCGGTAATCATGAAACTCCCGGCACCTACGCCTCGGCGGGGCCGATAAGTAGAAAGAGAATTCCCTGGCGGCTGATTCATCGTAAATGAACTCAATGCAACCCGGGGAAACTGCCGATGAATAGACTAGTCCGTAGAGCGGGAAGAATCGCTTCAACTCGCGGCGGAGCGCGGTATTTCAATGAAACGAAAACTCATCTTATTACTCTTACTCACGGCCTCCTTCCTCCTGGTCGACGCCTTCCACTCGGCGCCCAGGGCGCATGCCGAGGGTCTGCCTCGTGCCGGCGAGGCGTACATCATCCGTGAGCACGACAATCTCTTCCGGATCGCGGAGCGAGCCTACGGCAACGGCTTCGACTATTACCGCATCCTCGAAGCGAACCCATGGATCGAACCCGACAGGCTGATTCCCGGGAAGCTCATCGAGATACCCGCGACGGCCCGGCCAATTGGACCGCTCCCCCCCGAGAGCTTCGAGGAGGAGCTGGCGGAAGCCGGGGCCCTTGAGCCGGCCTTCACCGAGGCGCCGGCAACGATCGACCCCGTTCCTGCCGAGGAAGCGGCAGACGATGGCGAAGAGGCCGGGAACGCCCTGCTGCCCGAGACCGTTACGCACTCCGATCCGGCCCAGGACGCAGAAAAGAAAACCTCCGTCTGGAACACTCTGCAAAGCCGGATCCAGTCGAAGACCTTCTTCGGATTCAGCCTCGAGATGTTCGCCTGCTACGTGCTTCTCTTCTGCCTGGGGCATGCGCTCCTGCAGGGCCTGATCGTCTGGATCACCTCCCATATCACCTTTGTCCGCGAAGCCTCGATCAGAAAGTCTTTCAAGGCGACCTTCCTCACGGAGATGGTCACGCTCTGTACTCTGCTGATCGTTGGCGTGGTCGCCATCATGATGCTCTACGTGGGCACAGAGAGCGCCGTCGAAGGCTCTTCCTCACAGCTCTTCCCGCTGGTCGAGGACTACCTGGGAAAACCGGTTGGAATGCTGGCGGTAGCCTGCTGCCTGCTGGGGCTCCATGTTCTCCTCAGCCTGCGCTTCATTCCCCAGATTTTCGAGATCCAGAGGGCCCAGGCCTTCATGGTCGTTTTCCTCGGAGTCCTCGCCCCCCACCTTGCCGGCTTCTACGTCGTCGGTAAAAAGATGGGCTTTATCCAGGCCTGAGACCTGAAACCCCCGACGGCGGCGGAAACAGGCTCCCCCCGCCCGGCGCGAATCAGGACGGTTGTCTACCCAGTCGGGCGGTGATACCCTGATGTCTCGCCTGGGGCCCCGGGTCTCCCCATCTTCCAGCAAAGCAACCATCCTGACAGGAGCCTATCGATGAACCATCGCCTGTTTTTCACAGCCTGCCTGCTCGTCCTGCTGCTCGGCGCCAGCGGCGCCCTGGATGCGGCCCGGGGCAATATTGTCATGTTCGTGGTCGATGACCAGGGCCGTGATGCCGGCTGCTACAGCAATGAGGTCATCAGAACACCGAACCTCGACAAGCTTGCCGCCGACGGAACAGTTTTTCAGCACGCCTACTGCACCACCGCCAGCTGTTCCGCCAGCCGGTCGGTGATCCTCACGGGACTGCACAACCACTCCAACGGCCAGTACGGACACCAGCACTCCTACCACAACTTTCATACCCGCAAGAGCGTCCGGAGCCTGCCGGTTCTTCTGTCTGAGGCCGGCTACCGCACCGCCAGCATCGGCAAGTACCATGTCCAGCCCGAGGCGGTCTACCATTTCGACACCTATCTCAAGGGCAACCAGGGTGGCTCTCGCAACGCGGTCACCATGGCGCAGAAATGCAGGGCCTGGCTCGGCGAAAAGACTGACCAGCCCTTCTTCCTCTACTTCTGCACCTCCGACCCCCATCGAAGCGGCCGGCAGGCGGGCCATCCCCTGAGCCGTCCGGACTTCTTCGGCAACGGGCGCAAATACACCGGCGTCAACGAGCAGACCTTCAAGCCCGAAGACGTGATCGTGCCCCCCTACCTTCCGGACACCCTCGAGTGCCGCAGGGAGCTTGCCCAGTACTACCAGTCCGTGGCGCGGCTTGACCAGGGACTCGGCCTGCTGGTGAAAACACTGAAAGAGCTGAAGCTCTACGACAACACCCTCATCCTCTACCTCAGCGACAACGGCATCGCCTTTCCCGGCGCCAAGACCAATCTCTATGAACCGGGAATGCGGCTGCCGCTGGTGGTCCGGTCTCCCGCGCAGAAGAAACGCGGAGGCTCGACCAGCGCCATGGTGAGCTGGACAGACCTGGCACCGACGATTCTCAGCTTCGCCGGGGCGACGCCGAAGAACTACAAGTTCCACGGCCGCTCTTTCCTCGGAGCGCTCGACCAGGAGAACCCGAAGGAATGGGACGAGGTCTACGCCTCCCACACCTTCCACGAGATCACCATGTACTACCCCATGCGGGTGCTGCGCGAGAGACGCTTCAAATACACCCTCAACATCGCCAGCGGGCTGACCTATCCCCACGCCTCCGACCTCTGGGCCTCGGCCGCCTGGCAGGGCGTCTGGCAGAGAAAGGACCGCTACTACGGCAAGCGCACCGTCGATGCCTACCTGCACCGGGCGAAGCACGAGCTCTACGATCTCGAACGCGACCCGCACGAGGTCATCAACCTCGCCAACCATCCTGACCACGCCGAGACGCTCAAGCGCATGCAGGCGAAACTCAAAAAGTGGCAGCAGCAAAGCGGCGACCCCTGGAAGTACAAGTACATCTACGAATAGGGCACAGGAGAAACATGAAAACCATCAGCACCCTGGCACTCTCGACGCTTCTGTTGACCAGCGCACTTAGCCGCTGTCCTGCAGCCGATGAAAAGAAACCCGCGCCGAAAAAACAGCCGCGCGGCTACTCCATCCCGCTGATCGATCTGGCCGGTGAAAAACATCGCCAGGTGGTCGTCGACCGTGAAAAGGGCGTCTATCTCGGACACCCCACGACGGTCCTGCTCGAGGACCAGAAAACTATGATCTGTGTCTACCCCGCCGGACACGGACGCGGACGGATCATCATGAAACGCAGCGCCGATGCGGGGCTCACCTGGAGCGCCAGGCTGAAAACGCCGGAAAACTGGGCCACCTCGAAGGAGGTGCCGACACTCCACCGGGTCATCGATGCGGCAGGGAAAAAACGCCTCATCATGTTCTCCGGTCTCTATCCCGCCCGCCTGGCGGTCTCAGAAGACGATGGCGCGACCTGGTCGCCACTGAAAACCCTTGGTGACTGGGGCGGAATCGTCGTCATGGGAAGCGTGGTCGACCTGAAGACGGGCCCGGGAAACTACATGGCCCTGTTCCACGACGATGGCAGGTTTTTCACGAAGAACGGCAAACGCGCGAAGACGGCTCTCTTTACCGTCTACAAGACCTTCTCAAAAGACGGCGGGCTCTCCTGGAGCTTCCCCGAGGCCATCCTGGCTCGTTCGGATCTGCATCTCTGCGAACCCGGCACCGTGCGGTCCCCCGATGGGAAGCAGATCGCCGTCCTCTTCCGCGAAAACAGCCGGCGCCGAAACGGCCACGTGATCTTCTCAAACGACGAGGGTGTCACCTGGACCGCGCCGCGAGAACTGCCCGGCTCGCTGACCGGTGACCGACACACGCCCAGGTACGCTCCCGACGGAAGGCTCTTCATCTCTTTCCGTGACCAGACCCTTGAGAGCTCCACCCGCGGAGACTGGGTCGGCTGGGTCGGCACCTACGATGATATCGTCAAGGGAAGGGAGGGCCAGTACCGCGTCCGACTCATGGACAATACCCGCGGTGCCGACTGCGCCTATCCCGGCGTCGAGCGGCTTCCCGACGGCACCTTCGTAACAACCACCTACGGCCATTGGGCCAAGGGAGAGTCGCCCTTCATCGTGAGCGTCCGCTTCAAGCTCGATGAGCTCGACGAAAAAGCCCGCACCGCGAAGAAGTGATTCCTCAGGCCTCGCTCTCCCCTGCTCCATCCTTCTTCCCACCCCCGGCCTTCAGCTCGATCACCTTGAGGTTGAGGACCTCAACGAAGAGCGAAAAGCCCATGGCGAAGTAGATATAGCCCTTTGGTATATGGAACTTGAGCCCATCGGCGACCAGGGCCATACCAATCAGGAGCAGGAAGCTCAGGGCGAGGATCTTGATAGTCGGCCGGTCGTTGACGAACTTGCCGACGCTGCGGGCGAAGAAGACCATGAACAACACCGAGATAACCACGGCCAGGATCATCACAGGAAGCTCATCAACCATGCCGACCGCCGTAATAACTGAGTCGAGCGAGAAAACTATGTCGAGGATCATGATCTGCACAAGAGTCGTCACAAAATTCGCCTGCACGGTGCCCTTGCCATTCCCATCCTGATGCCCCTCGAGATTATGGTGGATCTCGTGGGTGCTCTTACCAAGAAGAAACAGCCCGCCGAGTATGAGGATCAGGTCGCGGCCGGAGATGTCGGATTCAAGAACTGTAAAGAGTGGTGCCGAGAGGCCGAGAACCCATTTCAGACAGAAGAGGAGCGCGATTCGCATTCCCATGGCAAGCAGAAGACCTACACGCCAGGCTGTCTTGCGCTGATCTTCCGGCAGCCGGCCGGTGAGCACCGATATAAAAACGATATTATCGATACCGAGAATTAACTCGAGACCCGTAAGGGTCAGGAGGGCAATCCATGCCTCCGCTGAATCCATCCACGTGAACCAGTCCATGAGCAAACTCCAGGGCTTTCACATCGCCTCAAAATAAACCCGGCGAATCAGGGTTTCGTATTTTTGCCGATTGCCCCGACTCCAAACCACTCAAATCCCGCTAAACAGCGTGTTTTCCAGCTCCTTCGAGAAGGTTTGTCTTTCAAGCCGACTCGGGCGATAATAGTCTTCAGCAGGAAGACTGTTCCTCCGAAAAAAGGGATAGATATCGCAGCGAAGCGGCAATTGAACCATGCTCGAAATCCACGGACCGCAATTCAGCCACTGTGACGGACTCTCGCGCCGCGCATTCCTGAGCGCCGGCGCGGCCGGTTTCTGCGGCCTCACCCTGGCGGGCCTGCTTCGCGCCGAGAGCCTCGGAGAAATCGGCTCATCGACCAAGGCGGTCATCAACATCCACCTCGATGGCGGACCACCGCAGATGGACATGATCGACCTGAAGCCGGACGCGCCGCGCGAAATCCGCGGTGAGTTCAAGCCCATCGAATCGAAAATACCGGGACTGCTGATCTCCGAGCTGCTGCCGAAGATCGCGTCGATCGCTGACAAGTTCGCATTTATCAGGTCGCTGGTCGGGGCCTCCAGCCAGCACGATGCATTCCAATGCCAGTCCGGGTTTGACCGCAAGGCCCTGGATTCCATCGGTGGGCGCCCGGCTATGGGAGCCGTGCTCTCCAGGCTCATGGGCTCGCCGGCCGACCCCGCGCCCTGCTTCGTCGATCTCATGCAGGGACGCCCGCTGGTTCGAAACAGCGCCCGCCCGGGCTTCCTCGGTCCGGCCTATGGCCCCTTCCGCCCCGACATCTCGAAGATGTTCGAGCGCCCCCTTGAGGAGGGCATGAAGGGTGAGCTCAAAGCCCTCGGCGGTAACCACGCCACCAGCCTGGCACTCAACAAGAGCCTCAGCGCCGAGCGCATGAAAACGCGTGTCGGCCTGCTCCAGGAGCTCGACAGCCTGAAGCGCAGCGCCGACGCCGGCGGCCAGATGGACGCCCTCGACCGCTTCACCCGCCAGGCCGTCGGGATCCTCACCTCCGGAAAATTCGCAGATGCCCTCGACCTCGAGAAGGAAGACCCTGCTGTTGTCGCACGCTACTCGCTGCCGGAGGCAAAGAACAGGCCTCTTGGCACCAACGAGGGCGCCGGCTCGACCAGGAAGTTCCTGCTCGCCAGGCGCCTGGTGGAGGCCGGGGTCCGCTGCGTAAGCCTGTCGATCTCAGACTTCGACACCCACTCCTCGAACTACCCCCGCATGCGCCACACCCTGCCGATCGTCGACCACGGTCTTCACGCCCTCGTCACCGACCTCGATGAGCGCGGCATGCTCGATGATGTCGCGATCGTCGCCTGGGGAGAATTCGGCCGCACCCCCAAGGTCAACTCCAAGAACGGCGGCCGCGACCACTGGCCCAAGGTCGGCATGGCGATGCTGGCAGGCGGCGGCATGAAGACCGGGCAGGTCATCGGGGCAACTGATCGCTACGCAGGCGAGGCCATCACCCGCCCGGTTCACTACCAGGAGGTCTTCGCGACCCTCTACCACTGCCTCGGTATCGATCTCGCCGCGACCACCATCGCCGACTCCGGCGGTCGTCCTCACTACCTCCTTGACCGCACCGAGCCGGCCAGGGAATTGGTCTGAAACTCCACTCCAGGCGGTAAGTACCCATGGGACGAAAATTCGGCTTCTCGTGGTCCTGGAAAAGAGCCATCGGCCTCTCCGCCTTAAAAGGAAAAATATCACGGAAGATCGGCATTCCCCTGACCCGTCTCGGCCGGCAGCAAAAGGCTGGACGCGCCGCCGGCTGCTGCGTGCTGTTTTTCTGCCTGCTCCTTGCCGGGGCGACGACTGCGTCCATCCTGCTGTGAATGGCACAATGCAGCCTGGTCCTGACGAGGGTATACGGTTCCTTCAAGAACCTCCCGCTATGAGGGAGGGAACCATCGATGGCGGCTCATCGGTAATGCTGATCGCCCCCTCAACGAGGGCTAGGGCCTCGTCATGGCCCCTGCCGTTGCTCAGCAGGGCGAGCAGTAATTGCCCCTCCTCCACCTTATCGCCGAGGCGAATATTCATCTCGAAACCGACCGCCGGATCAATGGTGTCCTTGATCGACCTCCTGCCGCCTCCAAGAGCGATCAGGGCGTAGCCGAGAGCCTCGCCATCAATTGCCGAGACATAGCCGGAGCGGGAAGCCCGAACCTCCCGGGCGGGTGCCAGCTCCAGATCCGCCTCCGCGTCGCCTCCCTGGGCTCGCGCCATCTCCCTGAATTTTTCGAGCGGCCGCCCGGAGGCCAGCTCCTCCTCGAGAGTTGCCCGCGCCGCGGCCCTGTCTTCTGATTGGCCCGCGGAGGTCAGCATGAGAACCCCCAGCTCGTAGACCACCTCCATGAGATCAGCCGGCCCCTCGCCACTGAGCGCGGCAAGAGCCTCGCGCACCTCGTTGGCGTTTCCAACCGCGCGGCCGAGAGGCTGGTTCATGTCGGTCACCAGGCTGCTGGTCCGCACTCCCATGCTCTCCCCCACCGACGCCATCGCCGCGCCGAGCGAGCGGGCGCTCTCGATGTCCTTCATGAAGGCGCCGCTACCCCACTTGATGTCGAGAACCAACGCGTCGAGTCCCTCGGCCAGCTTCTTGCTCATGATACTGGCGGTGATCAACGGCACCGAGGCGACCGTCGCGGTCACGTCCCGCAGGGCGTAGAGCTTGCCATCGGCGGGAGCAAACTGGTCCCCCTGGGAGGCGATGACGCAGCCGACCTCGTCGGTAATCCGCCGGATGTCCGAAGCCCCAAGATCCGTACGAAACCCGGGGATGGACTCCAGCTTGTCGATGGTGCCCCCGGTGGGACCCAGGCCGCGGCCCGCCACCATCGGCACCTGGAGGCCGCAACAGGCCGCCACCGGGGCCAGCACCAGCGAGACCTTATCGCCCTGGCCGCCGGTGGAGTGCTTATCGACCCGTAAACCCTCGACACCCGTCCAATCGAGACACTCCCCCGACTCCATCAGGACCCTTGTCAGGGCGCTTGTTTCAGATCCATCCATTCCCTGGAAATAGATGGCCATCGCCAGTGCCGCCATCTGGTATCCGGGCACGGCGCCGGAAACGTACCCCTCGATCACGGCGGAAATCTCACCGGGGGCGAGAGCCTCTCCATCTCGCTTTTTCTGGATGATCCGGGTTACGTTCATGCGTACTCCTGCGCCTGGCCCGCCTTTTCAGCCTGAAGCTAACACAGGGGAAAATGATCTCTGCTGAAAAAGAGACCGTCTTTCGGTGAAATGAAAGCCTTGGAATAAGAGCGCCAGAGTCGAGAATGTAGAAACCATGATTTTCAGAAAAAGCCACGCGGGTGTTTCACGGCGAACGCTTCCCCTCGCCCTCGCCCTGGTCCTGCTGGCAGGGCCGCTCGCCGCCAAGCCCCCGAAGATCCGGACTGTCCGGCCGCTGGCGGCGGTCCCCGGAAAAACCACCGAGCTCGTGATCACGGGAGACGGCCTGGAGACGGCAACCGGCCTCTGGACCTCCTTCGACTCGAAGAGCTCCATCGTCGCCGGAGCAAAGCGCGACGGACAGAGCCTGCGCATCAAGCTCTCGATACCGGCGGAGACCCCGGTCGGTATCGGCGCGCTCCGCGTCGCCGGACCCGGCGGCCTCTCCAACCTGGAGCTCTTCCTCATCGATGACCTGGCCGCCCGGACCGTGAGCGAAGGCAACACCTCGGCCTCCACAGCCATCTCGATCGAGCCTCCCTGCGCCATTGATTCACAAGCGAAGGCGGATCACCGCGACTTCTACAGCTTCAAGGCGCGCGCCGGACAGAGCCTCTCCTTCGAGGTCATGTCCCAGCGAATCGGCTCCGCCCTCGATCCCATTCTGCGAATCCTGGATGCGGACGGCCGAGAGCTTGCCTTCAGCGATGACGCCGCTGGAGCTGACAGCCGGCTTGCCTGGAGATCTGAAAAGGATGGTGAATACCTCATCGAGCTGCGCGACATCACCTACCGAGGAGGAGAGAGCTTCAGCTATCGCCTGCGCGTAGGCGACTTCCCCCTCGTCTCGGCCCCCTATCCCATGCGGGCCGAGCAGGCGAAGACCACGAAGATCGCCATCGCCGGCGAGAGCGCGGCCGGGGTGGAGCCCCGCGAGGTCCAGCTGCCCGGGGGCTCGCACGGGCGCGCCTTCTCACTGGCGGCCCGCCGGCCGGGGGGCAGGAGCTCGAGCTTCGTAACCCTCCTCTCCAGCGATCTTCCCG
>Ga0310124_10000494_pt1 | contig 27132 bp, 27 predicted proteins | sample CB11b_AW_Bot5_MG_FD_203507 | JGI IMG/M metagenome (GOLD analysis project Ga0310124, IMG submission 203507) | Marine microbial communities from Western Arctic Ocean, Canada - CB11b_AW_Bot5 | ecosystem: Environmental > Aquatic > Marine > Oceanic | place: Canada: Western Arctic Ocean | collected...
CGGCACTATTAAAGAGTTGCCCGGCATCAGAACATACGTCGCGGTGGACGGCGGCTTCGGCGATAATCCCCGGCCCATGCTTTACGGCAGCGGTTACACCGCCTTTGTTCCTGACAGAGTGGCTGAGCCTCGACCAGCAGTTGCTCGTATCGTCGGAAAGCACTGCGAATCAGGGGATGTATTAGTTCGAGAAGCCTCCCTCCCGGATGGGGTGGGGGTAGGCGACCACATTGCGACCCCGGTAACCGGGGCGTATGGATACTCCATGGGGAGTAGCTACAACCGAATACCCCGGCCCGCGGTCGTGTTTGTTTCCAATGGTTCAGCGCGACCGGTCGTTCGAAGAGAGACACTTGAAGACCTGATCAGCCTTGACGTTGAGTAACTCTTGTATGCCGACGAAAACCTGGGGCTTTCGGTCGAAAATCGAAACGAAGAATGGCCGCTCCGCCCGATACGGTTGGAAGCATGCAGTCGCAGTCTTATTCAGTCCTCCGTATCGGGGTTCTTGGTTGTGGAACCGTTGGTAGTGCTCTTATCAGACTTATCCAGAGTGATGCTGATCGGATCGCGGCGCGCACCGGTATTTTCCTCGAGGTGTCGAGAGTCGCCGTTCGCAATTTGTCCGCAGACCGAGATGTAAACCTGCCTTCCGACAGCTTCACCCGAGACCCCGCATCGTTGGTTAATTCCCCCGACATTGACCTAGTCGTGGAAACAATTGGGGGAATTGAACCAGCACGCCAGTTGGTAATTGATTCCTTGAAGTCCGGTAAACCTGTCGTTACCGCAAATAAAGAGTTAGTCGCCAACGTAGGTCAGGAGCTGTTTGAGGCGGCATCAGCTGGAGGTGTCGACCTTTTCTTCGAGGCAGCCGTCGCTGGAGGCATTCCGCTCATACGGGTGCTGCGCGAATCTCTTGCCGGAGAACGCATCAGCCGAGTCATGGGAATTGTCAATGGAACAACCAACTTCATCCTGACCAAGATGACCGAGGAAGGCGCCGAATACGCCGACGTCCTCGCCGAGGCACAACAACTGGGGTTCGCTGAAGCGGACCCAACAGCAGACGTTGAAGGCGGCGACGCCGCAGCAAAGGCCGCCATCTTGGCTTCTATTGCTTTCGGTGCCAAAGTCGTCGCCGGAGACGTTTACCAAGAAGGCATCAGCCATATCTCACCGGCAGATATCGCAGCGGCATCACACATGGGCCATGTCATAAAACTGCTTGCCGTGGCTGAGTTTGACGGTCGTGAAGTAGCCGTACGAGTTCATCCGACAATGGTTCCCGAACACCACCCCCTCGCTTCCGTCCGAGAAAGCTTTAACGCGGTCTTTTTAGAGGGTTCGGAAGTTGGAGATCTCATGTTGTACGGCCGCGGAGCGGGAGGTGGCCCTACTGCCTCAGCGATATTGGGCGATGTCATTTGCGCGGCGCGAAACCTTCAACAAGGTGTGGCTAGCGACTTAGGGGTGTTGTCGGAATTCGCGATTCGACCCATCGATGAAACTGACAGCGCTTTCTACCTACAATTGGACGTGGAAGATAAGCCGGGAGTCCTTGCAGCGGTAGCAAGCGTGTTCGGCGACCACGGCGTGTCGATCCGATCCATGGAGCAACAAGGGCAAGGATCGACCGCACACCTAGTTTTCATCACCCATCAGGCACGAGAAGCCGATGTCCAGGCCACGCTTCGCGACCTGCGCAACCTCAGCGAAGTCAAAGACATTGGTGCACTGATCCGAGTCATAGGCGACTAACGGGTGCGGGAGATCTTTAAAAAGTGAAGTATCAGAGCACACGCGGTGAAGCACCAATTCTTGAATTTGGCGACGTGTTGCTTGCCGGGCTGGCAGTAGATGGAGGGCTTTATATGCCCTTGGAGTTGCCTGAAATAGGTCGAGCGGATTTGCGAGCATTTGCCAACTTGCCCTACACAGAAGTTGCGACGCGTGTTTTAGCTCCATTCGTCGCACCTTCAATTGACGAAGACAGCCTTGGGCGAATGGTCGAGGAGGCCTACGCGACTTTTCGTCACCCAGACGTGGTGCCCGTCACAGAATTGCCTTCCGAAGGTGCAAATGACCACCACATCGTCGAGTTGCATTGGGGTCCCACGTTTTCTTTTAAAGATGTGGCACTCCAGTTGTTAGGCCGACTCTTCGAACACGAACTGGAACGTCGCGCTACTTCCGTCACGGTTGTTGGGGCGACCTCTGGCGATACCGGAAGTGCCGCCATCGAGGCCTGTCGAGATCGCGGAGGCATCGAATTGGTCATGCTTCATCCCCGTGGACGCATCTCTGAGGTGCAACGACGACAGATGACCACCGTCGCTAGTTCAAACATTCACAACGTTTCAATCGACGGCACCTTCGATGACTGTCAGGACCTCGTGAAAGCGATGTTTGCCGACAGTTCGTTCCGGCAACAGCGCCGACTAGCCGCGGTCAACAGCATCAACTGGGCTCGGGTCGCAGCTCAAACGGTTTATTACTTCACCACCGGCACTCAACTGGGTGGCGGAGAGCGCCAAACCTCTTTCTGTGTGCCGACAGGCAACTTCGGCAACATCTTGGCCGGCTATATCGCCGCTCAAATGGGATTACCGATCGACCGGCTGATTATTGCTAGCAATCACAACGACATTCTGACCCGAACCCACATATCTGGGCTCATGGAGATCGAACAAGTTATTCCCTCGACGAGTCCAGCCATGGACATACAGGTCTCTAGCAACTTTGAGCGTTTACTTTTCGACCTAAGCGATCGCGAAGCCACATGGTTGCGTACCGCAATGCAAGACTTTCGCGGCAATGGGCAACTACCACTCAGCGAGGCTCTGATTACTCGTCTACGTAACATCTTCGACGCAGGCCGAGCATCGGAACTTGACGTCGAGGAGACGATCGCCGATGTTCACTCAGCGACCGGACAATTCATAGATCCACATACTGCTGTCGCTGTCAGTGTCGCGCGACGTTTAGAAGCCGGTAGTAGTCCGATTGCAATTATGTCGACGGCGCATCCGGCGAAATTTGGCGATGTGGTGGAAAACGCAACTGGCGTAGCCCCCGCCCAACCCGAAGAAATCAAAGAACTTTACGGCCGTACAGAAAGTTGCACCGATCTACCCAACGAACTCAACGCAATTATGGAATTCGTATCTTCTGCCACAAACGCATGAGAATTGGATCGACGTTGTAACTGGCAGTGCTCGCTGAGTAGCCTGATATCACCGTCCCGTTGCCCGTGTGTTTCGCGAATCCGGCAACCGGTTCAGGTCGGCGTCTGCTGATTTGGTCCGCCCGGGCGGCCCCAAACCTACTCCCGGCGCAATTCGTGTGTGCCGACACCATGAGGATGACATGTCCGATCAGCCAGACCGAGCACTTCTCGAGTCGAAGTCCCGTGATGATCTGGTGGCAATGGCCGCTGCCTTGGGCCTAGATATTGCACCCAGAGCTAGAAAGGCCACCATCATTGACGACATCTTGAAGGGCCCCACGAGCGGAGAAGCAACCAACAGCGATCAACCACCAACGATTCGCAGGGTTCGTCGGTCGGTCGAACAAAGTGGTGGAGACGCCTCTAATTCCACTTCTTCTGAACAAGCACCTCCAGTCGTTGCTTCTGTCGACGAGAATGACGAAGAGTCGCCAAAAGATGAAGAGAGAGCGAAGCCGGATCGAGACGAAGCGGAACCCGGTGCAGCGGAACCCGGTGCAGCTGAACCCGGCGTAGCCGAACCCGGCAACCGCCGACGTAGACGGCGAGGCCGCGACCGCGACGACAATTGGCAGGGCGAACCAGTCGAATGCGAAGGAATATTGGATCTGAGAGATGAGGGCTATGGGTTTCTCCGTACCCGAGGCGCCCTACCATCCAACGACGACGTCTATGTCGCTGCCAAACAGGTTCGGTCTCACGGTCTACGTAAAGGAGACATCGTTAAAGGTGGTAGTCGGCCAGCCGCCCGCAACGAAAAGAACCCCGCGTTACTTCGAATCGACGAAATTAACGGCGCAGAACCCGACGAGACGCTTGAACGACCCCTTTTCGAAGACCTCACGGCAGTGCATCCGCGAGAACCCTTGACACTTGAGGGCAACGGAGCCGAAAACACTACAGCCCGCGCAGTTGACTTAATCGCCCCGATCGGCAAAGGCCAACGTGCCTTAGTGGTCTCGCCGCCTGAATGTGGAAAGACTTCCATCATTCGAGAACTGGCGGTCGCGATAGAGGCGAACCACCCTGACCTGCACCTGATAGTTCTACTCGTCGACGAACGGCCCGAAGAGGTCACGGACATAGCCGCGGTGGTTGAGGCAGAGGTTTTGGCGTCCACCTTCGATCGACCTGCCGAGGAACACATACAAGTCGCCGAACTTACGCTAGAGCGCGCCAAGCGAATGGTCGAAGGCGGTCTGGACGTTGTCATCTTGTTAGATGGCCTAAGTCGACTAGCTAGGGCCTACAACCTGGCTGCGCCCGGCAACGGCAGAGTGTTGGTCAATGGGGTGGATGCCGCCGCCCTATATCCACCCAAACGTTTCTTCGGCGCTGCTCGAGCCCTAGAAGAAGGGGGTTCATTGACCGTCATCGCGACTGCGGCCGTTGAAACCGGTTGGCTGTTGGACGAAATGATTCTTGAATCCCTACAGGGCACGGCTAATTCCGTGGTTCGTCTCGATCGTCGCGCTGCCGATCGGAGGGTTTACCCAGCCATCGATGTCGTCGCCTCATGTACGCGAGAGGTTCACCGCCTTAACGGCGAAGAACGAGCGCACAAGGCTCAAGTACTCGCAGACACCCTCGTGGCGATCGAGGATGCCGACGAGAACCAACACGGATCTGCGCTCGACTGGGTGCTTGAACGCATCACAGCAACCAGTTCAAACGAGGAGATTCTTAGCGGGTTATCAGTCCCTGGTCGTTCTCCTGCCAGTTAATAGAGCGCATAGCGCTAATTGTGCGTTTGCATGTGCGATTCGTCGATCTAACCGCCAGAATGGTTGAACCATGAAGAGTGACATCCACCCGAACTACCGCCCGGTCGTGTTTCGCGATGCCGGTGCTGATTTCTCTTTCATTACCAATTCAACAGTCGAGACAAGTGACACGGTCGTTTGGGATGATGGCAATGAGTACCCGCTGGTCACCGTTGAGTTGTCGAGTGCGAGTCACCCTTTCTTCACTGGGCAGATGAAAATCGTCGATACAGCCGGCCGCGTAGAACGGTTTGAGCGGCGTTACGGACGCCGTCGAGGCTCAGATCAGAACGCTGACAGCGACGACCAATAGTCCACATTGTGGCGCTAGACCCTGAACGCCGCCGCCAACTGCATGCGATGAAACTCCGATCGCTTGCGGGCGAATATTTGGATGGTTCAATTGAAGACGTCGTTGGAAACGACGATGGTGCTATTGCTACTCTCAGCGACCGTCGAGTGGCGGCGCTCGCGGAAGAGCGCCCAGAACGTGCCTTAGGAGGGGCGCTGGCTTCAGCGGCGCGTTCAGCCGCAAACGAGGTGCACATCTTCGCGTCAGGTTCGAGTGATGTGCTCGCGAGACGAGCCCAGCTTTTCTCTGGCTCTGTAACGATTTGGGAGATAAGCGATGGTTTTGTAGCACCGGCTGTTCTCCCCGACGTAGCTACTGAAAAAGCTGCTCCTCATGTGCCTGAACTTGTTTCGACCCTTGAAGAGTCAGGCCTCGAAGTCGTCATTGAACATGGAGTTATTGTCGGCGAGGTCGCCGGACTTGAGGTAGCTCGAATTATTTCCGACGAACATGGCGACCGAATCGAAGTTGGCGTTGGTGCCCACGATCGTGAAATATTCGCCATGTTGCATGGCAACATGCCAACCGCAGAAGCCATCGAACAGGTGGCTAGCGTAGTTCGGTCGCATCGGCTGCCCGGCGCAGAGCCGCACCCCTTGAACCGGCTTGGGGCGGAACGATGGTTGCGATCCCACCTTGTTGCCCAACCAGCGCGAATAGGAGTATCTACACTGATTACTGCGCCCCCGCCTGTCCAACGGACGAATCTCAAAGAAGCTGTCCCAGCGGTGGCGACAGGACGTTTACCCCAGGGGGACGATGTTGTGGTGGTCTGTGGTGTGGGTATCGACCTCGACCTAGTTCCCTTCGCAGCGGATGCACGACTTTTTCTTGATCCCAAAGCCACACTGATGGTCGTCGTTCCTCAACGCGACGCTCATTCAATCCTTTACGAATTATCGGATCAATTAATCGATCCGGCGTTAGTTGCCCCCATCGACGATGGTTGGCGCGAATGGACCAGCTGATGATCGGTAGCCTGACAAGGTGCTGGATCGTCTGCAGGGACTAGAGGAAGAGTTGGTTCATGTTGAGTCCCAACTCGGCGATCCCCAAGTCACCTCAGATCGGGATCGGTTTGTTGAAGTAAGTCGTCGTTATTCTCAACTTTCAGAAATGGTAGAAGTCGGGTCTGCATGGCGAAGCGCGCTCGAAGATGCGGCCGCTGCTCAGGAAATGGCGGAGTCCAGCGATGGAGACGAGTTAAGCGAAATACGACAAATGGAGTCCGTTGCGACTTCCAATGCAGCGGTCTTAGCAGAACAATTCCGAATGCTGCTGCTGCCTCGTGACCCAAACGACGGTCGAAATGTGATTGTCGAAATTAGAGGCGCCGAAGGGGGAGAAGAAGCGAACCTTTGGGCACGTGATCTTTTCGAAATGTACCGCGCCTATATCAACACTAAGGCTTGGGGTATAGAGGTGTTGGGCAGTCACTTCAGTGACATGGGGGGTTATACCGACATAGCCTTTCTAGTTAAGGGCGATGGCGTTTGGCGTCACCTCAAACATGAGGGTGGGCCGCATCGAGTTCAGCGAGTACCGGTAACGGAATCGCAAGGACGTGTCCATACCTCCTCCGCCACTGTCACCGTCTTGCCCGAAGCTGACGAAGTGGAAGTCCAAATCGACCCAAATGATCTTGAGGTAGATACCTATCGGTCATCTGGACCGGGTGGCCAATCGGTCAACACCACCGATTCCGCGGTGCGAGTAACGCACCTTCCTACCGGTCTAGTGGTTTCGATGCAGGACGAAAAAAGTCAATTACAGAACAAGGCGAAAGCGCTGCGTGTTCTGCGAGCGCGACTGCTGAAACTCCATCAAGAGGAACAAGCATCAAGCCAGGCAGCCAAAAAAAGGGACCAAGTCAAGGGGGGTGGACGTGCAGAGAAGATTCGCACCTACAACTTCAAAGAAAATCGGGTGACTGATCACCGGATTGGCGTGACTCTCTACAAACTGGAACGTGTTCTGGCCGGCGATCTCGACGGTGTTGTGGAGCCGTTGATGATCCACGAGCGAGAGCAACAACTCGAGGCCGGAAATGGCGAAGCCTGAGATCGAAGCGGGCGAGGTGTTGACGTTCTCGCAGTTACACAACGAGGTTCTCGAGCAGTTGCTTCATGCAGATATAAGCGACGCTGAAATAAGTGCGCGTCGAATTGTCGAGGAAGCAACAGGCATAGAGCCCCATTTGTTCAACGTCGAACAAGAACAGCTTGTTACCAAGGGTGCAGTCATTCGAGCAGACGCCATGACGGTCCGGCGTGCGCGAGGAGAGCCGCTGCAGTACGTCTTAGGCCATTGGTCATTTCGATACTTGGACCTCGCCGTGGACTCTCGAGCCCTTATTCCCAGACCGGAAACTGAAGTTGTCGCCGGATTTGTTGTAGATCTGCTGCATTCGTCGAGCCAAAATAATGGGAGGAAGCTAATAGTTTCAGACATGGGCACCGGAAGCGGCGCGATTGCATTGTCGATCGCTCATGAAGTTCCAAATGCAGAGATCCATGCTTCGGATGTATCAAGGGAAGCGTTGGCACTAGCAAGATCGAATCTTGCAGGATTGGGTCGATCCGCGACGCGAGTCCAGCTGTACGAGGGCGATTGGTTTGACGCCTTACCCGACGATTTATTTGGCACGCTGGATGTTTTGGTTTCCAACCCTCCATATGTTTCACCACACTATGAACTGCCATCAGAGGTCGCTAATTGGGAACCATCGAACGCGCTGATAGCAGGTAGTGCCGGCTTTGCCAACTTGGAGCACATAGCGCGTGCAAGCAGACAGTGGCTTTGTCCGGGAGGATGGCTGGTCCTTGAATGTGGATCAGATCAAGCAGTCCGGTTGCACAACCTTTTAGTGGCTCGCGGGTATACAGAAGTCACCATCAAAAGTGATTTGGCAGGGAACGATAGAGCGGTGATGGCGCGCCGACCCCTTGACGACGTGGAGCCCCGACACTTGTCTGCGGCCTCCGCTGCCCTGCGCCGTGGGAATCTAGTGGTCGCTCCAACAGACACCCTCCCCGGGTTACTGGCGAGATATGTTGATGCCGAGGCGGTGAAAGCTTCCTACAGCGCGAAACAAAGACCACATAGCGAGCCGATGCCCGTGCTAGTGAGTGGCGTTCATCAAGCTGACGAACTCGTTGAACTGGACGCGAACAGCAGACAACTCATCGGACGTCATTGGCCCGGAGCATTGACGATCGTCGCGAGACGCCGTGGTGGGGTGGACCCCGTGCACGGAGGTGCCACGTTGGGTGTTCGCTGCCCTGAACCGGGCTGGCTGCGTCTTCTAATTGACGACGTCGGCCCTGTCACCGGCTCTAGCGCGAACTTGCATGGGATCGAAACCCTCAACAGCGCCCAAGACGCGGCGGCCGAACTTTCATCCAATGTCGACTATGTGATCCCGGGACGGTCTCCGGGTGGAACCGCGTCGACTGTTGTCGACGTAACAGGCGACACCCCTAGGGTGCTTCGCTCTGGCCCAATAGGAGAGATCGAACTTGACCTTGGTGCCTAAATCGTTGACTGCTTGCTATGGGCAAAACGCGTCACCGCGCGTGCCTATTCGCGCGCGAAGATAACGGCACGCCCGTTGGGAGGTCTTCGTTGTCTGTTATTGCTCTTGGAGCCGATCATGCAGGATTCTTGCTGAAGCAAATCATTGCCAAACACTTGCTAGATGATGGTCATGAAATCGTCGATTGTGGAACTAATGACGAGAGCAGAGTGGATTATCCCGATTACGGAGCGGCAGTTGGGGAATCGGTTGCCAACGGTGGCGCAGAGCGCGGCATCGTTGTGTGTGGAAGTGGTATCGGCATCGTCATGGCCGCTGGAAAAATTCCCGGGATTCGAGCTGCCACAGTTCACGACACCACATCTGCACGCTTGACCCGTGAACATAATGACGCCAACGTGATCGGAATCGGCGCTCGTTTCGTCGCTGAGCAAATGGCGTTAGACATAGTCGAGGCTTACCTGGCTGCCTCATTTGAAGGTGGGCGTCATCAGCAACGAATCGCGAAGCTGGATGCTCTTGACAGCGCAGACGAAGGCTCGGCATAGAACGCGCGTATAAACACTCAACGTTCGAGGCATGCGTTTGCGACAACCAGCCTCGACAATTGCGAAAGGCGCAGATTGATGACGACCCCCAACGCCGTGTGGACGGTTGGACCGGACCCTGAAATCGAACAACTCATTCAGCAAGAAGTGGAACGTCAAGCCACAAGCCTTCAACTCATCGCCTCAGAAAACTTTGCTTCGCCAGCGGTGATGGGCGCGACTGGCAGTGTCTTCACGAACAAGTACAGCGAAGGCTATCCACGTCGCCGCTACTACGGAGGCAACTCTAATGTTGACGTAGTAGAGCAATTAGCAATCGACCGAGTCAAACAACTATTTGGCGCTGAACACGCAAATGTTCAACCCCATTCAGGCTCACAAGCCAACGCCGCGGTCTACATGGCGCTCCTTGATGCTGGTGACACGGTGATGGGAATGAGCCTTGACCACGGTGGACACCTCACCCACGGCTCACCGGTGAACGCCAGCGGACGTTTCTACAATTTTGTCTCCTATGGCCTGACGGCTAGCGACGAAAGAATCGACTACGAAGCGATGCGCGTGACCGCTCTCGCTGAGCGCCCAAAGCTGATTGTCGCCGGCGCTACCGCGTACCCGAGACGGATTGACCCTGAGCCGTTCCGACAGGTGTGCGATGAAATCGGCGCATATTTTATGTTTGATGCGGCTCACATAGCTGGGTTAATTGCAGGAGGGCAGCATCCGAACCCTGTTCCCCATGCCGACGTTGTTACCTTCACCACCCACAAGACTCTTCGAGGACCTCGAGGCGGTTGCATTCTTTCAACCGAAGCCCTCGCAAAAAAAATTGATAGCGCAGTGTTCCCAGGTAACCAGGGCGGCCCTCTAGACCACGTGATTGCAGCCAAGGCGATCGGATTTCGTGAAGCACTCGACCCCGGGTTCGCTGAGTATTCGGCGCGTATTGTTCAGAATGCTGGAGCGCTAGCGGATGCTCTCGCTGCCCAGGGGTTCAGATTGGTTTCAGGGGGCACGGATAATCATCTTCTGCTTGTGGACCTGCGAAGCTTCGATGGTGACCTGACAGGGAAAGTCGCCCAAGAGGTACTTGATCTTGGCGGAGTGACTCTCAATCGGAACACGATTCCTGATGACCCTCGTTCTCCCTTTGTAACGAGCGGTGTACGGATGGGAGTGTCTTCGGTCACTACGCAGGGTATGGGGGCCGACGAAATGGCGATGATTGCTGACTTCACGGCACGCATACTGCGCCAGCGTGACGACACAGGCGCAGTTCAAGCAATCGCTCTTGAGGTAGCTGAACTTTGTGCAAAGTTTCCCCCCTACCCAGATTGAAGTTCATCGCAGGGAGTCAAACCCGCGATGGCGCCCCTCCCCACGAGATCTCTGTCGCGTAACTAGGCTTGAGAGATGGGCACACGGGTCGCAGCCCGCGACTGATGTCGCCGGTAAGTAGGACCATCCAGTGAGTAGGACACTCCAACACGCACTCGTGCTGGGTGCAGCAACGATCGTGACCTACTTGAGCACGTTCGTTGTTATGAAAATCGCGCCGAAAATGGGTGCCATAAAGAACCCTAATGAGCGGGGTGTCCATCAGCGTCCGACCATGACTGGCGGCGGGGGCGCAATGTTCTTGGGCATGCTGGCTGCCTTGGTACTGGCAAGCCGCCTATCAGGGTTCGCTCAAGTTTTTGCAGGATCTTCTGAGGCGTTAGCGGTGGTAGTCGCGGCTACTGTCATGTTCGCTATCGGCACGATTGACGATCTAAGGGAGTTGTCAGCGCCAGCGAAAGTGGCTGGGCAAGTGCTATCTGGGAGCCTCCTCGCCGTTTTAGGTGTCACCCTCTTGTACTTCAGAGTGCCCTTTGGGCAGCTAGTGGTCCTTTCAGCGGATTGGGCGACCCTCATCACGGTTCTCTTGGTAGTGGTGGTCGCGAATTCAGTGAATTTGATCGATGGTCTAGATGGTCTTGCTGCTGGGACCATCGCTATCGCCGCGGGAGCCTTCTATATCTACAGTGGGGAATTGCAAAATGCAGGCCTGATCAGCGATACCAACCTCGGTCCACTGCTCGCACTCGTGACTCTCGGGGTGTGTCTCGGCTTCCTCCCTCACAACTTCCACCCGGCCCGAATTTTCATGGGTGATGGGGGAGCGCTGCTATTGGGATTACTGATGGCTTCTGCGACCATGACTGTGGGTGGCCGAGTCGTTGATCAGTTCAGTGGTCAGGTCTATTTCTTCTTCGCTCCGATAGCGATCCCCTTCTTAATTCTAGGTGTGCCTTTACTCGACGTTGCCTTAGCTGTCGCTCGTCGCGCCTATCGACGTGAAGGGATCGCGACAGCGGACAAAGACCACCTTCATCATCGGCTCCTGCGAATGGGACATGGTCATCGTCGAACCGTTCTTCTTCTCTGGGCTTGGACTGGTTTGCTTTCCGGCGTGGCTCTGGTGCCAACCATGACTGGCAGTGGGGATGCGATACTGCCGTTTGCTTTGGCTGGCGTAGCGGTTCTGCTTCTTCTTCTCCTGCGACCTCAAGCTCGAGTGGGACCAGATGGCAAGACCGAGATGCAGAGCGCGTCACCGCACTTGTAAATTTCCAATACAGATGATTGGTTGGGCGCTTGCAACGAGTGGGTACCCCCAATAGGGTGAGTTCGCTTCTTGAAGCATCCGTCATTTCCCACCGGTCCGGAGACTGTCTGTCGTATGCGAGGCTCAGCGCTCTCTAAGAATCAACGACAATTCGGTACCGACGACGCCTTTTCCCGTTCGGTTGAGATTGTGATGACCCCGGCGATATTTGCTGGAGGTGGTTGGCTCTTTGACCGTTGGTTAAACACCGGTCCGTGGATTGCTGTCGCTTTGGGTGCTCTGGCCTTTTTAGTAAAGATCACCGTGGAGTGGTACCGGTACACAGGCCACATGGGCGGGATCGAGCTTGAGATGGCCAGCAATCGCGCCCACAATCGCCGTGGTTTGGACTTACCTCAAGAAATAGATGACCGTTTACCCACTGGCGTCACTCTCGACGAACGGGTGGACCAATGAACGAAAAATTGGACGAACGTTTGACGACCGCCCAAGACGGCATAGTTGTCAACATAGAGCCCGAAAAAAAAATTGTTGCAGACATGCTTTGGCGAGGAATCAAAGTCGCCCCGGCTTGGCTTGGCTTTTCATTTCTGATTTGGGGTACAGATGGTGCTGCTTCGGGGGCATACGGAATAGCGTTGGTCTTCGCTAATTTCATCGCTGCAGCCGGGTTGCTGACATGGGCGGGCCGTATTTCCCCTGGAGCCTTGATGTTCGCTGCTCTCGGTGGGTTCATTCTGCGGTTGGCTGTCCTGACCGTAGCGGTCATCGCTGCAAGTAAAATCAGCGTTTTTGCCCCAGTCCCCTTGGGCATAACGATTATCGTCTCTCATCTTGGGTTGCTGGTCTGGGAGACGCGCTATGTTTCTCTCTCACTTGCGTATCCGGGACTTGGACCTGCCCGCTTGGCGCAAAAGCAATGCAAGGAGATGAAGTGATCCAACTGCTGTCCGCCGGACTGCACTTCCCGCCCATAGCGGAGTTGTTGGAATGGCCCGGAATCCTTTTTAATGGCACTGCTTTCGAGTTGAACAAAGTTGGTCTGATTTATCTCTGGGCGATGCTTGCCCCATTGGCCATATTTGTTCTGGCGATCCGAAAGAGCGCCCTCGTACCCAAGGGCGTGCAAACCGTCGCTGAGTCCTCCATCGACTTTGTGCGCGAAAACGTCGTCATGCAAACGATGGGCCCTGACGGCATGCGATTCATGCCGTTTTTGTTGTCGCTGTTTTTCTTCATCTTCTTCGCGAACATCACCGAAGTCATCCCCTTCATCCAGTTCCCAGCTAATGCGCGCATGGCAGCACCGGTTGTCCTCGCCGTCATCGTCTGGTGTGTCTTTAACGCAGTAGGAATTAAAAGCCAGGGTTTTTTCAGTTATTTCAAGAACACGGTTATTCCACCTGGTGTTCCTGGAGCCCTGTTACCCCTCGTAGCGGTAATCGAGTTTGTTTCTACCTTCTTGGTACGACCGTTTTCGTTAGCCGTCCGGCTTTTCGCCAACATGTTGGCCGGACATTTGTTGTTAGTTACATTCGCAGTCCTCACACAGGCGCTATGGACCCCTGGTCCGCTAGCGGCGATTGTTTGGGCTCCGTTCGTTGTGTTGATTGGTCTCACCGGCTTCGAAATTCTCGTTGCCTTCTTGCAGGCTTTCATCTTCACAATTCTGACCGCCGTATATATTGGCGGCGCATTACATCCCGAGCACTAAATTCAATAAAACATAGGAGAGACGAGTGATTGATTTGCTCGCACAAGCTGACACCGCCGTAGACGGCCTAAAGGCAGTCGGTGCTGGTCTGGGTTATGGCCTTGCAGCCATTGGCCCAGGCGTAGGCATCGGACTGGTAGTCGGCAACGCGATTACTGCTATGGCCCGACAGCCCGAATCCGCAGGCATGGTCCGCACGACCATGTTCCTCGGCATCGCGTTCACCGAGGCTCTTGCCCTCATCGGTTTCGTGGTGTTCATCCTCCTCAACTTCGCATAGGAGGAGCAGATGAGCATCTTTGGAGCGTTAGCATCCGCCGTGGCGGAGGCCCCGAACCCAATTATCCCAGCGATGGATGAGGTGATATGGGGAACCCTTTCGTTCCTCATTCTCTTTGCCGTCATGGCCAAGTACGCCTACCCGGCGTTGAAAAAGGCTATGGACGCTCGATCTGAAAAGATCCAAGGCGATCTTGACGCTGCTGACTCTGCTCGCAGCGACGCCGAGAGCTTGCGAGCAGGATATGACGCGAAGCTGGCCGAAGCACAAGCTGAAGCGGCGCGAATTATCGAAGCCGCCCGGGCGGACGCCGAACAGGTACGACAAGACCGCATCGCGGCGATCGAGCCAGAGATCGCCGAAAAACGAGCCCAAGCCGAAGCTGACATCGAAGCTGCCAAGGACCGGGCTCTTGCTGACTTGCGAGCGCAGGTGACCTCTCTCGCCGTTGGAGCAGCAGAGCAGGTAGTCCGATCGAGTTTGGATGAAGCTGCATACGCGCGGTTAGTTGATGACTACATCGAGTCGGTTGGCAACTGACGCTGACATGAAGAAAGCCTCCCTTACGTTTGATCGTGAGGCACCGGTACTGCGGCCCAATGGTCGTAGTACCCCGATTTGGATAGAACGAGGAAAGCGATGACCGAGAAAGTGGAGGAGTACGCCGCTGGGCTGGCCAAATTGGCTGGCGCCGAGGGTGAACTTAACCGCGTCGCGGATGAGCTATATCAACTTGGCAAGACCGTCGAATCTTCCGACGAGTTGCGTTCAACCCTAAGCGACCGCGCGATACCAGCATCACGTCGAATCGGAGTGCTCGAAGACTTGCTGGGTGCGACCGCATCACCCATCACCATCAATTTGGTGAGCATGTTGGTCGGTGCTGGCCGAGGAAGCCAAATTGGTCCCATATCCGATGATCTCATCCGCCAAGCTGCCGAAGCTCGCGGCCAAGCAGTGGCAGAAGTTAGGTCCGCTGTAGCTCTGAATGATGATCAACGTGATCGTCTCCGATCCGCTCTCTCCAGTGCAACTGGAATGAACATCGACGTCGTTGTGGTTGTTGATCCCGACATCCTCGGCGGCGTCGTTGCCCAAGTAGGTGACACCGTGTTTGACGGATCAGTTCGTACTCGTCTCGAAAAAATGAAGGAGCATCTGTCGTGACTGATTTGAGCTTCAATGCTGCTGAGATAACTGCAGCCATCAAAAAGAATCTAGAAGGCTTTGACTCTTCACTAGAGTCAGGCACCGTCGGGCGAGTCCTCGAGGTTGGCGACGGAATTGCTCGAGTTTCAGGGTTACCGAATGCATCTGTAAACGAAATCCTCGAATTCGAGAGCGGCGACGTAGGCCTAGCCTTGAACCTTGACGCGGATTCGATTGGCGCTGTGATTCTCGGAGATGTCCAGAACATCGCAGAAGGCCAGAACGTCAAATCTACCGGAGGAATTCTTTCGGTCCCTGTAGGTGACGCCGTTCTAGGCCGAGTCGTAGATGCTCTCGGTGAACCGATCGACGGCAAGGGCCCCATAGCGGGCGCTCAACCGCGTCGTATGGAGATTCAGGCCCCCGGGATCATGGGTCGTCAACCGGTTCATGAGCCCCTCCAAACAGGCATAAAAGCCATTGACGCCATGACCCCTGTAGGACGTGGCCAGCGAGAACTGATTATCGGTGATCGAAAGACCGGCAAGACATCGATAGCTATCGACACCATCCTCAACCAGGCAGGACTGGGCGTGAAGTGCATCTACGTGGCTGTGGGCCAAAAAGGTTCCACTGTCGCGCAGGTCGTTAATGTTTTGGAAGAACGCGGCGCGATGGATTACACCGTCGTTGTTGCCGCGCCGGCTGCGGATTCAGCTCCGTTCAAGTACTTGGCACCCTACGCAGGTTGCGCAATGGGTCAGCACTGGATGGAAAATGGCGAGCACGCCCTGATCGTCTATGACGACCTGTCAAAGCAGGCTGAGGCGTATCGACAGTTGTCGCTGTTACTTCGACGTCCGCCAGGCCGCGAGGCATATCCCGGCGATGTGTTCTATCTACACAGCCGGTTGTTAGAACGCGCGGCGAAACTTTCCGACGAACGAGGTGCCGGCTCGCTAACTGCGTTGCCCGTCATTGAGACGAAAGCTGGTGATGTTTCCGCGTACATCCCCACGAACGTCATCTCGATCACCGACGGTCAAATTTATCTCCAGGATGATCTTTTCAAATCAGGTGTACGCCCTGCGGTGGACGTGGGCCTATCGGTGTCACGAGTCGGTGGCGCAGCTCAAACTAAAGCAATGAAGAGCGTTGCCGGAACGTTAAAAATTGATCTCGCTCAATTCCGAGACCTTGAGGCGTTCGCAACCTTTGGTTCGGAGTTAGATGCCGTTTCCGCAGCTCAGCTAGGACGTGGATATCGACTTGTTGAGTTACTCAAACAAGGTCTTAACAGTCCGATGCCCGTCGAAGAGCAGGTGATTTCGCTCTACACAGGCACGAATGGCTTCCTGGACGATCTGCCAGTTGAAGATGTGCAACGTTTCGAAGCTGAACTGTTGGATGCTCTAAAAACCCGTAACGCCGGACTCTTGGACGAGATCCGCACTACGGGATCGCTGCCTGAAGATCAGGTCAAGGCAGCTGTAGAAACCTTCAAGGCAACGTTCCAGGTAAGTGTTGATGCCCCCGAGAGCGACTCCGAGGTCTGATTTAAAATGGCAGGCGGTCAGGAGCGTATTCTTAGGCGTCGAATTAGTTCGATTGAGGCCACAAAAAAGATCACGCGAGCGATGGAACTCATCGCTGCCTCGCGCATTGTGAAAGCGCAAGGCCGAGTTCGGTCCGCTAAGCCGTATTCTGAAAAAGTTACAGACGTAATCGCCAATTTGGCTGGTGGCGGTGCTGGTGTGGACCACCCGCTCCTCACACAAGCAGATCAAGTAAACCGAGTCGCGTACGTTGTAATTGCCGCAGATCGAGGGTTGTGTGGGGGCTACAACAACAATGTCCTTAGAGCAGTGGAGCGAGCGATCGCAGTTGACCAGGCACAAGGTCGACAGTACGTGTTAGTTCTTTCAGGCAAAAAAGCTGCCGGCTACTTCTCTTTCCGGGGATATGAGGTTCACGCGGCGTATGAAGGATTCTCTGACCAACCGAACTACAGCGACGCCAAAACCATGGCCGAATCCGTAGCTGAGCTTTTTGAGAGCGGTGATGTCCAGGAGGTCCGTCTCGCCTATACGCGCTTCCTTTCTATGGGTAGTCAGGAAGTAACTGTTGATCAATTTATGCCGCTCGAGGCCTCTGAAATCGGAGCGGACGTGAGTGAGGACACCGCTGGAGGTGGCTACGAATTCGAACCGGAACCAGCGGAGATCCTCAGCCGGCTTCTACCGCGTTACGTCGAAGCCCGCCTCTACGCCGCTTTGTTGGAAGGATCGGCATCAGAGCACGCAGCGCGTCAACGTGCAATGAAAGCAGCGACTGACAACGCAGAGGACCTAAAAACCAATCTCACGCGAATAATGAATCGTGCCCGCCAAGAGGCGATTACCACCGAAATCATGGAGATCGTCAGTGGATCCGAAGCAATGGCTGACGATGATGACCATGATCTTGAGGATGTCATCACACAATCTTTAGAGGGTTCGCTCGCAGCCCTCATATCCGACCGAAGCGACGCCTGAGCCTTCAGGAGACCCAAAAATGACAATGACCGAAGACAACACTGAAACCAAGGACGGCAGAGTTATTGCCATCGCTGGCCCAGTGGTCGACGTTGAATTTCCGCGTGGTTCGCTCCCCGAGATCAATGCTTTCGTGGAGATGGATGTAGACCTGGAAGGCTCGCTGGTGACTATTGGCGGAGAGGTTGCGCAGCAAATTGGTGAAGGCAGAGTACGCGTCGTCTGTTTGAAGGCGACTGACGGCTTGACTCGCGGCACATTGGTGCGAAACACCGGACGCGGAATCACGGTTCCAGTTGGGGACAGTGTCCTTGGTCACATCTTTAACGTTCTTGGAGAACCTCTCGATACAGACGACATAGGAGAGGTCGCTGACCGTTGGGAGATACATCGACCCGCGCCTGATTTCCACACCTTGGAACCCAAATCCAAGATGTTTGAGTCAGGGATTAAAGTAGTAGACCTTCTTGAGCCTTATCTCGAAGGCGGGAAGATCGGACTATTCGGCGGAGCCGGCGTTGGGAAAACAGTTCTGATCACCGAGATGATCAACCGTGTCGCGTCCCAGCATGGCGGGGTGTCAGTTTTTGCTGGGGTAGGAGAACGTACTCGTGAGGGAACGGACTTATATCTCGAGATGGAAGAGTCAGGCGTCTTGGAAAAGACGGCACTGGTTTTCGGTCAAATGGATGAGCCCCCAGGCGTCAGACTTCGCGTCGCCCTGTCTGCTTTGACGATGGCTGAGTATTTTCGCGACGTTCAAGGTCAGGAAGTTTTGCTCTTCGTAGACAACATTTTCCGCTTCGTTCAGGCCGGTTCTGAGGTATCGACGTTGCTTGGGAGAATGCCGTCAGCAGTGGGCTACCAGCCAAATCTTGCTGACGAAATGGGTGAACTCCAAGAGAGAATTACCTCGACGGCGGGACATTCGATCACCTCGTTGCAAGCTGTCTACGTTCCTGCTGACGACTACACGGACCCAGCGCCCTTCACTACTTTCACCCACCTGGATGCAACGACTGAATTGAGCCGTCAGATTGCTTCGCTTGGCATTTACCCTGCAGTCGACCCGCTCGCTTCGACATCAACCATTCTGACCCCGGAAGTTGTTGGAGACCGGCACTATGGAGTCGCTCGCAGAGTTCAAGAAATTCTGCAGCGGTACAAAGAACTCCAAGACATCATCGCGATTCTTGGTCTCGATGAATTGTCCGAAGAAGACAGAATTACTGTTGATAGAGCACGAAAAATTCAACGCTTCTTATCTCAACCGTTCTTCGTGGCTGAAGTGTTCACCGGTCTACCCGGGGTTTTCGTCCCGATCGATGAGACAATCGAATCATTCGAAATGCTCTGCAACGGAGAACTCGATGACCTCCCCGAACAGGCATTCCTGAACGTAGGAAATGCTGAAGCAGCTATGGCTAAGGCCCGCGAACTCGAGCAGTCCTAATTTTTACAGAGAGGCCCACACATGCAGGTTGAATTTGTCTCTCCTGAAGCAGTGCTCTTTTCGGGTGAGTGCACTCAAGTAGTTACTCGCACAGTTGACGGGGATATCGCTTTTCTCGATAACCACGCCGCGTTCATTGGAGCGCTCGACATCGGCCAGGCTCAGTTGTGGGCAAATGATGGGGTTATTTCCCTCGCAATAAATGGGGGTTTCGTTGAGGTGAGCGGAAATGCCGTAACGATCCTCAGTGACGGCGCGATGGCTGCTGGAGATATTGACCTGTCCGAAGCTGAGTCAGATCTAGCGGTCGCGGAAGAAACGCTTTCCTCTGATGCGGACGATGTGGACGCTGCCAACGCAAAAAAATGGGCCGAAACTCGCATACAGGTAGCCGCAAGTTCCTGATCGGCTACTCCCTTGAGGCCCAAAGAAACAGAAACGTTGGCAGTCTGAACGTTCTCTTGTTCAGTCGGCGAATGTAAGTTCGTTTGGACTAGTCACGATTCGGTAGTAGCAGCCTGACCTAGTAGCGCTGTTTTCGTCCAAAGTATGACAGGAGCCTCCCCCGTCGCGCCGCACGCGGTACAACAACGAATTCTGTTCACAGTTCACTCGTACGTCCACTAACGACAGAGTGTCGCCCGAAGTTGCTCCTTTGTGCCAGACCTCGTCTCTCGACGTTGAATAAAGCACTGCGCTTCCTAGCTCCAAGGTCATACGGAACGCTTCGTCGTTTGCATAACCCACAAACAACACTTCACCAGAGTCCGCTTCTTGAAGCACGACTGGAATCACGCGGTGTCCATTTCGACCTATCTTCCCAACTTTATCGAAGTCCAATAGTTGGGTCGTTCCTTCTTCTAAGTCGTTCGCGTCGGACATAGAACTGAGCATAGAGGCGTTCGTGTCACCGCGGCGAAATCATAAAAAGCTGTGACCTGTTCAAGTGAAATCGACCGACGAGAACTCGCTCAACTTGCCGATGTTGTGTGTTGCTTCAATGCGTCTCACGGTGCCGCTTTTCGAACGCATCACTAGAGAATCTGAGATTGCGCCTTCGGCAGTAAATCGAATGCCGCGCAACAACTCACCGTCGGTGATACCTGTAGCTGCAAAAAATACGTCTTCGGAGCGGACTAGATCATCAGTGTGGAGAACGCGATCGAGATCGAAGCCGGCGTCGGTCGCCGCTTTTCGTTCGCTCCCGTTTCGAGGCCAAAGTTTTCCTTGAATTTCTCCACCCAGGCATTTCAATGCGGCTGCTGAAATTACGCCCTCGGGGGTTCCGCCGATACCGAAGAGAACGTCGGCCCCGTCGTTTGTCGCTGTAGCTATTGCGCCCGCAACATCGCCGTCGGGTATCAGTCGGATTCGTGCCCCGCTCTCGCGGACCTCTTCGATCAAGTCGGTGTGGCGATCACGGTCGAGAATCACAGCTGTCAGGTCGCGGATACCTCGACCAGTTGCTGCCGCAATTGCATTGAGATTTTCAGTAGGGCTTTTCTCGATAGACACCAAACCTTTTGACTCCGGTCCGACCGCAATTTTTTCCATATACACGCACGGACCAGGATCAAACATTGTTCCCCGTGGAGCGACAGCGATCACTGAAATAGCATTGCCGCGCCCGAGGGAGGTCAAGGTTGTGCCATCAATCGGATCAACAGCTATGTCGGTCTTAGCGCCCGAGCCGTCACCTATTGCTTCGCCGTTGTAAAGCATCGGAGCTTCGTCTTTTTCTCCTTCGCCGATGACAACTACGCCGTCCATTGGAACTGAACCGAGAATAATTCGCATCGCGTCAACTGCAGCTCCGTCGGCGCCTTCCTTGTCGCCTCGGCCCATCCAACGGGCAGCCGCTAGCGCCGCTGCCTCGGTTGTGCGCACCAATTCGAGTGCCAAATTGCGATCAGGTAGCTCGGAACGGGCGTTTGCCATAGAGATTGACCCTAGCTCTTAGAAACTATCCAGTATGAGTCGTGAGGCGGTTCCGCTAGTAGCGTCCCGTGTGTGATTCTGGCCGAGCTAAATGTCTGGCACTCTCGGCCTGCCGTACCGACCCGGCGCGTTGCCCTAGGCGACGACAATTTGAACTTCGATCCGACCCCCGGCCCCGGCGGACTACTGCTCGCCGCGGTAGTCGCAATTTACTCGCAGCAGCTTGATGATGATGGAAACGCCGACCTGAACGAACTGCTGAACAAACTTGAAATCGGTGCGCGCATTCCTCAACCGCGACTCCGACACCGCCTGCAACAAGACCGCATCGGGCTGACCCGTTCAACTCACCGACTTGTCAGCCTCGCCAATGGAAATATTTCACTTGAGCTAGCTCCCAGCGATCGCCCGGAGCCACACGTACTAGCCGCCCTATATAGGGCGGGTCAGGAACCCTCCCCAACGCGTAGAAGCCTGCTTACCTTGTTGCGTTCCGCTCGGCGTTGGCAAGGCCAAGACAGCCGAGATTTGCTTCGCTATCTAACCGGGGATTCATCGGAAGTTCCCTGGAAAGGAAATCAAATTGTCGACCCAGTCGCCTGGGCCCTTGAAGTTTTGGGATTTCCGACGCAATTAGCTACTGACTTACCCGACTCGCGCTTAGTTCGCCGAACCTTCAGGAAAATGCTCCGCAGCGCACACCCAGACCACGGTGGAGCAGCATCGGAAGCTGCTAGTCGGATTGACGCTTTGACCGCGGCGCGCAATATTTTGCTTGACCGAAGGAGCGCGTGATCTGTTGATAACGAATCGAGTTGATCTAGTCGTTATCGGTGCAGGCATCATTGGGCTCGCGACCGCTCACCGATACATCGTTGAGCATCCCGGGCGATCTGTGCTGGTACTTGAACGAGAACCTGGTGCGGCTTGGCATCAGACTGGGCGTAATTCCGGAGTACTTCACTCAGGCATCTATTACGCGCCCGGGTCTATGAAAGCCAGACTCGCGGTGTCCGGTCGAAGGGCCATGGTTGACTTTTGCCAAGAAAACGGGATTCAACATGATGTCTGCGGCAAGGTCATCGTGGCGACTCGCCCCGACGAGCTCGAAAGATTGCGTGCCCTCCACATTCGGGCAGAAGAGAATGGGTTGGAAGCGGAGCTTATTGATCGCAATCGGCTAACTGAACTTGAACCGAATTGTGCGGGCATCGAGGCCATCCACGTCCCCTCAACGGGGATAGTTTCCTACGCGGCGGTCTGCGAGGTTCTCAGTCGTCAGATCGAAACGGCTGGTGGCGCCGTCAGATACGAAACCAACGTTTTAGGGATAGAAGACTCTAACGAAGGAGCCCGGATTACCACGTCAGCCGGCGAAATCATTTCAGGGCTAGTTGTTAATTGTGCTGGGCTTCGCTGTGATCAAGTAGCCGAGATGGTCGGAGCATCTGGTGGGAACCGCATCGTTCCATTTCGAGGCGAATATTTCGAAATAGTTCCCGAACGGCGCGACCTCGTGAACGGTCTGATCTACCCCGTGCCGGACCCAAGCTTCCCCTTTCTGGGCGTTCATCTGACTCGAATGATAGATGGGGCAGTACATGCAGGACCGAATGCGGTCTTGGCGTTACATCGCGAGGGCTATCGGTGGCGAGACGTCAGCACATCGCAAGTCTTTGAGCATGTAACGAACAGGGGTTTGTGGAAGTTGGCACGCAAATACTGGCGTACTGGTGCCGGAGAAGTTTGGCGATCTCTGAGTAAGCAAGCGTTCGTTCGAGCCTTGCAGCGACTAGTACCTGAGATCAGAGCACAAGATCTAGAAGTAAGCCCGGCCGGTGTGCGGGCTCAGGCAATGGACGCAGATGGCCAATTGCTTGATGATTTCGCAATAACACAGGCAAGAAACAGCATGCATGTCCTGAATGCACCTAGTCCCGCGGCAACTGCAAGTCTAGAAATCGCAAACCAAATTGTTCAAATGATCGACGCACGTGAGGGATAAATCCCTAACTGTTTTGTGCCCTGCCTCGACCTTGAATATCGGCTCTACGTTCAGCAACCTTTCGAGGAGTAAAGCCGGTGCGTTGCAACCATTCCTCACCCATCGACGACTCAAGTGCCCAACCGTCCTCAACAGTGACGCCAGAGGTGCGTTCATATGTGTTGATCATTTGTCGCACCCCTTCTTGGTCGTTGGAACAAATGTCTTGAGCTACGGCGTGGACGGTTGACATAAGGGACTCGTGAGGTACCACTCGGTTGACTAGCCCCCACTCTGCTGCCGTGGCGGCGTCGAGGTAGTTGCCTGTCAAGCTCATTTCTCTGGCGCGTCGAACGCCGATTGCTTGCGGTAGAAGGACACTCAGCCCCCAACCAGGCATCACACCTACTCGAGCATGGGTATCTGCGAACTTGGCTCTCTCGGACGCGATGAGGAAATCGCATGCCAAAGCTAACTCCAGCCCACCGGTTACCGCTACGCCGTTGATGGCACCGATCAGCGGTTTTGTCCGTTTCGGGAAAGGACCGCGAAACGTTGACGGTTGATCTGGGTTGATGTTTCCGCCCGATTCGCCGAGTTCTCGAAGATCAAGGCCCGCGCAAAAAGCCGGGTCGTTTCCTGTCAAAACCAGCACGTTGACTTCGCCATGTTGCTCAAGCGAACGAATGGCTTCTGGGAGCCCCTTCAAGACCTCGCTGCTGAGGGCGTTTCGGATTTCCGGCCGATTTAAGGTGATCACCCCGACACCTTGGGAAACCTCGCTCAACACCGTTCCGTTACCGAACTCCGTAGTTGTCATGTTTTGTCCTCTCCAGCCAGAGTCGGCACCTATTCTGCCCCCAGGAGGTATCGCTGTGCCGTCGATCGCGGGAGTGGTGTTGTTGCCTGGCGCCGGTGGCACGAAAGAACATCCCACTTTGCGCGCCCTTGAGGACTCGTTGGCACCGCTTCCTGTAGTCCGGCACGAATTTTCTTACCGACGCGAAGGGAAAAGAACCCCGCCTCGGGCGCCGAAGCTAGTGTCCGAGCTTTTCGAAGAATGCCAAAAAATATCTGCCCAACTTGGCTGTGACCCTGCCGATCTCGTTTTTGGTGGCCGGTCCATGGGAGGGCGAGTCTGTTCGATGGCGGTAGCGGAGGGCATGTCGGCGGCCGGCCTCGTCCTTCTTAGCTATCCGCTGCATCCACCGAGCAAGCCCGACAAACTCCGAGTTGATCACTTTGGTGCGATCGACGTGCCCTGTCTATTTGTGTCTGGAGATAACGACCCATTCGGCTCGCCGACTGAATTCGAAACACACCTTGATCGGATTAACAGCGACGTCTCCGCGAAATTCCTCAAAGGTGGTCGGCACGACCCATCGAATCGCAGTCAGAGAGAAAACATCGTTGAAACCGTGAGTGAGTGGCTAGCCGCACTTCCCTAACTCATAACTTTTTGTATGGCTAGTCGCTGGATGCGTCCTCTGGGTTTAGCGCTTCTAGCTCCTGTCGAGTGCCTTCGTGAAAATGTCCCCACACCAAAACTGCCGCGAGTACCGGACCTGCCCAGAGAACAAACATGACTGGTCCAAAAGAACCCCAACGAACTCGCATCCAACCGGCGGCTAGAATGCCAATTGATCCGCCGACCACGCCGATCGCTCCCACAATTGTCGCAGCCCGCGCTCGGACAGCTGTAGGAAACATCTCAGCTCTATAAACACCCATAGCTGGGAGTAGGCCGCTGGCCAAGGTGATTGCAGTTAACGCGACGGGCCAAAGAAAAACGCCAGAAGAATTAAAGAAAATAGTTGTTAATCCAAGCCCGGCTATTGCTGCTACCACCACCACAATTCTTCGCCCTCGTAAATCTGCAACCCGCCCTGCCACATATAGACCAATAGCTCCTGGTGTTGCAGTAATAACCACGAAGAGGCTGACCTTGAGAGCGGTGAAATCATGCTCGTCGCGTAAGTACTCGTTTCGGAACCAGTCAATGGGTGAGAGAAACAGACCGAGAAGAAAATATGCTCCACCTAGTAAAGCGATTCGGGGCCAATAGTTTCGTAGCTTTGCTCCGGGAACATGACCTCGAAATCGCCGGCTCTCGGGTAGTTGTCGAATCGCTCCAGTAGCGACTGGAATCATAAGCAGCGGGATTAGGAAGATCAGTCGCCACGACCACTCAGCTACACCAGCGATCGGCTGTGCCCAGACAACGAAACCTGCCCCCAGAGCAGCTGACATGCCCAGGAGTGACAGCCCCCAGGCTCGACTCCCAGCAGGTAGTTCTTCTAATGCAAAAACCATGACAATCGCTGCGAGAGTGGCGTTAGAGGTTCTCACCACCACCAAACAAATGGCGAATATGCCCAGCGATGGGGCGAACGCCGCCGCGCACGAGGACGCGATTCCAAATCCCATGGCCCATGCGAGTACTCGACGGCGTCCATGACGATCCGCAATTACGGCGCAAGCTATGGCTAACAGTGTTCCGATCCGTATCAGAGCGCCAAGCACGCCCTGGCTTAACTGATCGACATTGAATTCGTCCGCAGCGTAGGTATGAGTTTCAGCTGGCGCGTTGGAGAGAAACCCTGAGAGCACGGCAATCGCGCACAGAGTGGCGAAAACTGTCGCAGCTCTCTTCCCTAGTCGATCGGGCGCAGCCCAGAACGGTTGAGTTCCGTCGTAGCGGCGGTTGCGTAGAGCATGACGCACTGGCCATCGGAAAAGGGCTCCAAACCAGGGGACAGACAGGTGGTAGTTGAATTCCTCGGTAACGGTGTGCTTGTTTGAGTCCGACCTAACTTGGAGGGAACGTTCGTAATAGTCGAAAGGACCATCAACCAAAGAAAATCGGTCGCCGCCCAGCGCTTTTTCTTCAACAAGGTCGGTCCTTGGGGCACGGACGCGGAGAAGCTCTTGGTCATCTAGATAGTGGATGATTTTTAAATGAGCCACGAGAGTGATGTGTCCTTCGCCACTTCGGTGAACATACTGGAGGGGTGGAGAGATTCCTTGTGCAGGGAAGTGGACCTTTGAATGGGGTCGTTCCCATCGGCGGAGCGAAGAATAGTGCGCTGAAATTGATGGCAGCTTCGTTGTTGGCAGAGGGATCAACTTCCCTCCTCAATGTCCCCGATATCGCTGACGTAGCCATCATGGGTGAGTTGTTGGAAGCGATGGGTGTTCAGGTTGAGCGAGTTGGCAATCGCATCGATATTGATGTGCCGGCGGAACTAGACCCCGTGGCGCCATACAGCCTGGTTGAGCGGATGCGGGCCTCAATTGTGGTTCTTGGACCTCTGTTAGCGCGACTTGGGCGTGCCAGGGTGGCCATGCCAGGCGGCGACGACTTCGGTTCACGACCAATCGATATGCATCTTCAGGGCCTAGAGCAGTTAGGTGCGACTTTCTCTCATGAACATGGTGATATCACTGGCAAAGCCGATCGACTCGTCGGTGCTGAAGTGCTACTTGAATTCCCCTCGGTGGGCGCGACTGAGAACTTAATGATGGCGGCGGTTCTAGCCAGAGGAACAACAATTATTGAAAATGCCGCACGTGAGCCTGAGATCACAGATTTAGCAAACTTTCTTTCCCAAATGGGCGCGACGATCGATGGGTTGGGTACGTCTCGTCTCACAGTCGAAGGTGTTGAAGTCTTGCGGCCGACTACATACACGGTGATCCCAGATCGCGTAGAGGCCGCCACTTTTTTGTCAGCAGTGGCGGTATGTGGGGGTGAGCTATTACTCAAAGGCGCTCGTTCGGACCACATGGAAATGTTGATTCGCAAACTCGAAGAGATGGGAATGAGTTTGGCGGCTGAGCCATCGGGACTGCGGGTTGAAGTTAGGGACCGGCTTAGAGCGGTTGATATTTCGACTCTCCCTTACCCGGGTTTGGCGACCGATTACAAGCCGTTTTTAGTGACGGCTCTATGTGTAGCTGAAGGTGCTGGAATGGTGACTGAAAACATTTTCGCCGGCCGATTTCGGTATATAGATGAGTTAGTGCGGATGGGCGCCGAGATTCG
>Ga0310124_10000497_pt1 | contig 27105 bp, 15 predicted proteins | sample CB11b_AW_Bot5_MG_FD_203507 | JGI IMG/M metagenome (GOLD analysis project Ga0310124, IMG submission 203507) | Marine microbial communities from Western Arctic Ocean, Canada - CB11b_AW_Bot5 | ecosystem: Environmental > Aquatic > Marine > Oceanic | place: Canada: Western Arctic Ocean | collected...
AAGTGTTCGTCCAGCTTGTTTTCGGCGACCTCGAGCGCGGCGGACTCTACCGAGCCCGCGATCTCGGCATCCAGATCGCCGAGCTTGTTGTTGACCCGGGCTGCGGCCAGCTTGACCAGGCCAAGCGCGCGGGTGAGCTCAGGGGGAATGGGCCGGCCCGAGACAGGGAAGTTGATGACAGCCCGCTGTGTCGAGGCGCCCCAGAGCGCGTTCGCCGGCACCTGCATCTCTCCCATCGAGTCTTTTTCAATTCTGTGATCGCTCATCTTCGCTCCGTATGGAATGTCCGGGTTCAGCAGAACCAGATTATTTAACTGATCGCCGCGGTTGCCGCTACCTGGCTTTTAAGGAACTCAGGAGCGAAATCCAAAAGATTCCGTGGTGCCCTATTCCTTTTTTCTCTTCTGCAACTCCTCCATGAGTTTGTACTGGATCTGGGTAGAGAGTTCATTGGATTCGTGCTGTTTATTCTCGACTTCTTTCAGCAGTGTCGCGAGGTCTTTAAGCCTTTCCCATGCAGGCTGTATATCGCGGATAAGCCGAATGATTCTCCTGGCCGCTTCGATCTGGCCGAGTTCCAGTTCGAAGAGTACCTGCAGCTCTAGAGTCCGCAGAAGGCCGGCCTTGGCGCCTTCGAGGTCAGGCGCGATCTTTTCTACTCGCTGAAAGCCGAACCTGCAGAGGTAGGCTATCTCATGGAATTTGAAGCCCTGCCTTTTAGTCGCCTTTTTTTCATAGAGCTCTTCGAGGGAGGCCAGTTTTTCTTTTGTAGAGTTTAGAAGATCCATGGCGTGGTAATGGGAGAGGTGAACGTCGATGGCTTTGCGGAAATCTTTCGCATTCTGGTAGCGCTCATCAGGATCACGATGGGTTGCCTTATTGGCGATGATCCCTAACGCTGGAGGCACATCCTCGTTGTATTCGCAGGGCTCTGACACCAGAGCTTTATCGATCAGTTCCTTGAGACTGTCGCCTTGATGGCGGAGTTCAAGAGTCAGGATTTCGTGGAGGATGCAGCCCAGGAGGTAGATATCGGTGCGCCTGGTGAGCGGGACGCTTGAGCTGAGCATCTCCGGGGCCGCAAAGCACAGGGTCCCGCAGAACTGGTCTATCTTCCTCTCGCCTTTTTTATCAAGTTTAATGGCGACTCCCCAGTCGAGCAGATACACCTCACCGAAATCACCGACCATAACATTTTCGGTTTTCAGGTCGCGGTGGAGGGTTCGCTTTTCGTGGGCGTACTCAATCGCGTTGCAAACCTGGCGGAGAATTTCGAGGTGCTGCTTTAGATGAACCTCGGGATGGTCCGACCAATAGGGGTGCGTGGGATCGTGGAGGAGGGTTCTCCAGGAATGTCCATAAACCCGTTTCATCACGATTAGAGGTTGTCCATTCTCATGAAAGCCGAGCTGGTGTACGGGGGGGATGTTGGGGTGGTCAAGGTTGGCCATCAGTCGGGCCTCGTTGATGAGCGAAGCTGCCACGTCCTCAGTGTTTCGATCCGCACGGGGCCGCTTCAGGGCGACCTCCCTGTCGAGAGATTCCTGGGTTGCGGCATCCACCTCAGCCATTCCACCGGATCCTATGGATTCGTTGACGGTTATCTCAAATCCTGAAGGTCCAGATGACCTCCTGGCCTGGAGCTGGATCTTTTCGCAAGAGCCGTCCGTCGGTGGCTGCTCGTGATCTTTGATGGTCTCGCCGCCGGCGGGAGCCCCTTGCTTGATAGTGCTTCGAGGACTCTGTTGAAAGGAACACTCGACCGTTTCGTCGAGGTAGATGCGGGTGTTTTCTTCTGGTTGTGACCTGGATGAGTCCGCGCTGCTCATGACTCCTCCAGGGCGCCCTCGAGAAATTCCGCTGCTGTGAGGACATTGGCGTAAAGCGGGAAGATGTTTTCGCAATAGAACTCCTGTTCGTAGGGAGTTCGCGAGGCGGTGCAGTCTGACAGGATGGTGACCCTGTAGCCGCGTTCATGCGCGGCACGGCCAGTCGAGTCAATGCAGATGGACGTGACGGCTCCGCAGACCACCACCTCTTCGATTCCGCCCCGTTTCAGGGTCTCATCGAGTTCTGTGCTGGCGAAGGCGTTCAGGCCTCGCTTGCCTTCCACGGTGATGATGCGGTCTCCGTATTTCTTGAATTGCGCGATGATGTCACAGCCATGTGTCCCGGCCTGGAAAGCTTTTACATCGGCGATGGTCTTCAGGATGCCGATCGGGTTAACCAATTCGTCGTAGTCTTCAGTGAAGATAATCGGGGTCTGGATCATTGTGGACTCGGTGTCCTTCAGCCCCTCAACAATAGCTATGCTGTTTTCCAGGATGCGGTTCGTTCGGTCCGATTCCTCGATGACTGCTCGAAGAATGCCATCATCTGCAAAATAGTCATTTTGGTATCCAACGAAGATGACAGCCGTTTGTTTTAATCCCATCGCGATCGTTCCAAATACCTGATTGTTGAATACCGTCATTCTACCCTTCCCCACCCTTTCGGGGGAAAGCGTTATAAAAACAGCCCATAGATGCCCAGTTGCCCTGGAGTTGTTTTTCTGCAAAAGGAAGAAATCTTTTCTACTGCGATCCGGTCAGGTATAAAAGTTATAGAGTGAAGTGAAGCTGGTGCTGTTGTTGCAGGAGAACGCCAGCGGAGTGGGGAGCCCATGTTATTTTCAAATCGGTACAAGTTTCTCTTCGTACACATCGCGAAGACTGCCGGGACCAGCATCCAGAGCGCCCTGAAGCGGTTGCGCAGGAGGGATCCGCTCTCCTGTCCCCAGGTACTCTGCTATAATTTCTCGAAGAGCCGGGCTGGGTACCGGGAGTATTATGATGAAGAGCTCTCGGAACTGGTGGAGAATCATTACCGGCGCGATATTGAGGCCTTTGGCTACAGCTTTGACGGCAAGCTTCCCTCGGGCTCCCTGCAGGGAGAGGTCAGCGCGAAGTTCAGGAGGAGTGTTTCTTCCGATCTCGTTACAGAGCTATAGAGAAATGCTATAGGCGAGTCTTTCCAGGAAAGGGTTTCCGGTAAAGCGAATGACAAGAAGGTTCTTACTTCCAGCAGGATTGCTCCCGGTCGTGATCTTCCTGGGCGCCTGTTCGCCGCAGGGAGGAAGCCCGGCTTTGGAGCGGAGAGCCTTCCTTGACGAAGCGAGGGCATTGCTGACCGAAGGCGAGACGGCTCTTGCCATCGACCTTTTCACCCGGGCGATCGCCAGCGGGGAGAGTCCGGTGGAGGCGCGCCTGGAGAGAGCGAGGGCTCATCTCGCCATGGGGCAGCTGCCGCAGGCGATCGAGGACCTGGGCCGAGCGATCAAGCTCGATCCAAAGAAGGCCGATGCCTACTATTACCTGGGTGTCGCGAAGGCCCGCAGTAAAGACCTGGCCGGCGCCATCGAGGCCTACGGAGGCGCCATTGGAGTCCAGCCCGATTACGTTAAGGCCTATGCCAACCGGGCTGGGATCCTGGGCGGGCAGGGAAAGGTAAAGGAGGCGATTGCCGATTGTGATACCGCGATCCAGCTTGATCCCTACAGTGCCCCCTTTCTGGTCAACCGCGGCATCTTTTACAAGCAATCAGGCGACATCGCCAGAGCGCTCAAGGACTGGGATGCAGCCCTGAAGCTGGACTCCAGGCTGGCGGGGGCGTATTTCAACCGTGGGATGCATTACGGAGCTGGGGGGGACTATGCCAGGGCGCTTGGTGACCTGGACAAGGTGCTCGAGCTGCAGCCTGGAGACATCCGGGCCTTGCGCTTTCGAGCCATGGCCCGCCACGGCCTGGAGGATTATGAAGGGGCGGTCGAAGATTTCTCGGCTGTGCTCAAACGGGCTCCAGGGCAGGCGAGCGTCTGGTTGGCGCGCAGCAAGGCCTGGGAGGAGATCGGTGACCAGGAGAAGGCGGCGGCTGATCGTCTGAAGGCGGTCTCGCTCAACCCCGCTCTTGGCGAGGAGCCCTGAGAGCGCCGATCAGTTTTTTCGCGCGCCCTCTCCCTTGCTCAGCACGAGCAGGCGGTCGAGACCATCTGCTGTGAAGCTCTCGAGGCCGCCATCGCTCCAGCGAACCGTGATGGCGTCGATTCGTTTGTTCTTTCCCAGCCCGAAGTGAACGCTGGCCTCGCTGGCGCAGGAGAAACTGAAAGTCGAGAGCACGGGACGTCTCAGCGTTCTTTTCCCGGTCTTCAGGGTTACCAGGGCGCCAAGGTCATCCCGCGGGCCGCTGAGGGCTCGTACCCGCAGCCAGTGGTTGCCGCTGTCCTGGGCCTCGTTGCGAAAGAGTCTCAGCCCTTCTCCAAGGTTGGACTGGAGGAGGTCGGTGTCTCCGTCGTTATCGAGATCGGCAAAGGCCATGCCGCGGCTCACCTCGGCACGGCTGGAAAAGTGGCCTGCCCGGTTTTTCTCCAGGGAGTATTTTCCTTTCCCCCGGTTCAGGAAGAGCTGGTTCGATTCGGCGTAATCGTTCCAGAAAGCGCCGCAGTCGGCTGCGGGCGAGACCGGTCCGCGGGCAACCCGCCCGTGGGCGATCACCAGGTCCAGGTCTCCATCGTTCTCGAGGTCGAGGAACCCGCAGCCCCAGCCGGTCATGGGGAGGGTCTTTGCGCCGATGCCGGAGCTGGCGGAGCGGTCCCTGTAGGCGAGGCCGGAGCCTGTTTCTACGGCGGCGTAGAGGGTGTGGGTCTGGTCGGCGAGATGGGTGATGAAGAGATCCAGGCGGCCGTCGCCATCCACATCGCCGAGAGCGACGCCCATGCCGGCCTCCTCCTTGCCCGCTCCGTTGAGGGCGAGGCCTCGCGCCAGGGCTTCATCCGTGAAGGTCCCATCTCGCCTGTTGACCCAGAGCTGGTTGGGCTTCATGTCGTTGGCTACGTAGATGTCGACCCAGCCATCTCCTGTCAGATCGAAGCAGATCACGCCGAAGCCCGGCAGGGCCCGCGAGATTCCCGCCTCTGCGGTCACATCGCTGAAGCGCCCATTCCCCTCGTTTCGGTAAAGGGAATCCCGCACACCCTGGAATTTATCAGGGCCGCAATAATCCCGTTTTTCCTTCAGGCTCGTCCTGCAGAGCCGTGAAGGATCGTCTCGAAGATAGTGACAGACGAAGAGGTCGAGGTCTCCGTCTCGGTCGTAATCGAGAAAGGATGCGGACGAGCTCCAGTCGTCGCTCGAGGCAAGGGCGGCCGCCGGGGCGCGGGTAAAGGCGCCCCCCTCGTTGAGGTAGAGCCCATCCTCTCCGATGTTCGTAACGTAGACATCGAGGTCGCCATCGTTGTCGATATCCCCGACCGCGACACCGTTGCCGTAGCCCGGGTCGTTTAGACCGTTTGCCCCCGTGATGTCCTCGTAAATTCCGGCCTTGTTCAATCGGTAGAGCCTGTTGCGAGCCGCCTCCGATGGTTTTCCGGGCCTGGGGTAGCGAACCTGGTAGATCTCAGGGGTTCCATCTCCATCGGAATCAAAGAGCCCGAGGCCGCCGACAGATATTTCCGGTATCTGGTAGGTTCCGCGCGGCCAGGGCGGCTGCTTTTCGGCCAGCCCGGCCTCGGCGGTGATCTCGCTGAGCAGGGCCGGGGACGGGGATGCGTTGTTGCCGCCGCATCCGCAGGCGAGCAGACAGGGCAACAGGACGTAAATAAGTGCGAAGGGGAATGCCGGCATCCCTTTTTCCAGGGGACGGTTCCTCTTATTTGAGTTGCCTGACATCGCAGATCCTTGTTGTTTCCGATTTCCCGACCGAATAGAATTTCAGGGCATACTTCGAGGACGGATGTTCGGCGAATGTTGTTTCAGCCGGGCTATTGGGTCGAAGAATCTGATACGGTCGGCGCGGTTGCCGATTCTATCACAGCGACAGCTTTTTTAGGTTATGTAGGACTCTAACGTCCACGGCGGCTTTTCCTAGCTCGTTCGTTTCTTCGGAAGGAAGAGTATGGAGTCGTATCAATCATGATTTGTCACTTTAAGGAGAGGTTCGTATGAGAATACTCAAGACCTTGTTTTCAGCAGCGGCACTGCTTCCCGTTCTTTTATGGGCGGCTCCGGGTTTTGCGCAGGACATTGTTACCGCGGGAGAGCTCTTCGTCGATCTCGATGCGGATGATCCTACCGCAGGAGAAGAGGTTTGGGAAAACGCGGGGACAGCCGGAGATTTTCTTCTCAACGGCGAGGTCGTCGTGACGGTTCTTGGCCCTCTCGATTCGACCGCCGTCCTGTTGAATCCCGATGGTTTGCAGGGCATCTACCAGGCCCAGGAAAACGCGCCGGCTGGACTGGTCGGCCTCAATCCTACCCGCACCATCGAGGTCTGGGCCTACAATGAGTTTGTCGATTCCGAGGAGACCATGGTTGCCTGGGGGCGCCGTGGTGGACCTGATGGCTCCGAGATGAGCTTCAACTACGGCAACCACGGAAACTTCGGCGCGGTGACTCATTGGGGAGGAGGTGGTCCGGACGTTGGCTGGATTGATAATACCTTCACTCCTGGGGCGCCTTCGGAGGCGAGCTGGCACCATCTCGTCTATACCTTTGACGGAGATGCCACAGCTACGACCCGTCTCTACGTTGATGGAGAGGCCTGGAACTCCGAGGTTCATGGAGTCAATGCGATCAATACTCATCCGGATCATCCCATCACGCTTGGCTCGCAGATCGTCAACGCGGCCGGTGAGATTGACTGGGGACCGCGTGTTGGAACCCTGGCGCTTGGCCAGGTGAGAATCCACGACGAGGTGCTGACCCATGAGGAGATCATCAGCAACTTCAACGCCGAGCGTGAGCGCTACGGGGTGGAGGGCATTGTAGAGACCGCTCCTGTATTTACTAATGTTCCGGAGAAAGACAACTACTTCAGCGGGGCGAAGGTCTACGGCTTTACTCTCGCAGTGGAGGCGCTGCCGCCGGCGGAGCTCGATGTGATCTCTCCCGAGGGGGCTACGATCTCTCTCGAGGGGCGCTTTGAATACGTCATACCGGACCCCGAGCCTGAGTTCTTCGATGTAGAGGTCGTCGCTGTCAACGATGTGGGAGAGACCACGGCTGTCTGGACTGTTGTCCGGGAGGTGATCGAGGTAGGCGATATTGAGGTGGCCGGAGAGCTGCTCGTCAGTCTCGATGCCGCCGATCCGACCGCCGGCGAAGAGTTCTGGGAGAACCAGGGCACCCTGGATGATTTCCAGATCATCGGCTCTCCGGTGGTGGCGATGCGCGATTTTGGTATCGGGGTGAGCTTCAACGAAGATGGCCGTAGTGGAGACAGCTACGAGAGCATGGATGACGCTCCCCTTGCGATCCTCGGCCCCGGGCCGACCCGAACCATCGAGATGTGGGTCTGGAATGGGCCGGACATGGTCGGGGAGGAGACTCTCCTGTCCTGGGGTAAGCGAGGCGGCCCGGACGGCTCGAACATGGCCTTCAACTACGGTACCCACAATCTCTTCGGCGCCGTCGGGCACTGGGGAGGAAACGGACCCGACCTCGGCTGGAACAACGGCGGCGGCGCTCCCGCCCCCGAGGAATGGCACCACCTGGTCTATACCTTTGACGGTGATGATACCGGGACCACCCGGGTCTACGCCGATGGTTGCCTGGTCGCGTTCGATTGCGAGTTCACCAACGAGGAGGTGCTCGGGGCGGGCGCGCTCAACGCCCACCCGGGCAAGATCCGGATCGCTCAGCAGGTCGAGGGCGATGGTGTCGGTCTCACCCTCGGGCTGCAGGGAAGCATCCTGGTCTCCAAGGTGAGAATTCACGATGGAGTTCTCGAGCCGGAACAGATTCGCAACAACTACCTGAGCGAGCTGGGAGAGTTCGCTCCGTCGCCCTGCCCCGAAGAGGGAGAGGAGGGCTACGCCGACACCCACCTGACCGAGGCGGTCATCGAGGCTACCGGGTCAAGATTCGGCCCGAGCCATCGCCTGATCGCGGCGGGCGAGGACGATTCCGGCGATCCGATTCTTTACACCTTCACGGTGGAGCCCCAGATGGAAGGCGAGGCGGTCCAGGTCATTGGGCCGCAGGCGAGCGGGCGAGCTTCGATTCGTCTGCGTACCGATGGATCCTATCACGTTACCATCACCGTCCAGGACCGTGAGGACTGCGATGACTTCGCCGACGATGCGACCTACCGCGGCGTGATCATTCTCGGTGATGAAATCCCTCCTGAGGATTGCTCTAACGGCTGGGATGATGACGCCGATGGCGACACCGATTGTGACGATGGCGATTGCGCTGGAACCGCGGGCTGCGACGCGGCACCGGCGGAGATCTGCGACAATGGCGTGGACGATGATGGAGACGGCGCGACGGACTGCGTCGATACCGACTGTCCCGCCTGCAACGAGATCTGCGACAACGGCGTCGATGATGACCGTGACGGCCTGGTCGATTGCGACGATAGCGACTGCGACCGCCACAATAACTGCCTGCCGGCCGGGGTGCTCTTTGTTCGCGGTGACGGCAACTCCGATGGCTCGATCAACCTGACCGATGGTGTCATTCCGCTCCTCTATCTCTTTAGCGGAGGTGATGCCCCGTCCTGTGTTGACGCGGCCGACACCAACGATACAGGTGCCATCGAGATCACCGATGCGATCATTATCTTCAGCTGGCTGTTCAGCGGCGGGGCCGCCCCTGCGCCTCCGACCCCCTCGGGCGCCGGCTACACGACTGCTGACTGCGGCGTAGATGAAACCGAAGATGGGGCCGACTGCCTGTCGGTCTCACCGATCTGCGAATAGAGCGAGAGCTCACCGAATATCGGTAAGAGAGTCCGCCCGGAGGCCTGCCTCCGGCGGACTCTTTTTTTAGGGATTGCCCATAGCTCGCTCGAGGTTTACCCGCGCCGGCGTGAAGCCGGGGTTGATCTCGAGAGCGCTCCGGAAGCTGGCCTTCGCCTCTTCGAGGCGGCCCTCATCGAGGTAGAGACGACCAAGGTTGTTGATCGCCTCGACAAAGCGGGGCTGGAGACGGATGGCCTCGAGATAATGCTCCAGGGCGGCTTTTGTTTTTCCGTTACGCTTCAGGGCGATTCCCAGGTTCATCCGCGCCTGCGGGTCGAGGGGGTCCAACCTGACGGCTTCGCGAAGCCGTGTCTCCGCGGCCTGGTCCTGTTTGACCTCCAGCAGCAGCTGGCCGAGGTTGTTGTGGGCCTCGGCAAACCGAGGATGGATCTCGATCTCCTTCTCGAAGCGCCTGGCCGCCAGGGCTCTTTGCCCCTGGCGCGCGCGGATGATTCCGAGAGAGTTGTTCGCCCTCTTGTAGCCCGGCCTGCGGCGTAGCACATCGAGGTAGAGGGCGATGGCCTTGTCGAGCTGGCCTTGGCGGTCATAGACGGCGCCCAGGTTGAAGCGCGGCTCTACATACTCTTCGCGCAGTGAGATCGCCCGCCTGAAGGAGCTTGCCGCCTCGGCGAGCCTTCCGGCTCGCAGGTGCAGGAGACCGAGGTTGTTTTCCGCCTCCGTGAACTCCGGCTTCATCGAGATAACAGCCTGGTATTGTTTGAGCGCGGCGGGGCCAAACCTCAGCCGGTCGAGGTTGAGGCCGTATTGGAAACGCAGGGCCGCCTCCGCCTCGATGGAGGCGGCCTTGACCGCCGGGCTCTCGATGGAGACACCGGGGAGCAGGGCTCCGGCAAGGAGGCGCTCCTTTCGCTCCAGCCGGCCATGTCCGATGTCTTCGATCAGGTCATCGACCGAGAGAGGTCCCTTGTAGATGACCGAGAGCCGTCCGGCGCTGTCGATCAGGAAGCTGCTGGGCAGCGGTAGCGGCTTGTTGAGCGGCACCATGCTGTCGTGGAGATTCTGCAGGAAGGCGACAAGGTCGCCGGTGGCCCTTCCTGTCCTGATCGGCGGCCCCAGGCCGCCGATAAATTTCTGAACCCGTCCAGGCAGCTCGAGGCGCCCCTTCTTCTCGAGCTCATCGGTGCTGAGGGCGAGGATCTCGATCCCGGCTTTTTTCAGCTCGTCGCCACGCTCCCGGAATTCTCTCAACTCCTCCAGGCAGGGAACACACCAGCTTGCCCAGAGATTTACCAGCAGCGGACGGCCCCGGCCCGGCAGGAGCGGACTGCGCTGCCCCTCGAGATCGAGAAAGGAGAGATCGGGGATGTCCAGGAGGGTGACCAGGCGGATCCGGGCCCGGTCGCTTGCAGGCGGGGGGGGGAGGGGAGTGGAGGATGCTGGAGGCGGCGGTCGGTCGATGTTGAAGGGCTCTGCCCGGCCGCTACCCTGTCTCAGCTCGTAGCGTCCACCCGCCCGGACCCCGCTGAAGAGCTCCGTCTTTCCCGCAGGCCAGCTCACCTTCACCTCCGAGATACCAGCTCCGTTCCTGACCGCGAAGGCCAGCCAGCGGCTTGACTGGGTCAGGAAGCCATCTCCTGCCGTCACCGTCCGCAAGAGCGGCCGCTTGCCGTCAGAGGCGAGCCTGAGCTCAACCCGGGCTCCTATGGCATCCAGGCTGGTTTTTTTACCATCCCCCCGCAATCTGAGATTCAGGAAACTTCCGGGTGGAGCCGCGTCATTGCGGAGAAACCTGAGGCGAGGCGCGTTCCGGTTCGAGACCCAGAGGTCGGGGTCACCATCTCCGTCCCAGTCGCCAACGGCGAGCGCGCGGCTGTCATCCGGGAAATCGAGTCCCGAGATAGCGGAGACATCGGAAAAGGTGCCACCCTGCGTGCCGAGAAAACAGCAGTTCCTCTCGCGGCCGCTCCACGAGCGGCCCTCGCGCATCATCCGCGAGAGCTGGAGATAGGCGTGGTTGGGCCCGGGCGAGGTCTCCGTCGCGGTGTTTTTCGTTTGCGACACGACCTGCCGCCAGAAGAAGCTTCACAGGTCGCCGGTATCGCTGGTCGTGATGTAGCCATTGGCGACGACCAGGTCGTCCCAGCCGTCTCCGTTGAGGTCGACGAAGCTCGAGCCCCACGCCCAGCGACCCATGTTGACCCTGGCGCTGAGGCTGACATCCTCAAAACTGTTGCCGCCGCGGCGAAGGAGGGTGTTGCCCCTGGCGAAGCGCTGGAGTCGCTTCCGGACCTGTTCGGAGGCTTCCGGCTTGAAGGAATCCTGCCGGGTGACACGGCTGCCGGCGGCCGAGAACATATTGCTGACGTAGAGATCCATGAGACCATCGCGATCGTAGTCGCTCCAGCTGACCGACATCCCGGAGGCGCTGTCTTCCGCTCCCTCGCTGGCGGCCACATCGACGAAGCGGGGCTCTGTCCCCGGGGCGATATCGTTGCGATAGAGGTTGTTTCGGCCGAAATCGTTGGCGACGTAGAGGTCGGGGTCGCCATCGTTGTCATAATCTTCCCAGGCGGCCGCGAAGCTGAAGCGGCGGTTGTTGACGTCGAGTCCTGATTTCACGGTGATGTCGGTGAAGGTCCAGCCGCCGGTGGGGGCGATATCGTTTCGAAGGAGCAGGTTCGCCGCCGCGTTGTTGGCATCGTGGTAGACAAAGCCCTCGGCCGCTCCGATGGAGACGACGCCCGCATCCTGGGATAGGTCGTCGGCTTTGTGCGAGCAGACATAGAGGTCCAGGTCTCCATCAAGATCAACATCGGCGGCGGACAGCGACATGGTATCGTTGCTGGTGGGGATGCTGGCGCGGATCTCGAAGCCGCCTGAACCATTTCCGGCGGCGAGAACCAGCGCCCCTAGGACGGTGACGGCGAGATCCTGGTCGCCATCGTTGTCGAGATCGACCAGCAGCGCCGCCCGGGAGCTCTCGAGCCAGTTGGCCCCGGAGACGGCCGAGCTGTCGGTGGCCGTGCCATCGGGGTTTCGCAGGAAGAGAAGGTTGGGCAGGCCGCCTTCCTGGCAGACATAGAGATCGTCGAGCCCGTCGCCGTTGACGTCGCCCAGCGCGAGACCAGGGGTGCCCAGCAGGGCGAAGAAACGGTTGTCCTGGCTGCGGCTGAGCCAGTGGTTGAGGCCCAGCTGGAGCTGTCGCCTGAAGGAGGGGTTGGAGCCGAGCACGGCTCCGGTCCTGTCGGTGAAGAGGGGAGCTTCGCTGCCGGTGCGGATCTGCTCAAAGTCGTCTATGGCAATGGAGCTGAGCAGGGGCTCTGCTTTTTCGCCGGCCTTTTCCCAGCGGGTGGTCCAGGTAGAGTGCTCCTCCACAAGGCCCCTGCTGCTGCGCGCGAAAATCGCGAGGTGCTGGGTTGTCTCTAGCACTCCATTTTTCTCCGTCACGCCGTAGACCTTGAAGGAAGCTCGAATTCCCGGCCTGTTTTTCCATTCGAGGCAGAAGCTTTCGATGGCCCGGGCGAGCCCCCGGGGGGTCCGGTAGGCCGGCAGGGAGCCCGGACTCCCTGCGTCGGCTTTCCTTCTCCTGATCTCGAGCGGAGGCTCTTTAAAGACGAGCTCGAGGTTCCCGGGCCGAAGCGGGCCACAGGAGAAGGTCGCAGCCGCGATGGCCGCGAAAGCCTCCGGGCTCTCTCTCTCCTCACCCGAGATCAGCGCTCCAAGCTTCTTGAGCTGTCCGGAGATCTTCGCGGTGAGAACCTCGGTGTCCCAGCCGTCCTCACCGGGATTGTCTATTCTCTCCCACCCGGGACCAGGGGACTGCCGGATTGATCCGCCCGGCCGGCCTTCGAAGACCTCCCTCGATTCCTGCTTGCAGCCGGCAGCGAACAGGGCCGCGAGGACCACGCAGATGCGGAGAGGAGCGCCGGTGATTTCCCTGTTTTTCTTCATAGCTGATGTTTACGCAATAGCGACCGAGTGCTTCATCAGGATAACCGAAGCGGGCGTCCCCTGAACAGCGCGCAGGGGGAGCTCAGCTGACAGGTTCGGCCGTCTGGATTCGGTCGAGGCGGAAGGTGCGCTGCTCGTTGCGCAGATGGCAGTGGGCGATGAGCAGGTTGCCGTGGCACAGAAGCGGATCGATGACACGCTTCGTTCCGGAGCCGTGCTTGTCCCTGTACTCGATCTCAAGGCTGGTTCTTTCCTCCAGGGCTGAGGCGACAGGGTGATGCCCCGGGAGGTCATGATGGTTGGAGTCGGGGGGAGGCACATCGCCGCCCTGGGCTCTCAGCCAGTCTTCGACGGTTGCATCTCCGTCCTCTCCCAGCTCTTGCGCGAACCTCTGGAACACCTCGAAGGTAGCCTCCACGTCAGCCAGGGCGCGGTGGGCCTCTTTGTTCTCGATATCAAAGGCGGCACAGATCGTACCCAGCTGGTTGTTGGGGAAGCTGTACCTGCCGCGGGCAAGCTTTACCGTGTCGCAGACCGGTCCCTGGGAGAAGTCTTTTCGAGCCAGGCGGAATTCGACATGAAGGAAGCCGAGGTCGAAGGGAGCGTTGTGCGCCACCAGCACCCGGTTTTCCAGGAGCGCCTCGACCCTGGGCTGGATGTTGACGAAGAGGGGCGCATCCTCGAGATCTTCATCGTAGATGTCGTTGATCTCGCTGGCCTGCTCGGGGACCCGCCGTCCAGGCTGCACCAGGGTTTCGTAGGTTTCCTGCACCTGACCGCCAATGCTGGTGAGGATTCCGATCTCGATAATCCGGTGGCCGCTGTAAGGGTTGATGCCCGTGGTCTCAAAATCAAAAACCGCGATGGGGGCATCGGCAAGTCTTGTCTTTACCAGGGAGCTGTTCATGTGTCGTTTCGCAGGTTGGTCTGTCTGGAGCCAGCGAGCCGCGCTCCGATTGCAACGGTTAACCAACGAACATGGACCCTGCCGACCGGTTTGTCAATCCCCTGTGAAGCTGCCCTGTGATGAACACTGTGATTCGGCGAGCAGGCAGCCATGTGATAATAGAGAATTCAGGGGCGGCCCGTGGTCTCTCCGGGACGGCCGGTCGGCCCTGGTCCTGCAGGTCCGGGGAGCGGACAGCCGCGCTCCGAATCTGATTTCCCGCCGCGTTCGAGTTTGTTTTCTTGACTGGCTGCCTTCTGGAACAGAGACTTCGTAAGAATCATGTTGAAGCTTCAAATTACAGATAGCAGCGGAGTTTCCAGGGAACTCGACTTCGCTGAATTTCCCGTTCGAATCGGGCGTGAAGACAGTTCAGACATCGTTACGGGAGATTCTAAAACATCCCGCAGGCACGCCGTTATCGAGCTGGATGAAGGCAGTCTCTACATTTGTGACCAGGGTTCGAGCAATGGCTGTTTCCTGAATTCAGCCCGGGTCGAGCGGGAGAAGCTCGGTCCCGGTGATCAGCTTCGTCTTGGCAATACCCGGCTCGAGATCCGGGAGATTGACGGTCAGGGGCCTCCTGCCGTGCCGGAAGTGGAACCTGCAGTGGAAGTTACCGAAGCGGCAGTAGAAGAGCCGTCCGTTCAGGATCCTGCAGAGAAGGTCGCCGGCTCGGAGGGAACAGCCGGCCGCAGAAGCGAGGAGCTGGCGGCCAGCCTGGCGAGGCGGCGCAAGCTGGCTGTGCTTGGTCCGGTCTTTGTCCTCATCCTGCTGGGTGTCGGGGGCTATTTTCTTTTTGATGGTTACGTGAACCAGGAGCGGCCGGCTGTGCAGTGGAGCGCCGCCCAGCTGCGTCACCGGGCGGCCCTGGACCAGGTCAGCAAGTTTGCCTGGGAGAGCGGCCATCTCGAGTCGATCACACCTGATTTTCTCAATCGGGTAGCCGTCTCGAAGATCGAATTCTCGGAGGTCAAGTTCAGGGCAGGGGAGATGTCTTTCAGCCATCTGGACCGGATCCTGCGCGATCGTCGTCAGCTGGATGTGAACAATCGCATGTACGCCCTGGTCAGCCGGAGAGACAGGCTGCTGAGACAGCAATCCTGGAGGATGCTGTTTGAGTTCGTCGAGAAGGAGACGGCGGAGATTCTCCGCCTCGACCCCTCGATTGCGGGCAAGCTACAGCAGCTGAGCAAGAGCTGCGCGGATGCCGCGGACGAAAATTATGAAAGGTTCGTGTTTCACTCCGAGCATCTCGAGGGAATTGGGCAATACGGCGAAGCCCTCGATACCATTGCCTATGGTCGGGAACGTTTCAAAGGCACGGAGTACGTGGCCCGATTCGATAAGGTTCTTGCCGGGTTTCGAGAGCGGGCCACGAAGAGAATAGAGGAGGAGAAGGAGCTTCTCGTACAGCGGCGCAGCAAGCTGCTGAAGAGCAGCCTTGCGGTGGCAGAGGAAAAACCGCTATCACTGGCCGGGCAGCTCGTCGGTTTGTTGAAGTCTTCCCTCAGCGCGGTGGACCTGGCCGGACCCGCAGAGGAGATCGCCTCCTCGAAGCTGGTTGCCCTCGCCGCCGAAAAGCTGTCCGGAAAGAATCTTCTCCTGGCGGCCCGTTTCGCTTTCAACGCGATGCTCGCGGAGGAGGGCGGCAAGCTGTTGCTGAAGTACCTCGGCAAGGAGAGGGAAAAGGAATGCGTCGCCGACAGCGTCGCGGCGCGATTGCTCGCTGATGCCCGCGGGTTGGAGGAAGTGCCCGCCGGGGGGTTTACCTATACGCAGGGTAGCGGCTGGGAAGATACCGGGGATAGGACCCAGCGTCTCGCCCTCGTCGAGACCTCGAAGATTCTCAAGAAGTTCAAGCTGGTCAAAAGTGAGAAGAAACTGAACGATTATTTCGGCCAGCTGGTCGCGGTGATGTCCCGCCCTGAACTTCCAGCCGAGGGCCGGGAGCTGATTCGCGCAGGCACCATCGAACAGCTCGGCAAGCTCAGGGAGAAGACCTCGAGGGGGCTCGAGCGAATGGTGAAGCACACGGCCTTTTCTCGATTGAAGAAGGCGCGTGAAGAGCTCGACAAGCGCAGGGTGGAGGCGATCAGGATTATCTACGACAGCGAGATCTACCTGCCTGAGAGTCATGCCGACTGGCCCAAGGGAGATGAGGTCAACGGTCAGAAGGAGGTGGATGAGGCGGTGGAGCGCGTACGGGAGCTCTGGAACAGCGCGGCGAGTTTCGCCATCAGTCTCGACAAGTCAACCAACGCGATGAGCGAGCTGATCAGGGCCATCGAGGAGAGCTGTTACTCCGAGCTGAAATACTCACCCGCCGAGGGCGACAAGGGCGGGCTGCAGGATCTGCGTAACAACCTCGACAGGAAGATCGATCTCAAGAGCTTCGCACAGAACCGGGCTGACCTCGATGCCTACACCTACAACCGCAAGGTAGAGGGCTACAACAAATCCCTCAAGAGCGAAGACATAGCCGAGACAGACAAGCAGCATGCCGTGGTTTTGAATGATTACCGCGAGATGATGGGCCGTCGCCGGCTTTTTCTCGATGAGCGGCTCTGTCGGGCCACCAGGAAACACAGCGCCGTCTGCGATTCAGCCGGGAAGATCTGGCACAGCGGCTCTGATGGAAGTCCGAGTTCCAGGGCCAAGGCCGAAGGCTTTCCGAGCGGGGTCGGTGAGAACATAGCGATCGGCTATTCCAACCCGGTGGACACCTGGGAGCGCGGCTGGTATCGCGCCAGCGATCACCATCGCAACGGCCTGGGTGAGCGCTGGACCTGCCTTGGCTACGGCTATGCCGGCCGGGTGGGAACGCAGAACTTCTCCGCTGTCCCGGTGCCCTTCAAGTAATCGCAACGGCTTCAGCCGGCGGATTTTATTCGAGCGTGAATTCAGGCAGGGGAACGATCGCTCCACCCTTTACCGCTGACTCGTGGGCGCAGATGCCAACGCAGGTCCAGTTGGCCGACTGTACGGCGTTCGGCCACGGGTCGCGGTCATCCAGGAGAGCCGACACGAACTCGTTCACCATATGCGGATGGGAGCCCCCGTGTCCGCCGCCCTGGACGAAGGACAGGTGGTCGGAATCCTCGATGCTCTGCGTGAACTTCTGGATCTCTTCGGGGAGAAGGTGGGCGTAATCAGGCACCGTAACGAGCTCGGGGATCTCTCCCTCGGGTTTCTTCGCGGTATGGATCACGTGCTTATCATCCTCTACGAGGGTCCATTCGAAGGATTTCTTCGTACCGTAGACATCGAAGGACTCACGGTACTGGCGGGCCGTGTCGAAGAGGAAACGCCAGATGTGGGCGGCGATGTCAGAGTCCTGCAGCTTGATGTGGCAGCTTTGTACGGCGCTCGAGTTTCCGGATTTCTCGGCGAGATCCTCGCTGATGGTTCCTGAGCCGATGCAGGAGACGTATTCGGCTCGTCCGTTGACGAGCCCAAGAACCGGGCTCACCACGTGGGTGGCGTAGTGCATGGGGATCATATGCTCCCAGTACTCCGGCCAGCCCTCCATGTCCTGCGGATGGGAGGCCTGCATATACTGGATCTTGCCGAGCTCTCCTTTTTCGTACATCTCCTTGATGAAGAGGAACTCCCGGCTGTAAACGACAGTCTCAGCCATCATGTACTTGAGGCCGGTTTCCCTGACCAGCTCGCAGATCTCGCGGCATTCTTCGATCGTGGTGGCCATCGGAACAGTGCACATCACGTGCTTGCCGGCCTTGAGGGCGGCGATGGACATGGGCGCGTGATCCGGGATCGGGCTGTTGATGTGGACGAAATCGACCTCGGGGTCGGACAGCACCTCATCGTAGCTCGTGTGGCGCCGCTCGATGTTGAACTGGTCGCCGATTTCGTTGAGCTTAGACTCGGTTCTCTGGCAGATCGAGTGAATCTCCGCGTTTAGGTGGGCCTGGTAGATGGGTATGAACTCAGCTCCGAAGCCAAGTCCGATGATCGATACCTTCATTTTCTTGTCGCTCATTTTCGTAAAGCTCCCGCTGATGGGCCGAACGGCTTCCGGGAAAACAATGGAAGCCCGGCAGGTTGAGTAAGCCTTGGATTTTCTGTAAGCGGGCCGCTGATTGCAAGGCAGATCGAGGTGTTTTCGGATATCCGGGGGAAGACGTCAGCTTAACGGGTGGGCAGGAGGTACAATTGTCCCGGGGCAAATATCATCATGATCCGCGTGAAAAGAAAAAAACGTTTCACTGCCTTGCTGATTCTCGCGGCGCTGCCGGCCTGCGCGGCGCTTTTCGCCCACGAGCGCAAGCGTGGCAGCATCGGCTATATCGACAAGACCGGCCGGGTACTCATTACCAGCCGGGTGCTGCACGAGGCGGGCAGCTTCTCGGGAGGTCTTGCCCGGGTTCGTCTTCACGAAAACAAGGTGTACAAATACGGCTATCTTGACCGCAAGGGGAAGATGACGATTCCAGCCCGGTTTGACTGGGCGCGGCATTTTTCCGAGGGAAAGGCCTGGGTCGAATCAGCTGAAGGGCGCGGCTATATCGACAATCGTGGCCGACTGGTCATCAAGGGGGAATACCGGGCCGGTGGAGATTTCAGCTCTGGCCTGGCCGCCGTCGGCACCGCGAGCGGCTTCGGCTATATCGATGGCGGGGGAAAGATGGTGATTCCCGCGAAATATTCATCAGCCGGAAGGTTCAGCGAGGGGCTCGCCCCGGTGGGTCTTGGCGGCAAGCTCGGCTATATCGATCGGGTCGGCAAGCTCGCCATCTCGCCTCGTTTTGAAAAGGCCTACGATTTCCACCAGGGCCGGGCACGGGTTCTTCTCGATGGGCGCATAGCCTACATCGAGAATACCGGCAAGGTTGTCATCGGGCCCCTGGAGGGGGTGAGCAGGGCGTTTGATTTCAGGCACGGCCTGGCGCGAATCCGCGTCAAGACGCGCTGGGGGTTTATTGATCGCTCCGGTAAACAGCTGATTCCACCAAGTTATTTCGCGGCCTATGATTTTTCCGAGGGGATGGCGAGCGTACAGAACGAGAAGGGCTGGTCCTGTATCGGTCCTGACGGAAGGATCCTGCTGCGGATGGGGCAGGATTGGCTGATGACCTATTCCGGGGGGCTCGCGCCGATCATCAGGAATCGCAAGGTCGGCTACGTGAACCGCGAGGGAAAGATGGTGATCCAGCCCCGGTTCCTGCGGGCCTTCGAGTTTTCCGAGGGCTTCGCCAGCGTCGAACTGGAATGAGCGCCACCCGGGAAACCTACTGACAGGCCTCCGTTGGTGTTTCGCAGCTCAGCTCATCCTCGGTCGGGTCTTCCCCGCATTCGATCGGCTCGGCCGGGGCGGCCCCGCCTATGAAGAGGTAGTTCAGCAGATAGACGGCGTCGGTAAGATCTACCACCCCAGTGTCGTTGACGTCGGCAGCCTTCATGCAGCCGGGAGCTCTTCCGCCTGTGAAGAGGTAGTTGAGAATGAAGACAGCGTCGCTGATACCGGGTCCGGCAGCCCCTTCTACCATTCCGCGTAAAAAGACGGGTGGGCAGTCAGGTCCGCAGCCGGCCTCTACCTCGAGGATCCCATCAGCGTCCGGTGGGCCCAGCGCGCCAATCTCCTCCGCGTTCAGGACGCCGTCAATGAAGAGGAAGCTCGACAGGTAGCCGCCGCTGGTCTGTCCATTGTCGTCCGTCAGGGTGTAGAAGAAAGGGGTGGCATCGTTGCGTGAGTACATCGCCCAGCGGCCATCCGCTGCTCCGAGGTTCTGTTCGCCCGCGTCTTGTCCATCGATGTATTTGTGGAGAATGATGGACCCACCCTCCAGGGAGAAGACGAAGGCTATCCGGTGCCAGGTGTCGGCCTGGATAATGCCGCTGTAGCTGCCGCTGATTCCAATGCCGCCGTTCTGCAGGTTGACAAACAGATCTCCATCGTTGGAGTTCGATGCGTTCGTGTTCAGTAGCGACAGCCAGCCGTCGGCGGCAAAGGAACTCGATGGGACGAGCATGTCAAAGACCAGGCTGTAGTCATTGACATAATTCCCGGCGCCATTTGGAACGGCTCCGTGGGTTACAAGGAACCCCATGGCGTTTTCCTCCGCCTTGGGGAATTTCATGACCTGGGCCTCCTCGCCGCCAATCGGAGCAATATCGAAGTCGGAGGTCGATCCGAATTCCGTCGCGGCCGAGGTGGCGCCATTGGGGCCATCGCTGTATTGCAGGGAGCCGAAGCCTCTCGATGCATCCAGGTCACCCCCGGTGAAATCCCATTGGGTGATGGCTGCGCCCGAAGGCTGCTCAGGGGGAATATTGATTGGCGGGGGAGGTTCGGGAGCTTCGCCCGTACGGGGCATGCGGTTCAGGCGGATGGAGTCAAAGGAATCTCCCTCCCTGTCAATTGCGTTGATGACCAGGGTGTCCTCTGTGACATCGACGCGTACGTAGTGATGAACGTATTGGACGACGCGCTGGATCTGGTCCCACTCGCCATCGAATTCGTCTTCCCAGAGGCGCCCACCTGCTCCGGAGGTCTGGATGTAGGCGATCCTGCGTCCGGTATCGGGAGGCGTGAAGATCCCGCGTTCGTAATCGTGGATGTGTCCGGTGAAGTCCACGTCGACTCCCGCCGTCTCCAGGAGTGGAACGACATGCATGCGAAGCTGGGCGTAGAGGGTCTCCTCGTAGATCTCGGAGTAGGGCGGGTGATGGTGGAATACCAGCAGCCAGTTGGCTTCCTGGGCGGCATCTGAGAAGAGATCATTGTAGAGCCACTGGTATTGCTCGCTGCCGGGCATGAAGGGGAAGTTTGAATCGAAGATGACGAAGTGACAGCCGGCGTAGTCAAAGGAGAACCAGTGCTCATTGCCGGGCTGGGCCAGGTAGTCGTAGAACCAGTGCGAGTTCCTTTCGTGGTTGCCGATCGCCGTGTAGAAGGGGATGTTCTTCGACAGCGGCTGCAGGGGAGAGAGAAACTCCACTCCCCACGAGGCGTAGACATCACCGTTGTCGACGACATCACCGAGTCCTACGGCGATGTCAGGTTCGTCGGCCGCCATCAGCCTCGATATCTCGCCAAAGACCGAAGGATTTGCCTGGTTGTCTCCCCAGACGGTGAAGCGCATCGACGCCTGGTCTTCCGGCGCCGTTGTAAAGGTCTCGGGCGCGCTCTCGATGAGCTCGGCTCCCGCTTCTGAGCGGACGAGGTATTCAAACTCCTCTCCCGCCGAGAGACCTTCGAGCCTCACCTCGTGGATTCGGCTTACGCCGGGATGAGAGGCTTCCTGCCAGTCTTCGCCAGCGCGGCGATAACGAACCGTACCGCTAGCCTCGGAGAAGGTCTCCCACATGACGGTGATCTCACCCGGGGTGACCCACTGCAGATACGGGCCCTCCTTGATGCCGGGGTCGCCGGCAGGGGGCTCTACGGCGCATTCCTCGCCCGCGACCGGTTCGGTGTCAAGGGGTCCATCGGAGATCCCCCCGAGCAGAGCGATTTCTTCCGCACAGAGGGCCGCGTCGCGGATCTGTACAGCGTTCAGATGCACGGTTCCCATCTCCTGCGGAGCTCCAACTTCGCCGGACTCATCCGCGAAGAGCAGGAACCAGTCCACCGGGTTGCCGGCCGGGTAGAGGCTGAATCGTCCATCTACGGTCACCGCGCCGGCATTTCTCTGCACCTCGGCTCCATCGATGTAGCTGATGTAGGCTCCCGAGGCGCTGTCGACCACGAGCGCCAGGCGGTGCCACCTGTTCGCCGTGATGGCGCCGCTGTAGTTGCCGCTGATTCCGATGGCTCCATCTCCCCTGAGGAACCAGTCTCCATCGTTGCCGCAGGCGAGAGGGGCCGTCGAGCCGTTCTCGTTCTGGCAGGAGTTGGTCTGGTAGAGCGAGACCCAATCGCCTGTTTCGGGGAACCTTACATCCATGACCAGGGTGTAGCTGTTGAGGTAGGAGCCTCCGCCGTTGGCGTTGAGACCGTGTCGCACCGTCAGCGCGTTGCCATCGGTAACCACGGCATAGGTCGTTTCATCCCCGTCGATATCGGCTGAGGCGAACCGAATGGAAGGGTCGATTCCGGGGAAGGCGGAAAGGATGAGCTCCTCGGCATTCGAGGAGGATGAGAGGTCGCCATCAAGATCCCAATGGGCGACGTTTTCAGCCCGCGCGGTACAGGGAAAGAAGAGAAAGAGAAAGGCAGCGGCAAGACATCTGGGTTTTGTTTTGAACATACAACTGCTCGGTGGTTTCACTCGGATTCGGAAAATAGAACGGACAGGCCTTCCCTGCTATTTTCCAGCTTCAAACTCCGGGATTGAAGCAGCTAATGAGAATTATCCCGGATCGTCTGAGAATGCCGTACAGCGCTGGAGAAGGAAATAAAATGGCGCGCCAGGGAGGACTTGAACCCCCGACCACCGGATTAGAAATCCGGTACTCTATCCAGCTGAGCTACTGGCGCGCTCCTGAAATTCCATTCGGCCGGCTTCGCTGCGGCGAAGCCTCGTCGGAGAAGATAGCAGGCGCTTCGATGACACGCAAGTTCACTCGCTCGGGGGAAACCGGTCCGGGAGGGAAAAGCGTTGTCAGGCCGCGGGGCCGCCGTGGCGCAAAATGGCCCTTGAGCGCGGCAGGCAGAGATCCAGGACCCGCTCTCCCTCGATCACGAGGTTGATCTCCGGAAGCCAGCTCTCGGCGCTTTCCTGGTGTTCTCCCCTGTGCGGAGACTCAAGGATCATCGTCTGCTCGGTTTCGGGATGAAGGTCTCCGGAGAAGAACTCCGGGGGCAGATCCTTTACCTTGAAATCGGCATCCGCTCCCGGGAGAATCTCGATATCGAGCTTGTGTTCATAGTCTTCCTTCTCAAACCGGCAGACCCTGATCGGCTTGTCGCCGAAGTTCCGGACCCTGCACTGGAAGGTGCTCTTGAACTTTCTGCGGCCTTTTTTCTGTTCGGGTGTCCACTTCATGAAGAAGTCGATGTCGCGGTTCAGGCGCAGCCTCTCGCTGTCAGAAACAAGGAAGTAGGTCTCATGTTTTTCAGTACACTCCAGCAGCTCGATCCAATTGCTCGAGTACTCTTTGAGGATGCCCAGATGGCGGCAGGTCTCGTCACCGTTTTTCGACTCAACGATGACCCTGGAGCCGATATAGCGTTCGAGGATCGGCTCGAAGCGGTTGCTCACGGCGCCCAGCGCCTCCTCCCCGATCTTCTTGATGCCCGCGTCCTGGCTCTTGGCCTGAGATGAAGATGCCTTACCCCTGGTCTGGGCGACGACCAGCCCCATCGACTGGCTGATGGCATCCTTGAAGGCGTTGGAGAGATTGCGCAGCCCGCGGGCGAGCTTCTTGATGAGACCTCGATTTTTCAGGGAGTTGACGTCTTTGAGCCTTCGGGCCTTGTCTTCCTCATCGAGCTCTTCGTGGTAGCGTTCGACTGCGAGGATCTTGTCCATCTGGTTCTCAAAGACAATGTAGCTCGTCTCGGCATTGCCGGTGTCATCCGCGCGGGCCTCCGAATAGATGACCTCGATGCCTCCCGGATAGACCGTCAACTCGCCCCAGACCGGATCCTGGCCCTCCAGCTCAATGCTGACGTTGAAGTTGCTGAAGTGTTTCAGGCAGCGATCGAGCGCCCAGCGTTGGATGACAAAGCTGATCAGGGCCGCTCCAAAGACGAAGATCAGGGTGATATAAAAAATATTATCCATTTTGTTTCCGCGAATTCACTTCGGTGGCTGGTTGCGACGGTCTCCAGAGCTTTAAATCTTTATCAACCGTCTGCCTGAAGCAATCTATTTCCGCGTCATCAGGTTTATAGGCCCTGCCCGTCGGCGCAGGCATTGGAGCAGCCCGCGATGGGAAGACACTCGGTTCCAAGAGCCGGAGGCGCGCCTCCCATAAAGAGATAGGCCAGAGAGTGGATCGCATCGGTGAGGTTCAGCTCTTCATCGCCGTTGACGTCAAGCAGGGTGAGGTTCGCCGGGTCTCCGATGTTGCCATCCTGGCATGGCAGCCGGGCGGGACTGCCGAGGAAGAGATGGCCGAGCAGGGCGATCGAGTCGGAGATGTCCATGCCGCCGTCCTGGTTCAGGTCCCCGGGAACCTGGAGGCCGCCCGGGGGGGCGCCAGGGTCTGGTAGGCCCGGGGTGCCATCGCTGACGCTGCTGGGCCGCCAGGCGCCAGGTGAGCGAAGGGCTTCGCCATCGGTGAGTGGGTCGATGAGCTGCAGGGAGGGGCCGCCGCCGTCGGTCTCCGGATGCCAGCTGTCGTTGTAGCTGATCCTGAGGGTCTCGGCTCCACTCGAGTCGATCAGTGAGAAGGTCTCGCCGCCGTTGGACAGGTTACCGGAGAACTCGCCGGCCACAAGGATCCTTTCGAGGTCGTAGCGCGAGGCGAACGCCTCAAGGTTCTCGACGATCAGCAGGCGCTCACCGGGCTGCAGGCTCGTCGCGCCGCCGGCGGAGAAGTCAAAGCGGATGCCGCCCTCGATACTCGCCCCGGTAAGGTCGAGCGTCGCGGGTGAAGAATTCCACAACTCGATGAACTCAAAATCACCCGGGTCGTGGCCGCCCTCCTCTTCCTCCGGGCGCGGATGGTACATGAGCTCTGTTATTCTCAGGGGGGAGAGGTCGGCGGTGTATTGCGCCTCGGCGAGGGAGCTCCAGTTGCCCCGCCTCAGCACCCTGGCCTTGAGGGTGGTGGTTCCCTCGAGGGTCAGGGGATCGCTGTATCTTGAAGCCGCAGGGGAGGCGGCGCCTCCCTCGAGGCGTGGGTCGCTTCCATCCGTGGTGAAGTAGATCGTGCCGATATCGACGCTGATGCCGACCTCCAGTCCGCCGCCGCCGGCGGGAATGGTTCCGCCGTGAGGTTCGAGAGCCGGCGGCGAGAGCTCTGCAACCAGCTCGCGTCGGGCAAGCTGGGCGAGAAAGATGTTCCTGCGTCGCGGAAAATACGTGTTCAGCAGCCACTGCTGGTAGGCGACGTAGTGCTGGTTGCGGTGGAAGAGGTCGTACTGCTCCCTGGAGCCGGAGCCCTGCAGGACGTCACGGCGGAAATCACCCCAGCGCGCCGATTCGGCGACGACCGCACGCCAGACCTGGTCACGGCGTGTAAGCCACCTCGCCAGCACCTTGTCGGTGCCCAGCGCTCCGTCGTTGTAGAAGTGCTTGTGAACCCTGTCTGCAAAGCGCAGACGAAACTCGGGGTTGGCCCGCAGCGCATTGTAGAGACGCGTTGGCTTGTTGTTGTTGTTGAGCCCGGTGCGGTCGCGGTTGAGGATGATGTCGAGGTCAGGCTGGGGCGGCGGCGGGTTGTTCTGGTGGCGGGAGATGATGAGCTCGGAGTCCCAGCAGAAGAACTGGTAGCCCGGGCCGCCTTCGCGCTTGCTGCCAGCGTACCAATTGTGTCCATCCCAGTCATCGTTGCCCAGATAGAAATTGAGCAACATGTAGTCGATGAGGTTGTCGACGTCGAGCAACTCGCGGATCCTGGCGTAGCCGTCTGCCGAGGAGACTCCGGAATTGGCTATGCTCATCATCCTGTTCCAGTTCGACAGGTTACCGTCGACCGCGGTGGTAACATTCTGGACATCGTAATCCTCTCGTTCCCCATCTCCGTAGGCTGCCATGAACGGAGCCGAGGGCCTCTCGTGGAGATTGTAGAAGCCCCAGTAGAGACCGTTGATGTAGAGATGTACGAAACGTCCATGGGGCGAGGGCTGGCCCATGGCGAGCTGCGAGTCGCGGATGAACTGGTCCCGCAGGTACTGGGCCCTGGGGTTCTGATACCAATGCCAGTGGGTCCACGAGTTATTGAAAAAGGCGCGCAGGACGACCGTGTCGAACTCATCGGTCGAGTTTGAGCCCTGGGGCTCAGCTTCAAAGAGGGGGTAGCGCAGCTTGCCCGGTCCGTAGTCGCGTTTGAACAGCAGCCGAAAAGAATGCTTCGGGAAATTTGGCGAGCGGCTGGATCCTCCCTGGATACGGATTCCGCAGTTGACCTGGAAACCCTCCTCTTCACCCTCGGGATCAAATAGCTCGACCGAGGCGGGCCGCTCCCAGCCGACTCCCTCTGATTGGGAGTTGAGGTAGATCCCGCGGGAGCCGAAGAGATCATCACGGCTCATGACGATCGATAGCGTGGGGATGTCCTTCAGGTCGTCGACGATGCTTTCACGGTAGACGCCATTGAAGAGGTCGTTGTCACCGACGACCTCGGGGTCCATCTCGTAGTCCGCCGGTCGACCTGCCCAGGAGGCTGGATAGCCCGGCTGGTCGTTGGACTGGCTCACCACCTGCGAGGGGAATACATAGGTGTGGGTCATGACGTCGGAGGGCTCGTAGCCCTCGCGAAAAGAGGCGGCCCGGACCGTGGCCGTCCTCGAGATCTCGATGGGCCCCCTGTAGGCCGCGCCGTCACTGGGTCCCGCAGGCGCGGAGCCGTCGGTGGTGAAGCGAATCGCCGCGAGTGGATCGGAGGATGAGAGCTCCAGGGTGAAGGGCTCCTCGTAGCAGCCGCGCTCGACGCTGAAGGCGGGGGAATCCAGGAAGCCGATCACGCCGTCGCCGTTCGGCTCTCCCGGGGTCGGCTCGATGTAGTAGCCTTCACGGCCCAGGGCGTCCCGTCCATAGGAGACGTCCTCGAACTGGCGAGGGTACCCGGGGGAGAATTCAGAAAGCACGGTCACTCCGTCCGGAGCGACCAGGGCGAGGTATTCACCATCGGAGCGCAGCCTGAAGCTGGTGTGGAGGCGCGTCTCAGCCGCGAGCTCGCCGGGCTCGACCCCGGCGGCATAAACGACTGCGTATCCTCGCGGGGGGATGATGAGCTCCGGAAAGCGCCAGCGGTCAAGCTCCTCGGGAGTGTCTGTCAGGAAGTACCCGCGAAGATTGACCTGGGTGGTACCGGGGTTGTGGAGCTCGATCCAGTCGTGGCGGTCTCCGTTCGAGTCCGGCAGGCCCTCCTCGTTGTCGGCGAGAAACTCGCTGATAAGAGTCGACCTCTCCTTCTGCGCGGCAGCCTGGGGAGGGCTGCCGAGATGAGCGAGAGAGAATAGAAGTAGAACGAGGGCCGCCGGCCCGGCCCGGTTTCGGGGATACATGACCGGGCTATTTTAGCATCTGCAGGCGCCGCATACATCCCGATAGGAGAAGCTTCAGCAGGGGCGCGCTGCAGAAGGCGGGGAGGACAAAGCCGTTTGAGGCCCGGGTTTCTTCTGGACTGCCTCGCTGTCAAGGCGATAGGCTTCGGGGCGCGTATCTGGGAACAGGCCGAGGTGGCGGAACTGGCAGACGCGGGGGACTTAAAAGACTCTGCCACCCCCAAGGGCGTCAACTCACACCGGGTCACACCAACCGTTAAACACTAGTTGTTGGCAGGTTTAGGGACGCTGGATGCAACGCCGTATAGGTTTGCGTCAATAGCCCCCTAAGCCCCCTTTTTGGCCTCCTTAGGCCCCCTTTAGTCACACTTTGGTCATACCAGGGCT
>Ga0310124_10000498_pt1 | contig 27078 bp, 17 predicted proteins | sample CB11b_AW_Bot5_MG_FD_203507 | JGI IMG/M metagenome (GOLD analysis project Ga0310124, IMG submission 203507) | Marine microbial communities from Western Arctic Ocean, Canada - CB11b_AW_Bot5 | ecosystem: Environmental > Aquatic > Marine > Oceanic | place: Canada: Western Arctic Ocean | collected...
CGCCGCGAGCGGGTGATATTACGCACCGAGCGCTGCACTTTTCGTCCGCCACCCGGCGCACTTTTGCTCCGCCCTTCACACTAGAGCGTTTTGAATCCAAACGTAACGTCATGAACGTCGGCATCGCTGAGTCTGGCGCGGAGGGCGAAGCAGGCGACCCCGCTGCGGGTCGTCGATGCAGCACGACAAAGCCAGGCGCGGCTGTAGCCAGTTCAGGACGCTACGTTTGGATTCAAACCGCTCTAGCAGGCCGCTAAGCAACCCGCGATGACGCTCCGAGAGGTGTTTTCAGACACTACTTTCGTCTTGCGAATCATCAATTGCAGCGAGGTATCGATGCTTGACGCGCGAATCATGGTTGATCTAACGGGGCCCAATTGGGTTGATTAGCGGCCTTCTAGGGCCCTTGTCCGTCCCGCCGTACAGGTGGTGCAAACCATCGATAGACCGTCGGCAGGACGAGCAGCGTAAGGAGTGTTGAAGTGACAAGACCGCCGATAACGACGGTGGCCAGCGGTCGCTGGACCTCCGCTCCGGCGGTCGTGGCCAACGCCATGGGGACGAAACCGAACGACGCGACCAACGCGGTCATCAGCACCGGCCGTAGGCGGATGCGCGCCCCTTCCCTGGCGGCAACGTCGACCGGCATTCCTTCCCGTCGTTTCTGCACGATGTAGGAGACGAGGACCACGCCATTGAGAACGGCTATGCCGAAAAGTGCGATAAATCCAACCCCCGCGGAGATGGAAAAGGGATACCCTCGCAGGGCCAGGGCGAAAAGTCCGCCGGAGATGGCCAGGGGCACGTTGAGGTAGATCAGTGCAGCCAGGCGTATCGAATTAAAGGTGCTGTACAAGAGGACAAAGATAAGCAGCAGTGCCAGGGGCACGAGTATGGCGAGTCGTCGGCTTGCGGCCTTAAGGTTTTCGAACTGGCCGCCCCAGTCCAATGTCCAACCCGGCGGCAGGTCGAGTTCGCGATCCAAAAGCTCCTGGGCTTCGTCGACGAACGACGCCAGGTCGCGACCTCGAACATTGGCTTCTACCGTGATGCGCCGGCTGATGCTTTCCCGGCTGATCTGCGCAGGGCCTTCTTCGACTTCGATCGAGGCGAGTTGGGACAGGGGGATAAGCCGTACGCCGCTGTTTTTGGCGGCAGGCCCCGCGATCTTGAGGTCGGCGATGTCCTGAACGTCTCTCCTGGTCGATGGGTCGAAGCGGACTTGCAGTGCGTATCGCTGCTGCCCTTCAAGGACCGTGCCGACCTGCCGGCCGCCCAGTGTGGCCACCACTTCGAGCACGTCGTCGGCGTTAATGCCATAGCGGGCGATGGCGTCGCGGTCGATGCGCACGCGGATCGTGGGAAGACCGATGACCTGCTCTGCTTTGACGTCGGCCGCTCCGGGGACCTGGCGGATGAGCATGACGGCCTGGTCGGCTTTCTGCTTCATAATTTCGAGGTCATCGCCGAATATCTTGATGGCGACGTCGCTTCTGACACCGGAAATCAACTCCGCAACGCGAAGCTCGATGGGTTGCGAATAGCTGTAGATCGCTCCGGGCACCTTTTTCTGGAGCGTTTCGTCGATCGCCACGATAAGAGCTTCCTTCGTTGAATATCTCCAGGTGTCTCTTGGATTGAGCATAATGAAGGTGTCACTGATCTCGACGCCCATGGGGTCGGTCGCGATCTCTGCACGACCGGTCCGCGAAACCACGGTTTTAATTTCGGGGAATTCTTCTCGCAGCGTCTGTTCGACGCGGCCGCTGATCGCGTTGGACTGCTCGAGGGAAACGCTGGGCAGACGCCAGATTTGCATCGCGATGGCGCCCTCGTCGAGCTTGGGGATGAACTCGGCACCGAGAAACGGCACCACGCAGAGGCTCACCGCGAATATAACGAATGCGGTCGCGAAGGTGCGTATTGGACGACGCGCTGCGGCATTGAGCACGGGGTGATAGATGCGTTTGGCAACCCGAAGCAGAATGGGTTCTTTCTCTCTCACGCGTTTCAGGAAAAACGATGCCAGCACAGGCATCAGCGTGACGGCACATACGAGTGAGCCAATCAAGGCAAAGGCGACGGTGAGGGCCATCGGCCGAAACATCTTTCCCTCGATGCCACGGAGGGCAAGTATCGGCAGGTACACGATGATGATGATTCCAACAGCAAACGTCACGGGTCGTACGACTTCGTGGCAGGCCGCGCGGACTTTTTCCAGATGTGGACGCTTGTCGTCTCGGTGTTCGTGGACATAACGGACGATGTTCTCAATCATCACCACCGAACCGTCGACGATGAGGCCGAAGTCAATCGCCCCCAGGCTCATCAGGTTCCCGCTCAGACCGGCGATTCGCATGGCCGTGAATGCGATCAGCATGGACAGTGGAATCGCCGAGGCGACAATCAGTCCGCCGCGGAGGTTTCCCAGAAGAAGCAGCAGAATGACCACGACCAACAGCCCGCCTTCGCTGAGGTTGACGACCACGGTCCTGATGGTGCTCTTCATCAGCTCCGTGCGGTCATAAAACGTGTCAATCGTCACTCCTTCCGGAAGTGATTTCTTGATCTGCTCGATTTTCTGCTTGACATTGTCGACCACGACACGCGAGTTTTCTCCCATAAGCATCATGACGATGCCGACCACGGCCTCGCCGCGGCCGTCTCGAGTGACAGCACCCTGCCGAATCATCGGGGCGAATTCGACACGTCCCAGATCTCTGACATAGATCGGCGTGCCGCCGTGTTCGTCGTGCTTGACGATAATGTTGCCCAGGTCATCCAGCGATTCGATGAGACCCTCGCCACGAACGAGGTATTGCTCGCCCTGGTGGTCGATGGAACCCCCGCCGACGTTGCGGTTGTTGGCCTCGACTGCCTTCAGGACATCTCCCACAGGGATGCTGTAGGCGGCCAGACGATTCGGATTGAGCGTCACCTGGTACGTCTTGAGTTCACCGCCGAAAGAATTTACTTCGACGATGCCGGGAACGCTTCGAAGCTGGTAATTGACATGCCAGTCGAGAATGGTCCGCAATGCCATGGGGCTGTAACCCTCGCCGCGAACCTCGAACTGGTAGATCTCGCCAAGACCTGTGGATATGGGGCCCATCTCCGGCTCGCCGTATCCTTCGGGAATCTGCCCACGGGCCTCGGTGAGCCGCTCGCCGACGAGTTGGCGTGCCCAGTAGATGTCGGTGTCCTCTTCGAAGACGACGGTGACGACGGACAGGCCGAACTTGGATACCGAGCGGATTTCTTCGATGGCCGGCAGCCCGCTCATCGCGGTTTCGACCGGGAACGTGATGAAGCGTTCGACTTCTTCAGGGGCAAGGCCCGGAGAGTTGGTGAGGATCTGCACCTGGATATTGGTGACATCGGGAACGGCGTCAATGGGAAGTTCTGCAAGCGAATTGAAGCCGACAGCGGCCGCCAGAAACCAGAGAACAACAACCAGGAAACGGTTATTGAGCGAGAAATCAATGATGCAAGACATCTGCACGCCCTCTAGTGGCTGTGTCCACCGCCCATTTCCTCTTTTGCCGCTTCGGACTTGAGCACGAAGGTGTCACCCATGGCGACCTTGTCACCTGCGCGAAGCTCGCCGGTAACTAAGGCGTGCTTTCTGGATTGGCCGCGAATCTCAACCGCCACCACGCGAAACGTGGCCGGATCCGTCTGTTGAAAGACGACAAAGCCCTTCTTGACGCGCTGCACCGCCGCGCGAGGCACCAGAAGACCCGCCGTGTGTTTGGTTTTGTCGGACGCGCCGTCCGCGAACACGCTCATCACGCCGAACATGCCCGAGCGCAGTCGCGATTCGCGGTTGTCGAGAACAACACGCACGTCGACGGTTCGAGTTTCGGAGTCGAGCTGATCGGCGATGTATTCGATGCTGCCTTCGAAGAGTTCATCGGGGAAAGCATCGAGTCGTACCGCGGCCTTCTGCCCCTTCTTGAGCAGTCGCAGATCTCGTTCGTAAGCGCGGCCGATCAACCAGATGTTCGAGGGGTCAACGATCACGAACGCCTGAGAATCGTCCTTGAGCATTTCTCCCTGGACGACGTGCTGCTCGACCACAACGCCCGCGAACGGAGACGTCATGCGGTAAAGAGTGAGCTCTGAATCAGAGGCCTCAGGGAGTCCTTTGACTTCGGAGTCCGATACGCCAATGGCGTGAAGATGAAGATGGGTCAGCCGCTTTTCGATGCGCGCTTCGGCAAGAACGTTCTGAGCTTCGAGGTAGTCGCGTTCGGATGACACCTTCTGATTCCAAAGCCGCTCCTCACGACTGAAGTTGCTTTCGGCGAGACTTTCGCGGGCAATCGAGGCGAGGTACGCTGCTTTGGCTGAGGCCAGCTCACGGCTGTCCAGCACGGCAAGCATCTCACCGGCCTTGACCGCATCACCCAATCTCTTGTTGACATTTCTGACGACGCCCGGCACTCGCGGCACGACGTGGGCCACGCGGGTAGCGTTCCAATGAACCTCACCAGTAAGCTCGAGTGTCAGCGACAATGTGCCGTGCCTTACGGTCGCTGTACTCAGTTGCAATGCCCGAAGCTTATCCGCATTCAGGTGGACGATGCCTTCCTCGTGGTCGTCGTGGCCTTCGTCATCGTCATGACCTTCGTGGTTGTCATGGCCTTCGTCGTCAACTGCGTCGTGCTCAGCGTGATCCTGGTGATCGTGCTCGTCGTGATTGTCCTGAGCGGTCGCCGCAGTGCCTGCAAACATGCCGATGGCAACAATGCCGATTAGCAGCGTTGTTGTTCTGTTCATTGAGTGGGACCCCTGGGTTCTGAAGTTTCGTCGATCGTTACTGTCGCAATGGGCTGGCCGATGAGCTGTTCGACATCGGCGAGCGCCCGGTGATAGGAGGCAATTGCATCAATCTGTTGTGACTGGATGTCGATCAGCGTGCGCTGAGCATCGAGGACATCAAGGTAACCGAGTTTCCCTTGCGTGAAGGCTTCGCGGGTTGCCTCAAACGAGGACCGGGCCGCGGGAAGCACGTCGCGTGTCAGGGATGTTGCTTCGGCGTATGTGGCGGCAAGTTCCTCGTAGTTTACCGAAAGTGCGGATCGAACACGGACCTCTGCCGCTCGACGCTCTTGCTCGGCTTTCTTCACGTTGACTCTGGCCTCGAGGACGCCGCCCTGATTTCGATCAAACAGGGGAAGCGGCAGCGAGAGGCCCACGACGAACGCGGTGTCATCGACATCGTTGAAGTGGCGAACCCCTGCTTCGACCTCGACGTCGGGCACTGCCCCGGTTCTGGCAAGTTGAACTGCAGCGTGGCGCCTGGACATTTCGACGGCCCAGCGGGCGACTTCGGGATTCCGGCTGACGAACCGTGCCAGCGTTTCTGCCGGCGGCAGTTCCTGTAACATTTCGAAAGGACCTGTGACCGCCTGAAACTCGGGAGCGGTGCTTGACCACGTGGCGGCAAGCTCTATGCGAGAGCGGTTGAGTTCACGGCGGGCCCTGACGAGGGCGAGTCGACTTGTAGATACGACGACGCTTGATCGTGATTTCTCAACCGGAGAGACATCACCTGCTTCAATGCGTGTGATGACGATATCGAGAACCTCCTGGGCAAGGTTGCGAGTTTCTTCGGCAAGTTCGACATGTCCCTGGGCTGCAAGAACATCGACAAAGCGTTTTGTGACTTGCGTCAGAACTTCGATGCGCTTGGTTTCGTAATCGAACCCGGAAAGTTCCCGCTCAAGAGAAGCAAGGTGTGTGCGCTTTCGGATTTTCCCTCCCAACAGGAAGCCCTGGCTGAGGCTCACGGTCGTCTCGGCTCCATCGAACCCGCTCAGCGGGCCGCTTCCGCCAATGTTTTCGACTTCAACACCGATCCCGGGGTTGGGCAACAGGGTTGCCTGAAGGACACGGGCCTCGGCTGCCCGCAACTCCCAGGCAAACGTTGCAAGCTCAGGGTTTCTCAGAAGCGCCGCCGCCATCGCTTCTCGAAGGCTCAGCTCTGCTCGAGGCTCTTTGAAGGCACGCGCCGCGGGGTCATCCTGGCCATTCAGTGCGAGTGTCGGCGTGTAGGCCGGAAGATCATGTCCCAGGGGGACGGATTGCGGCCAATTGTCGCTAAGCGGATGCGGTGAGCAGCATAAGAGCGATGCAGCGACAACTAAGAATAGGACAATAATCTTGACCATCGTCTGGCCCCGATGGAGTTCTGGAAGAATATCTGCACACGTTGTATGAAGGGAACGCCACGAAGCGCGTTCGTCCGACGCTGCAGAACACATTCAGAGTTGAACGTTGCCTTTAGATGAGTAGCACGACTGTGCGGAGAAACACTGGCCAAGTGGCTTCAGGATATGGTGTGCTGCTCAGTTTGAGAGTGAGAGAAACTGTCCTTGGTGAGCAGAGGACTGGAACGTTTTCTATCGTCAGTGAGTCGAGCAGTTCCACGCTGAGTGTGGAAATTCTTCGATGGTGGACGGTGCTGCTTAAGAGGTAAGGCGAGTCGTCGCACGATGTATCTTCGCGCAACATCATGCTGCTGGAATCTTGCGAGCCCTCGGCCCCTCGTTCGGGGCATGCGGCATGGGCAAGTTCGATGGCGGAGTGGCCGTCCACCGCAGTACAGTGGACGAACCCCGTCGGCGTGGCCACGCAGGCGAAAAGGGAAACCGCCAGAGCTGCCCAAGTGGCTAGGAAATATCGTTTTGGGCTGCTCATGGTCGCATTAATGTTATACGCCGCCCCGCGGTTTGGCAAGGGATCACGGTAGGCAGCAGGGACCTGGATCGTGTCAGAACGGACGCTATCGCCGCGAGGCAATCGTTATGGCAACCGTTTGCTGATGGGCATTTTGTCGATGCAATGACGGGCTGGACGGCACGCCGGACGAGTTCTCGGTCGCTGGCTTGTCGCATGGGCTGGGTGTGCTACAGCGGTCCCGTTTTCGTTGATCGGAGCGGTGTGGTTCTTGTTCATGCTCGACTACAACATGAGTGTCGCGGTCTGGGTTGGTTTGATCGCTCTCGCGGGCCTCGATGCCGAGACCGGTGTGGTGATGCTGCTCTATCTGTCACTCGCTCACAAACGATGGCGATCCGAAGGGAAACTCCGAACATTCTTGGACCTCGAGAATGCGATCGTTGACGGGGCCGCCAAACGCATTCGACCGAAGCTCATGATGGTCATCACAACGTTCATCGCGCTCTTGCCCGTGATGTTGAGCACGGGAACTGGCGCGGACGTGATGAAACGAATCGCCACTCCCATGGTCGGCGGGCTGATCACGTCGTTCCTGCTTGAGCTCACGGTCTACCCAGCCGTCTTCGCCATCTGGAAGAAGCGGCACGGCATAGATGCGAGTGCGGGTGAAACGCAGAGAGAAACGACGTCAGATGCGACAGCGATGTAACGCACTTATTGACAAAATGTTACGTTTGAAAATAGCCGCTATTCTCAGTCAATACTAAGAGTGCCATCGACCGCTTAACCCGGATCTTATCCGTACATCCCCGCGACGTACCGGCCGTAGCCCGCGTAGATTTCCGTCTGGCGCGTTTCGCCGGTACCGAGCATGCGCTCCCTGGCCTGGCTCCAGCGCGGGTGGGGCACGCGCGGGTTCACGTTGGAGAGGAATCCGTACTCGCGCGGCGAGACGTCGTTCCAGAAGGTCGGTGGCTGCTTGGCGACCAGTTCGATTTTCACGATCGCCTTGGGAGATTTGTAGCCGTACTTCCACGGCACGATGACGCGAAACGGGGCGCCGTGCTGTCGCGGCAGCGGCCGGCCGTAGACGCCTGTCACCATGAGCGTGAGTTGATTCATCGCCTCGTCCATCCGAAGCCCCTCGAAATAGGGCCAGGGATACTGCGGCTGATCGCGCACACCGGGCATCTGGTCGTCGCGCTTCAGACTCACGAAGCGCACGAACTTGGCGTCGGCGGTCGGTTCCACTGCCTTTAGCAGCTTATTCAATTCGAAGCCGGTCCACGGCACGTCCATCGCCCATCGCTCGACGCAACGGAAGTGATACGTGCGCTCCTCCTGTTCGAACAGCTTGAACATCGCATCGATGTCGAACGTTCGCGGCTTGCGACACTGCCCCGTCACTTCGATCGTCCACGGATCGGGCTGGTAATCGTTGACCAACTGCCAGACCGGACCCGCTCGGCCGGGCAGAAACTCGTAGAAGTTGTTGTGGGTGCCCGCGGCAATTTGATCCGTCAAGGGCCGCTCAATGTCATACGCGGGATTGCGGGCGGCGGGAAAGCGTTCGAGCACCGCGGGCCGCGCGATGCCAGGGCGCAGGACCGTGTCGTGTGCGGACCGCGACGGCGGCGACAATTCGGCGGCCATCACGAAGTCGTCATCCGTGCGCAGTGGTGAATACCGGTAACCGATGGCGACCACGGCAGCAGCCGCGCCGCAGACACCGGCAGCCCCGAGAAACTGGCGGCGGTTCAGGAAGTGCTTCTCCGGCGTCGGCTCGACATGATCGAATCGCAGATCTTTCGTCATGGTCGATTATAGCTTCGCCATGCGCTCGAACTCGCCGCGCATCGCGGCGTAGAGGCGCTGGTACTGGCGGTGGTGCCGGGCATAGAGGGCGGCGAGCTTCCGGTGCGGACGAAGGCGCTGCGTTTCGAGGATCACCGCCTTGCACGCCTGCGGCACGCTGGCCCAGACGCCCGTGCCGACGCCGGCCAGGATCGCGGCGCCGTACGCGGGACCTTCCGCCGCGTTGATCGTCACGACGGGCCGATCGTAGATTTCCGCCTGGAGCTGTCGCCACATCGCGCTGCGGGCCCCGCCGCCGGAGAGGCGCACGGATTTCACGGCGATGCCCATGGAACGCATGATGGCCAGCGCGTCGGCCATACCAAAAGTCACGCCCTCGACGACGCTGCGGATCATGGCGGCGCGGTCGTGCCGCGCCGTGAGGCCGATCCAGCCGCCGCGAGCGTCCGGGTCGGCGCAGGGGCAGCGCTCTCCGGTGAGATAGGGCAGGAAGAACAGACCCTCGCAACCCGGCTCGGCCTTCGCGGCCTGGGCCATCAGCAGTTCGTACGGATCGATCTTCTGTCGCGCCGCCTGGGCCATCTCGGCCGCGGCCATCTGGTTGCGAAACCACTGCAGCGATCCGCCCGCCGAAAGCATGCACCCGAAAACGCACCACTTACCCGCGACCGCGGCGCACATGGTATGGACCCTGCCTTGCGGGTCGTAGATCGGCTTGTCGGCGTGGGCAAACACAACGCCGCTGGTGCCGAGCGTCGCGCTGACGATGCCGGAGGCGACGATGCCGTTGCCGACGGCGCCGGCGGGTTGATCGCCGCTACCTCCCGCGACGGGTACGCCGGCTTTGAGGCCCAGCGCCTTCGCCGCGGCCGCCGTTAATCGCCCTGTGATCTCGTGGGATTCGTGGCAGTCGGGCAGCAGGTCGGGGTCGATCTTCAGCAGCGAGATGAGCTTCCGGTTCCACTGCCTCTTCTTGACGTCCAGCAGCAGCGTCCCGGATGCGTCGCCCACGTCCGTGGCATACTCCCCGGTCAACCGGTAGCGGATGTAGTCCTTGGGCAGAAGAATGTGTCGCGTCTTCTCGTAGACGCGCGGCTCGTGTCTTCGAACCCAGAGAATCTTGGGCGCCGTAAAGCCGGTCAGCGCCGGGTTGCCGACCATCCGGATCAGGCGGCGCCGGCCTCCGGCCCGCCGTTCGATCTCGTCACACTCATACCCCGTGCGCTGATCGTTCCAGAGTATCGCGGGACGCAGGGCCTTGTCGCCGCCGGCGAGAAAAACCGAACCGTGCATCTGTCCCGACAGGCCGATCGCGCCCACCTGGTCGGCCCGGACCTTCGCCTTGCGCAGAACGGCGCGCGTCGCGCGGCACGTCGCAGCCCACCATTGACCGGGATCCTGCTGCGACCAGCCCGGCCTCGGCGACTCGACCGTGTGATCGGCCGTCGCAGTCGCCTTCACGCGCCCGCGGGCATCGCAGATCAGCGTCTTGGTCCCGGAGGTGCCGATATCGATGCCGAGCAGGAAGCTCATTGACCGCAGTATATCTGACACCGCAAGCCCCCCTGGGTTCAGATGCTCCCGGCACGATCCCATCCGCCCGGTCTGACCAGGCGGATGGGAAAAAAGGGAACCCCGATGCCTCGGCCGCGTCCAAATGGACAGGACTCTGCCCGCCTACGCGCCTGCCCTCCGCCCCGCCACCCCATAGGAAAACGCGATGAAAGCGATCCGCCTCTTCTATGCCCCGTGTCTCATCCTGCTGCTGTCATCGTCGGTCCTGGCCCAGGTCCTGGTGGTCACCCACTGGCCGACGCCGCTGCCCCGCCCGACACCATCGGCCCCGGTGGGCCTTGAATGCCGCCGCCATCAGGTGAGCGTCTCGATCACCGACCAGGTTGCCACCACGGAGGTGGATCAGGACTTCTACAACCCGCACGCGTCCCAACTGGAGGGACACTACTTCTACCCCCTGCCCGATGGCGCCGAGATCGACAAGTTCGAGCTGGAGATCGACGGGACATTGACTCAGGCGGAGCTGCTCGACGCCGACAAGGCCCGCAAGATCTACGAGGACATCGTCCGCTCGAAGCGCGACCCGGCCCTGATGGAATACGTGGGGCGCGGCATGCTGCGCGTGCGGATATTTCCTATTGAGCCCCATTCGACACGGCGCGTGCGCCTCGCTTACACGCAGATTCTGCGCAATGATTCCGGCCTGATCGGCTACCGCGCACCTTTCAAGATCAGGACATTCAATGCGCAGCCGGTCGCGGACGCGTCGGTTCGCGTGAATCTGAAATCCGTCGACGTGCTCAAAACGGTCTACTCTCCCAGTCGCTAGGTGGACGTCAGCCGCAAGGGCGACCGCGAAGCAGTGATCGGCTTCGAGCAGCACGGCGTCACGCCGGACAGAGATTTCGAGCTCTACTACGCTACACGAACCGGCAGCGACATCGCGTTGAACCTCATGACCTACCACGACGGCGACGACGCGGACGGTCCCTTCCTTCTTCTGGCATCGCCGGGCCTGGATGTCAAAGACGATCAGGTCATTCGCAAGGACGTGGTGTTTGTGGTCGATACCTCCGGGCCCATGGCCGGCGAGAAACTTGCACAGGCGAAACGGGCGCTGCGGTTCTGTGTCGCGAACCTCAATAGGGGCGATCGTTTCCAGATTGTCCGTTTCAGCACAGAGGCCGAATCACTTTTCGACGGGGTCGTCGATGCGTCCGCGGACAACAGAAAACGGGCTACCGAGTTCATCGAAAATTTTGCGGTGATCGGCGGCACCGCCATCGAAGCGGCCCTGCTCGCCACCGTGAAACGTTTGAAGCCGGGCGATCGCCCGAGCGTCGTCATCTTCCTGACCGACGGGCGACCGACCGTCGGCACCACCGACGAAGACCAGATCCTCGCCTCGGCCACCGAAGCCGGCGGAAAGAAGCCGCCCCGCGTCTTCTGCTTCGGCATCGGCACCGACATCAGCTCGCCCGTGCTCACCGACGCGTCACTGGAATGGGACGGGCCCGTACGGATCCAGCAGATGTGCCCCGCGCCGCTGCCCAATCTTTTCAAGGGCGACCAGCTCGTCGTCCTCGGCCGGTACACCGGACACGGCCGCGTGTCGGTGGCCCTCAAGGGCAAGGTGAACGGCGCCGTAAAGGCTCTCGACTACGAAGCCCACTTCGCCAAGGCGGGCGCCGACGGCGGCCATGCGTTCATTCCGCGCCTCTGGGCGACACATCGCGTCGGTTACCTGCTCGACCAGATCCGTTTGCACGTAGAGCATCAGGAACTGCGCGACGAGGTCGCACAACTCGCGCGGCGCTACGGCATCGTGACGCCCTATACGGCGTACCTGATCCTTGAAGATGAACGGGACGACCGCGAACAGATCGCCAGCGATGCGTTGCTGCCGATGAGTCCCATGCGGGGGCGGCGGACGCAGGTGCGTGACCTGCGCAGAAACTTCGAAGCGATGAGCGCTGAGCGCAGCGGCGCAAGAGCCGTCCGTACTTCCGTGGAATCGCGCCGACTCAAAGCGGCCGAGACGATGCCGGGGCCCATTGCAGGGAAGCAATTTGTTCGGGCGCGTTCTGATTCGCACACGTGGGGTATGCCTGAGACGCTTGAGCACGCCGGGCCGGCCGGCGCGGCAAGGAACGAGCTTATTCCCCGTTACGTCGGCGGAAAGACCTTCTATCGCCACAGCGACGGCTGGGTGGACGCCACGATCGCGGACGAACCCGACGCGAAGCGAGAGAAAATCAAATTCGGTTCGAACAGATACTTCAAGCTCATGGAGCGGCATGCCAACGCTCGCTCGTGGCTCGCCGTCGGCCCACAGGTGCAGGTGGTCATCGGCGGAACGATCTACGAAATCGTGGCCGACGCCTGAGGGGAACGGGGAGTTGACAGGATCACGGGACGGTTAGAGCAGCAGAGCAGAAAAGCGGAAAATCAGAAAAAGCAGGAAAGTAGTCCTGCTCCTCAGATTTTCTGTTTTCATGATTTCCTGCTCTCTTGCTCTCTCGCTTGCGCAGATCCTGTAGATCTCTTCTTCCCATCCTGTGATCCTGTCAACTCCGAAAGATCCCCCCTGCAATTCACAACCTCGCCACCGCCGCGCGGCGGGCGTGGGTCAGGGCGATCGCAAGGGCGTCGGCAACGTCGGGTGGATGGGGCGGCTTGTCGAGGCGCAGCTGCGAAGCGACAGCAAGTTGCATCTGCTGCTTGGAGGCGTGGCCGTAGCCGGTGACGGCTTTTTTTACTTCGGTGGCAGGCAGGTGGTCCACGCATACGCCCCGCTTCTGGGCGCTCAGAAGGATCACGCCGCGTGCGTGGGCCATGAGGATCGCGGTGCGGGGGTGCCGGTAATGCGCATAGAGCTTCTCGACCACCATACAGGTCGGCTTGAGTCGAACGATGATCTGATCCAGGTCATGATCGAGCAGTTCCAGGCGCTGCTCCATACTGGACTCGCTGTCGAGACGAATGACGCCGGCCTCCACGAGCGCCGGTTCGAGTTCGCCGTCGCCCAACGCCACGGCGCCGTAGCCGGTCATTCTTAAACCTGGGTCGATGCCGAGGGTGCGTTGCATAGGGGGGATGATAGTTGGCAGAGGGAAAATGGGGAAAGAAGCAGTTGCGAAGGGAGGGAGGGGGAGAAAGCAGAAAATCAGAAAAGCAAGAGCACAGGAAATCGAGGAGTCGGACTGCTTTGATACCTTTTCAATTTCCTGTTTTCCTGCTCTTCCTCTCTCCCGCTCCGTCGCAGAGTTTACCCGCCGTGGCGGGTCGCTTTCTTCCGCCTTGTTTTCCCCCGCTTTTCCCCCTATCGTGCCGACAAGACAATGGACCCACGACCCCAATAGGTCGTGTCCCGTAAGCCAGCCGTCGGCCCAAGGCCGAGCGAGAATCCCGTGGGCAAGGAGGCCGAAGCAGGCGATGTCGCAGTGCATCGCCGATGCAGGACGACGCCGCCCACGGGATTTGCAGCCGGCCGACGCCAGGCGGGTTTGCGGGAGACGACCTTAAGCACCGCCAGGGAGGGCGATCGTCTTGGCCCGACGCCCCGGATCCAAACGACGCAAGACCACCGCCACGACCGGCCGCGACCGGATGCTTTTCGACGACGCGGCTCCGGGCGGCGACGGCAACGGCCAGGGTGTAGCGCTGCACGATGCCGCCCAGCAGCGCTACCTTAATTACGCGCTTTCGGTCATCACCAGCCGTGCCCTGCCCGACGTGCGCGACGGCCTGAAGCCCGTCCAGCGCCGCATTCTCTACACGATGTGGCAGGACCGGATCCGGTCGGACGCCAAACACCGCAAATGCGCCGGCGTGGTCGGGTCGGTGATGCAACACTTCCACCCCCACGGAGACAGCTCCATCTATGACGCGCTGGCTCGCATGGCCCAGCCCTTCGCCATGCGGAAGACGCTGGTCGATGGGTCGGGAAACTTCGGATCGCTCGATGGCGACGCGCCCGCGGCGATGCGCTACACGGAGTGCCGTCTGACCCCGATCGCCGAAGAGATGCTCACCGAAACGCACCTGGACACGGTCAACTTCCGCCCGAACTACGACAACACGAAACACGAACCGGTGGTGCTGCCCGCCCGCATCCCCAACCTGCTGGTCAACGGCGCCACGGGTATTGCCGTCGGCATGGCGACCAATATCCCGCCACACCACCTCGGCGAAGTGTGCCAGGCGCTGCTGGCACTGCTGAAAGATCCCGAGCTCAAGACCCATCAACTCTGCAAATACATCAAGGGCCCTGATTTTCCGACCGGGGGACAGTTGCTGAACACAATTGTCGAGCTGCGGGACATCTACGAGAGCGGCACGGGCCCGCTGCGCCTCCGGGCGACCTATGACATGGGACCCATCCGCCACGGCAGCCGCTTTGTCAACATCACGTCCATCCCGTACGCGGTGAACAAAGCCCAGCTCGTCGAGCGCATCGGAGAAACGATCATCGGCTGCAAGCTTCCACATCTGCTGAACGTGAAGGACGTGTCCACCGACGACGTGCGGATCGAACTGGAGATGAAGAAGGATGCCGACGCCCGAAAGATCATGGCGTATCTGTTCAAGCACACGCCGCTGCAGACCAGCTTCCACGTCAACCTGACATGCCTGACGCCGACCGAGAACCCGCTTGTCGGCCGCCCCGAACGCTGCGACCTGCGGGCGATCCTGCTGCACTTCATCAATTTCAGGATTCAGGTCGTCACGCGCCGGCTCGAGCACGAACTGGAGCAGCTCAAGCGGCGCATGCACATCCTTGAGGGGTTCGCCACCGTTTTCGACGCCCTCGACCAGATCATTCGCATCATCCGTGGCAGCGACGGGAAGCAGGACGCGGCGAAGGCGATCATGAAACGCTACGGTCTCGACGCCGAACAAACCGACGCGATCCTCGAACTGAAGCTGTACCGCCTGGCCCGCCTCGAGATCAAGATTATCCGTGACGAGTTGAAGGAGAAGAAAAACCGAGTCTCGCAGATCACGAAGCTTCTCAAGAGCGATCAGGCCCTGCGCGACGTCTTCGGCAGCGAGATCGAGCAGATCCGGAAAACTCACGCAGCCAACGACCAGCGGAGGACGAAGATCGAAGCGATCGACGACGAACCGCAGTACAAGGCCGACGATTTCATCGTGGTCGAAGACAACCACGTGCTCGTGACCCGGGACGGCTGGGTCAAACGCCAGAAGGAGATCCGCGACCCGGCCTCGACGCGGCTTCGCGAGGGCGACGAGGTATTGGCGCTGTTCGGTGGAAGCACCCGGGCCGCCTGCGCATTTTTTACAAACTTCGGCACGGCCTATACCTGCCGCATCACCGACGTGCCGGCCACGACCGGGTACGGTGAACCGATCCAGAAGCTGTTCAAGCTCAAGGACGGCGAGAAGGTCGTGGCCGCATTCAGCCTCGATTCGCGCATCATCGGCGACATTCGCGAGGATCCCAAGCAGCCGGACTATGCACCGGACACTCACGCCGTCGCGGTGACCAGCGACGGCTACAGCCTGCGGTTCGGGTTCGAGCCCTTCGTCGAGTCGAGCACGCGCAGCGGCCGCCGCTTCGCCAGACCGGCGAAGTCCGCGGTGGTTGTCGGCGTCGAAGTGGTCCACGGCGACGAAACGATTATTGCCGCCACGCGCCAGGCCAGCGCATGCCTGTGCCCGGTCGAGGAGATCAACTACCTTGCGGGCCCCGGCAAGGGCGTGATACTCATCAAGGTCGCCAAGGACGACCAGGTCGTCGGATTCCGCGCGTCGCGCGGCGATCGCGACCTTCTGGAGGTCATCACCGGCCAGGGCAACCGCCGCACGATCAGCACGGCGAAATACGAAGTGACGGGTCGTGGCGGGAAAGGGCGGAAAATAATGAAGAGGGGACGATTCGCCAGCATCGAAAGGCGGCAACTGGAGTTGGTTTCGTTAGAAGAATAGGGCGCCTAGACATGGAACAGGTACGACGGCACAAAGGCACGAAGGCACGAAGGGTTCCGGCACGGGGATCCGTGATCGTTCGCGGCCACGGTCCCCATTGCTCGTCTATTCGAAGATCGCCGATACGAACTTCGGCGTCGCTTACCTTCGGCACTCCCCCCTTCGTGCCTACGTGCCTTCGTACCTACGTGCCTCTCCCCCAATGACCAGAACCTACACAGCCAAAGACATCACCGTCCTCGAGGGCCTCGACCCGGTGCGCAAGCGTCCGGGGATGTACATCGGCGGTGTCGGCTCCGCGGGGCTGCACCATCTGGTGTGGGAGGTCCTTGACAACTCGGTAGACGAGGCGATGAACGCTCACGCCTCAGAGATCGACGTGACTCTGCACCGCGACGGTACGTCCGTGACCGTATCCGACAACGGCCGGGGGATTCCGGTCGATCGACATCCCAAGACGCGCAAACCGGCTCTCGAAGTCATCCTGACAACGCTCCACGCCGGCGGAAAATTCGATGTCGGCAACGGCAGCTACAAGACCGCCGGCGGCCTGCACGGTGTCGGCGCCAGCGTCGTCAACGCCCTGTCCAAACGGCTGATCGCCACGGTGAAACGCGACGGCTTCAAGTGGGAAATGCGGTTCAAGGCGGGCCAGCCGCTGGGCCCGCTGAAGAAGCTCGGCCCGGCGCGGGGGTCGGGAACGACGATCTTCTTCCACCCCGACCCTACGATATTTCCCAAAACCGAATTCGATCCGGAATCGATCCGGGACCGGCTCGAAGTGGTCAGCTTCCTGCACAAGGGTGTCAAGGTCGCGTTCGACGACCAGGTCACCGGCGAGAAGTACACCTTCCAGCACAAGCAGGGATTGCGCGACTACCTTGAACGGATCGTCGCGGAGCGCTCAGCCAAACCCGTACACGAAGCACCGTTCACCATCGAAAAGGATCAGGACGGCGGCACCGGGCGCGTTGCGGCGATCGTCCAGTGGACCGAATCGACCGACGAGCATCTGCGCAGTTACGTTAACGGCATCCCCACGGGTTCGGGCGGTTCGCACGAAAACGGATTCAGGGCCGGTGTCGGAAAGGCGATACGCAACTACGTCGAAACCCACAAGCTCGCGCCGCGGGGGGTGTCAATCGCGGCTGAGGACATCCGTGAAGGCCTGCACGCGGTGCTTTCCGTGTTCCTGACCGACCCCCTGTTTCAGGGACAGACGAAAGACCGTCTGAATAACCCCGATCTGCAGGGACAGATCGACGGCCTGCTTCGCCCGGCCCTGGAGCACTGGCTGAACCACAACCGCAGCACCGCCGAATCCATCGTGGCCCGAATTATTCTCTCGGCAAGGGCACGCGAGGCGTCGCGGGCCGCTTCGCAGCAGGTGACCCGTAAGACCGCCACGAGCGGGCGTCTGAACCTGCCTGGCAAGCTCAGCGACTGCACGGCAGGCCCGTCATCCGACAGCGAACTGTTCATCGTCGAAGGCGACTCGGCAGGCGGTTCGGCGAAGCAGGCGCGGGATCGGACGCTGCAGGCGGTCCTGCCGCTGCGCGGCAAGGTTCTGAACGTCGAATCCGCCTCGCTGAACAAGGTTCTGGAGAACAAGGAGTTATCGGATATCGTCACCGCGCTCGGTTGCGGCCTTGGCAAGCATTTTGACCTGGGCAGCCTGCGCTACGACCGTGTGATCCTGCTGATGGACGCCGACAGCGACGGCCATCACATCACGACGTTGCTGCTGACCTTCATCTATCGCCACATGCCGCAACTGATAACAAACGGCAGGGTGTTCCTGGCCCAGCCACCGCTCTACCGCATCGACATCGGCAAGCAGACCTACTGGGCCCAGAGCGATGATGACCGGGACCGGATCGTCAAAGAGCACGGCACGAAGGCCAAATCCGAAATCACCCGCTTCAAGGGACTCGGGGAGATGATGCCCAAGACGCTGTGGCAGACCACGCTCAATCCGAAAACGCGCCGCCTGCTGCGTATCGACATCGCCGACGCACTTCAGACCGAGCGCGTCATCAGCGACCTGATGGGTAAGGACCCATCCGCCCGCTTCCGCTTCATCATGGATCGCGCCCAGGAAGCGGAAGAGCTGGATGTGTGAAGGGGAAGGGGCAGAGCGAGGGAGCGAGGGAGCGACGAAGGGTCGCAAGCGCCGTCGCGAGCGCATAGGGAGTGACGTAACGCCTTCTCCCCCTGTCGACCGCCGCGAATCAAGTTCGTCCCGCGCGACGCAAGTCATGCCACGACCGATAGCAAATAACAAATAGAAAATAGTCAACAATAAATATTAACTATTGACTATTTTCTATTTGTTGTTTGTTATCGATATCGCTGCCGAGAACCGATTTGCAACTACAACCGCGCTTCCACGCGGGCGAGAAGCTTTCGGGCTCGGGGATCGTTGGGCTCGCGGCGAAGCGCTTCGCGGTACGCCTCGGCGGCAGCGGCGAGTTGGCCGGCCTGCTCGAGGGTGATGCCTTGAAGGAGGGACGGCTTGGCGCTGGTCCTGTCGGCCTGGGCCGCCACCTGGAACAGTTCGAGCGCCCGCTTCGAATTGCCGCGCTTCTGCCAGACCATGCCGGCCATCAGATAGCCGTCGGGGCGTTCCGGTGCGAGCTTGCACACCCGGCCGGCGGCCGTGAGCGCTGAGGTCAGGTCGTTCTGCTCCCAGGAGAGGTCGGCGAGTCGGCGCCACGCCTCGGTGTCCTTCGGATTGCGCCGGGTCAGATCGAAGCAGACTTCCCTGGCAGCGTCGAGGCGTCCAGCGGCCTGGTACGCCGTGATCAGTGCAATGCGAAGGTATCGATGGTCATCGCCCTGCAACTGGTCGCAGAGATCATGCAGTTCCTGTGCCGCATCGAGGTACTGGCCGGCGCCAATCCGCGCCATCGCCAGCTCTTCGCGAAGCTGAAGATCGTCGGGCTGCAGGAGCTGTGCTCGTTCGAAATAGTCCACGGCCAATTCGAACCGGCGCTGGATCACGTGGAGCCTTCCGATCGCCTCACGAATTCCCACGTTCTGCTCGAAATAGTTCAGCTTGCTTTCCAGAATCTCGATCGCCTCTTCCACGCGATCCATGGCCACGAGCATCTCGCTGACGGCAAGCAGGTACGCCACGTTGTCCGCTTCCAATCCGTAGGCGTGCTGGTAGCAGATCAGGGCGGCGTCGAATTTGCGCCATCGCTCCATGACCAGGCCCTTGTAATACTGGGCCTTGGGCAGTTCCGGGTCACACTCTATGGCCTTGTTCAGAAGGTGATAGCTGCGCTCCAGGTGGCCCTGCTCCAGACAGATTCGGGCCGCGAGGACCAGCAACGGGGCATTGGTCTGGTCGACGCTCAACGCCTCAGCAACCGACTTTCCCGCCTGTTCCAGGTCGCCGGCCTCGAATTGCTGGTGCGCCAGCGCCAGCATCTGCGTCGATCGCAGCATCATCCATCGAGCCGACGCCGCGTTGACCGATTCGTTGTGTCGGTCGGCGCATCCGGATGCGATGAGCACGACGACCGTGCCCACCAATCCGCTGACGATCCTGTGTGTTCGGGGATTCATCACCTGTGCGTCTCCATGGTGTCGCCGACCGTGAAGGTCGGATGAGCGATTCAGTCCAATGACTCCTCACCGATCACCTCGGCATCGGCCTGCTGGACGATCGACTCGTCGTCGGCGACCACAGCATCCAAACCATCAGTCTCGGCCGCTGCGGTGGGACCCTCAATGCCTGAGGCGGTGTCCTCGTCGCTCGCAGATCTCGTCACCTCATCGGCCAGGCCAGCCTCGGCACTGACGTCTTCGCCGTCATCGCTGAGGCCCATCTTGGTGTCAATGTACTTCGCGGCGGCATCTTTCATCAGGCTGCGGTCAGGCCAGTAGACGCGCTCGCCCGAAAGCTGCTCTTTCATCCGCAGGCCCGCGACGAAGGTCGGGTCGAGTCGCAGCGCCATGTTCAATGACCAGAGAGCCTTGTCGTCGTTTCCGGCGTCGAGGTGCTGACGCGCCTCACGCATGTGCGCGGCCACGAGCTTGGTGCGCGACCAGGGCAGCAGTTCCTGCCGGGCACCGATGCGTGCCAGTGAGACGCTGTCGGCGACGCGCTCGCCCTCGGCGAACAGCGACTGATCCTTCATGATCGTCGTCTTGATCAGGAAGATCACCTCGGTGCGGTCGAAATCGTCGTCCTGTCCGCGGAAGCCTGCCCCGAGAATCGGGACGTTGCCGAGGAACGGCACCTGGCGTCGCGAGACGGTGGTATCTTCCTTGAAGAGGCCGCCGAGGACGACGGTCTGCCCGTTACGCACGATGATGTTGGTCACCAGCTCTTCGTTCGTCGTGTTGGGAATGACGAATCCCGCCACGGCCTGCGTGCTGCCGTCAGAGATCGAAGGCCGCAGTTCCAGACGGATGAATCCGTCATCGCTGATAAAGGGTCGCACGGTCAACTGGGTGCCGATGTCGAGGAATTCGACCGTCTGGGTCTCGGACGTTTCGGTCTGGGTCGTGCTGATGTAGCCAAGCCGCTCGCCGACCAGCAGATCCGCCCGCTGGCGATTGAGCACCAGAACCTTGGGATTGGCCAGGATGGTCGTGTCGGTGACCTTGTCGAGCGCCTTGATAAACGCGGCGACTTCATTGAACAGCAGACCCACCCGAACGCCGGACTCGCCGGTGTCGGTATGACCCACGCTGGTCTCGAAAGCCTGGCCGTCACCTACGACGGTGCCGTTGATCAGGCTGGCCACGGTGCTGAGCGGGTTGACGAACTGGTTCATGTCGAAGTCGGCAAGGATGGTCATATCCACGCCGAGGTTGTTGTCTTCGTTGAGCTTCGCCTCGAGGATCGTCGCCTCGACCTGCACCTGCTTGGGACGCGTGTCGAGTTCCTTGAGCACGGCGCCGATCTGATCGATGTTATCCTCCATGTCGCGAATCATCAGCGTGTCCTGGTGTCCCCAGGAGTTTTCGCCGTCGTCGGAGATCGTCGGCTGGAATCCCTTGGCCGTCGCGGCGCTCACCGTGACCGATCCGTGCTGCGACAGAAGCGGCTTGACGAATTCGACCGCGTCCGCTGCGGGGATGTAGTTCAGCCGAACGAGCCTCACGATGAGTCGCTGCTGTTCTTCCTGGATGGTCTGCAACTCCGCCGCCGTGTAAACGTAGATGAAGCTGCCCTTCTCCTGGTAGCCGAAACCGTTGGGCTGGAGAATCGCGTCCATCGCTTCGTAGAAGTCGACGCTGTAGAGGTCGGCCGAGACGGTCCCGGCGACGTTGCGACTGGCGACGATGTTGCGCTCTGACTGAATGCTCAGCAACTGAAGGACCTTTGTGACATCCAGGTTATTGACGTGCAGATCGATCTGCCCGAACGACCCGACCGCGACGGTCGGGTCGGACGAATCAGCGGGCGTCCCGCCCTGATTGCTCTCAGCAAAGAGGCTGGACTGCGCCTGCTCGGTCCCCTGTGCGGCGGGCGCTTCGGGCGACGTCGCGGCAGTGGGATTCACCTCACCGAAGAGTCCGGAGGCATCGCCTTCTTCCCCGATTGCCGAACTGGCACAGAACCACCCCAGGAGGAAAAAAAAAACGACACCGATTGAATTACGCTTTGGCTGACTCATGGTCGGCTCCTTGGCAAATAGCCCCGATTTCCCTTCCGTCTGCGGTGAACTCCGATCATCCAGAACACTAACCTCCCACTACTGTGGCTGAATCGTGACGCGACCCGTCAGGGCCGCGACCGAGATCAAATATCGCGATGTGTCACCCACGACCTCGAGGTTGCCACCGCTGATGGGTGATCCGAGGTCGTCGAATTCCAGCGTCGACGTGCCGCCAAAATTAATGTTGTCCAGGGTGACACCCTGGAAGCGACTGTCGTTGGAAAATGACACCACGTACTGCGCCCCGCCAATCCAATTGGCGACAAGATTGGTGTCCGCGTCGTCGGTCAAGCGGTAGGAATCGGTGGCCGCGTCGAAGATGACTTTCCGTGCCTTCTGATGCGCCACCGCATCGCTCTGGGCATAAATGATGTCTGCGATCACGGCTCGCCCGGCTGCCTGGGTTCCCAGGCTGCTCGGCGCAAGCAGTTGCGGCACGACGATGGCGCCGGCGATGCCGATGATCACCACCACGACCAATACCTCGATCAAGGTGAATGCGCCAAGTTTGCCAATGCGGTGATTCAAGGTTCAATAAATCTCGTCAGGGTTCTACTTGGCGTCCTTGCCGGGAGTCTGCTCAAGCCGCATCCGCGCGCGGCCGCTCTTGAACAGGCCCGTTAACTCTTCGGTTTTCTTTATCAGCGTCTTAAGAAGGTCGTTCGCCTGCTTTCGCTGCATTCCGGCGTTGGGTATGCCGCCCGCACGGGCCACAGACGCGACATCGACCATGCGGCCGTCGTCTCGGCCGCCCGTGGTCCAGAGGGTCCACAGTTGGAGTGTCAGCAGAATCGCGATGACCGTCAGGACCGTATTCAGGTAGCGCAATGAACGCATCGCATAGCTCCTTGAAGAGTACTTAGCGCCTCAGATCGACCAGATCCGGGGGCGACTGTGGTCACCGATTACGATTGCGAACAAAACTTCCCGCCCCAAAGACGCTGCCGACATGGCGATGTGGCGGGCATTGGATCCGATAACACTATTTCTGAGCCGGACGTCCGCTTCTTCGCACCCTCGAACAGTCCGCCCGCTGGGCGCAAAAAAAAATCACCCCGGCGGTGAAACCGGGGTGATTCATTCTCAACGATCAACTGATTTACGGGAGCGCGTCGTTAGTCGAGAAATCCAGCTCGGCTATCTTGGCCGCGGGGATGATGGCCCGGATGCGGCCGGACTGGCGATCGTACTCCCATGCGCCACTGTTATCAGCCGCCACGGTGGAAGGGATGTTCAGCGCCGAGAACGGATTCACGGGCGCCTGCTGCATATAGGGCCCCATTTCGTTGCCGCTGGCGTCGCTGGCCGTGTAGGCCAAATCCGGTTCGGTTTCCGTGGTCAACGGCACCCACTGGCTCGTCACCAGATCGGGGTAGGATCCGTTGTGCTGAATCTGCGCCAACTCGAGCTGGCTTCGGATCGTATGGAGCTGCGATATGACGCTGCTGCGCTTCGCCGACTCACTTGCACTGGTGAACTGCGGGATCACGATCGCGGCCAGAATGCCGAGAATCACGACCACGATCAGAATTTCAACCAGCGTGAAGCCCTTCTTGATCGCCTTTCGTGTCAACATGAACATTTCTCCTGTATGGTCCATCCCGGCCATGCCGGGTTGGCCTACTCGGTGCTTCCTCGAACCACCGGCCCAACTGCTGAGCCGAATACACTGCTGCAACACTGCCACCATGCCTTCGTGGGCCCCCGAACAAGCGACCGCCACGGCCTCAGCGTTTACAATCGTCACCCCGTTTGCGGGACTTTAACTGCGCTTGGCCTTGAGGCACGATCACTTTCTTGAATTTCTGCGATGCATCCGCACAGACAAAGCAAACGATTCACCACCGTGGCGAGCAAGCGACGCAAGTCACAGACCGTCTTTTCGAAATATTCGGGGTTTTCCTGATCGATACAGGCGGGCGCGGAATAGAGCGAGAGAGCAGGAAAGCAGAAGAGCAGGAAATTTTATCAGCCGGCCACCCGGCGCTCAGATCGAATGTCCCGTCTAATCCGGACACCGCTTCCACTGCCGGATAGGCGCCGCCCAACAATCGGCCGATCACACGGCAGACTTTTGCACTTTCCCCATTTCCTGCTCTCTTGATCTTCTGATTTCCTGCTCTTGCTCACTCTCCCGGCTCGAGTACCGCCATGAACGCTTCCTGCGGAATGTCCACGGCGCCAACACGTTTCATCCGCTTCTTGCCCTCTTTCTGCTTCTCCAGGAGTTTTCGCTTGCGCGTCACGTCACCGCCGTAACACTTGGCGGTCACTTTCTTGCCCATCGCCTTGATGGATTCGCGGGCAATGATCTTCCCGCCGATCGCGGCCTGGAGCGGTATCTCGAACAGGTGGCGGTCGATCTCCTTCTTGAGGCGCAGCAGCAGCGACCGGCCTCTCTGTTCCGCGTGCTGCCGGTGCACAATTACCGATAGTGCATCCACCCGCTCCCCATTCACAAGGACATCGAGTTTGACCAGCTTGTCGGCTCGGAATCCCACCAGTGTGTAATCCATGGTGCCGTAGCCGCGCGTCATGCTCTTCAGCTTGTCATAAAAGTCGTAGATGATCTCGGCCAGCGGCAGGTCGTATTCGAGGATCTGTCGCGTTTCAGAGACGAATACCTGCCTTCGGTAGACACCGCGTCGCTGTTCGCAGAGCTTAATCAGGTCGCCGATGGCCTGCGTCGGCGTGATGATCTCGACGTGCACCAACGGTTCGCGGATCTCCACCACATTCGACATGTCAGGCAGATCCGCGGGGTTGGTGATCGTCAGGTCCTTCCCATCGCGCAGGCCAATCTCGTACGTCACCGTGGGAGCGGTCTGCACGACGTGCACCTGGGCCTCGCGTTCGAGACGTTCCTGGATGATGTCCATGTGCAGCATGCCGAGGAAGCCGCAGCGGAACCCGAACCCCAGTGCGTCGGACGACTGCGCAACGAACGTGAAGCTCGCATCATTCAGGCGCAACCGTTCCACGGCGTCGCGCAGTTCGTCGAACTGCGTGTCTGCGGCGGGATAGAAATCGCAGAACACCATCTGCTGGGGCTCGCGATAGCCCGGCAGCGGCTGCGAAGCCGGTACGGACTCCAGCGTGATCGTGTCGCCGATGTTCACATCGTCGATACTCTTGATCGCGGCGACGAGGTATCCGACCTCGCCCGCCACCATCGCCGTCTTCTGGCGGAGCATCGACGGCGTAAACTTGCCTAATTCGCTGATGACGTACGACCGGCCGGTGCCCATCATCCGGATCCGGTCGTTGACGTTGAGCCGGCCATCGAACAGGCGGAAATAGACGATCACCCCGCGGTAATCGTCGTAGACGCTGTCGAAGACAATGGCCCGGGTCGGCGACTTGGGGTCGACCTCGGGCGCGGGCATCCGTTCACAGATCGCCTCCAGAAGCTCGGCCACGCCCCGGCCGGTCTTGGCCGAGACGTGTAAGCACTGCTCCGCGGGAAGTCCCAGGATCTGCTCGATCTCCATGGCGACGTCGTCCGGGCGTGCCGAGGGCAGATCAACCTTGTTGATCACGGGAATGATCTCGAGGTTCGCCTCCGCGGCGAGATAGGCGTTGGCCACGGTCTGGGCCTCGACACCCTGCGTCGCGTCCACAACGAGCACCGCGCCCTCGCACGCGGTCAGTGCCCGGCTGACTTCGTAGTGGAAATCCACGTGCCCCGGCGTATCGATGACGTTGAGCTGGTACGGCTCACCCTTGTGCAGGTGATTCAGGCACACCGCCGAGGCCTTGATCGTGATGCCGCGCTCGCGCTCCAGATCCATGCCGTCCAGGACCTGCTCGCGCATATCACGCTCGCTGACCGCCCCGGTCAGTTCGAGCATGCGATCGGCAAGCGTGCTCTTGCCGTGGTCAATATGCGCGATGATGCAGAAGTTTCGGATATTCATGGCGTTTTGAGGATTCCCGGACTTTCACGATGTCGATCGTCGCGCTTGCACGGCATCTGCCTTCCGCTGGAAATTACTCAAGATCTTTTGCACCTGCGCAACAGAAAAGCGCAACCGTTTTCGGCGGCCCCGAGCCAGCGATTGATCCACCGAAAGGGCCGCTCTCAGGCAGACAAGCTGTTCGCGAAACGTGACGGTGCCGGCCCTGTTCGCGGTCCATGCCAACAGGGCAAGCATGCGAAAGGCCGTTCGATCAGATGAGCGGCGCTTCAACCGCGCCGGATCCACGATCACCGGCCCGTCGCGCCCGTGCTCACATTCGCGATCGATCAGGATGTTGCTGACTTTGTGATCGCGGTTGGCGTACCCCGATGCGCCGATTTCGCCGACTTGTCGACCCACCGCAGCGGCAACACGAAGCCGATCGAGTTCGGATGGTTGGTTCCGGCCTGTCCCTGATTCGTTGATCCACTGCTGAAGGTTCGGCGCATCGACGTAGGGCGAAATCAAGGCCTGGCACGATCGGTGGCCACGGTGCTCGTGGACGATCGCCATCAGATCCATGACCCGAACGTCACAGCGTCGCAGGCGGCGGGCACTGTGCCACTCTCGCCACGCAGGCGTGCGGGCCACCATGTGGTGGCACCATGTCTTCCAGGCAGGTCCCCGGTAGTGCTTGACCACCCATCTGCGGTGATCCAACTCCCATAAGCGCACGAGTGATCGTCTGTCATCCTTGAATGTTGTCACGAGGCGTGCCCGGCGATCCAGCAGTGACGTGATCGTGTGGATCAGCATCCGTTCATCTGCGAGAAGTTCGAAACGCGCGGCCACACGTTCGTTGATCCAACACGTGCGATGCCCAGAGCGCAGTCGCCGCACACGGTCGGGCGACGCGGACGAACGCGGTGCTGAGGACAACGCGGGGCGCGGTGACGCATGGTCAACATCCCCTGGGACGTAGCCCAATCGCCTCATCGTGTCGCCGGCCTTCTGCATGAACAATGACTCGTCGTCGGCGCCGAACATCTCACGATGTCGGCCGCTTCCGCCGCCAAGGCCTCCCGAAAACTGCTTTTCCCTGGTGGCCGCCTGGTTCTGAAAGCCGCGGTTCACACGGTCAACCGATGAGCGCCGGACCGCCTCGTCGAGTCGTTCATCCGACAGATTCGTGCCGAAATGGCTCAGGACGCGGCGCAGGACGGATCGGGGGTCGGCCAGCATATCTTCGTAGCGCACGATGAGCAGTGACGGTTCGCCCTCGCGCGCCAGCCAGCCGGCGACGTGTTCGTGCCACGATCCGTAGCGGAACGCGCCGGTGAGCGACCTGTCCAGGTAGTCTCGAAAGGCCGTCTCTTGCCTGTTCAGATTTGTCCGGTAATGGTAGAACGAACAGACCGCGTCACGCCCGTCGCGGACGATGTACGCAATACGCCCCTGAAAGAAATAGGCGTGGCACGGGTCGTGCGATTTGAACATGCGGAAGGGCTGACCCTCCAGGGCGGGCAGAAGCC
>Ga0310124_10000499_pt1 | contig 27070 bp, 24 predicted proteins | sample CB11b_AW_Bot5_MG_FD_203507 | JGI IMG/M metagenome (GOLD analysis project Ga0310124, IMG submission 203507) | Marine microbial communities from Western Arctic Ocean, Canada - CB11b_AW_Bot5 | ecosystem: Environmental > Aquatic > Marine > Oceanic | place: Canada: Western Arctic Ocean | collected...
CGGCGGCGTTGGTGACCCTGTCGCTTCTCATGGTCGTTGCGGTCGGGAGCTATCCTGGCGTCATTGTCATTTGTGGCGCCGTATCCCTCAGTCTGGCCGGGTCGGAGGTCGATGGTCTCCCGCGTCGGCGTCGTCGTGGGCGGCCACTACTGGCGGCCCTGACGCTCGGCGCGGTGGCGGTCGGAGTGCTACACCGTGTCGCCGCCGCCTGGACGACCTGGCGAGCCGCCACCACGGCCATCAGCCTTCCGGGCGGCGACACTGTCGCCGCATGGTCGTGGACGGTGCCGTTCGGTGCGCTTCGTGGCGACGGGGTCGGGGACCGGCTGTCCACCTTGGTTTCGTTGGCCGTCGGTGAACTCCGGCTCCCAGCGGTCCTGCTTGGCGCCATTGGTGTCGTCTTGCTCCTCCGCCGTGTCGCTGGTCGCAGTCTGGTCTGGGCCTGGGTCGCGGCGCTTGTGGCGGTGTCGGTCTGGATGCCGTCGACGTCCTCCGACGGACCACGGGTGGCCATCATCCTGTCCTGGCTACTGGTCGGGGTCGGACTCGACTGGATCTGGCGATCGACCGCCAGAGCGGCCAGGATCAGCGCGATTGCGATGGCGGTCTTCCTGGTCGTCACCGCCACGACGGGGGTACGGGGTACGCGTCCGTGGTCGGCGGCGCTGATCGGGGCGACCCATCTCGACAGAGTGCTGGCCGCGGTGACAGCCGGCTCCCCGCCCCTGCTGGTGACGGAGGGGCCGGTCCTCGATCGGGCGCTCAGAGGCGATCCGTCCCGACTGGTGACGCGCGTGCCGCTGGAACGTTCAGCCGTCAAGCAGTTGCATGACGCCGGTCGGCCGATGATCGCGTTCGATGGTGCCCGTGGGCTCTTGCAGCAGGTGGGGGCGCAGTTCGAGACCGTGTCAGTTCCCGCTGAATCGGTAACGGTGCCACAGCTGCTCGAGGCTCTGCCGCGGGGGGCCATCGTCGCGGCCGCCGGCGGACCACGGCTGGTTCGCGCGATCTCTCCCGACGCTGGCCCGTTGTTCGCCGCGGCCGGCGGTTCAATCGACCTGTTCGGACAGCGCGGAGGCTCCTACGGTGTTGTCGGCGTGATCGGGGGCGGCGGAGAGGCTCTCGAGCAGTCGTCGTCCGACGCCGTCGCGCTCGAACTCGCGGTTGGTGATGCCGTGGGGGGGTTCCCGGTGCGCACGATGGCGTCGCTGCGTGTCGTCAGCGATCGGGCTGGAGCGCGGGTGGAGCTGAACGGCGAGGTCGCAGCCCGGGCGGTTGCGGGTCTCGCGCTCGTCGCGATCGCACCGGATGGCGGGCTGTTGATCGCGGTCGCCGACGAGTTCGATCAGGATGGGAACGCGATCCCGCTCGCCGGTGTTGATCCGCCGGTGAGTCAGCTGGCCGGGTGGGAGCCATGCCTGACGTTGCCGACGGGCGAGTGGGTGGATGCCGGTGCGGCCGCGGTCGCTGGCGGAGTTGGGGCCTGGTTGGCGGCTCCTGGAGACCAGCTCACCATGTATGCGACCGCGCGTCGAGAGCGGCCGGTTCGTGTCTGGGCGGACGCCACCGAGATCGCCGAGACGGTGCAGTCGAGCTATCGCCCTGCCGTCAACGAGCAAGGGGCGGCACTGACCGCGCAGCAGGACCGTGACCGAGTGCCTCCGGGCGTGAACTGGTCGGCCGCGGCGGTGGTTCACCGTGTCGAGGTCGCTCGCCCCGGGGCGGCGGCGATCGCGTTTGGCGAGGCGCCGAGGGTGGCGTACGTGCGGTACGAATCGTCGGACCCGACTCGCGAGGGGCTGGAGTTGTGCGGTATCGTCAGTGGCGAGCCGCTCTTCACGACCGGAGCGCCGGCGGTCGCCACGGTGCCCGTGGCTCAGCTGGACACGTTCGGCTGGGGCTGGCATGACCCTGAGCGGGATGGACGCGGAGCGTTTCGATGGTCCGATGGAGCGGAGACCGAACTGCTCGTCCAGCTCACACGGACCGGGCAAGTCGGCGTCGAGGTCGACGCCTCGGCCGCCGCGGCGGACCTGAGCGACGACCCGGTCACGATCGCTCTCGTAGTCAACGGGCAAGCGCTGGCCGTCCAGCCGATGGCCCGTGGGACTCAGACGCACCGTTGGCTGGTGCCCGCCGCCCGGTGGAAGACGGGGATGAACCGCGTCGGGCTGCGTGTGTCCTCGGCCGTCAGTCCCGCCGCGCTTGGCCTCAGCGACGACCAACGTTCATTGGGCATCGCGGTGCGCCGTCTCGAGTTCGCCCTGGTTGAATAGTTGTTGAGCCGTTGCGATGAACGTCTTCCTGATCGACGGGACGTACGAGCTGTTTCGACACTTCTATGCGGTGCCGTCGGCCACCGATGCCGAAGGCCGGGAAGTCGGCGCCGTGCGCGGCGTGGTCGGTTCGGTCCTGGGCATGCTTGAAGAGGACGTCACGCACCTCGGCGTCGCGACCGACCATGTCATCGAGTCTTTTCGCAACGAGTTGTGGCCCGGCTACAAGACCGGGGAGGGGATCGAGCCGGCGTTGTTCGCGCAGTTTCCCCTGTTGGAGGAGGCGCTGGAGGCTCTCGGGGTGTGCGTCTGGCCGATGACTGAGTTCGAGGCGGACGATGGTCTGGCGTCGGCCGCGGTCGCCGCCAGTGCCGATGCTCGCGTCGAGCAGGTGTTCATCTGCACCCCGGACAAAGACCTCGCACAGTGTGTGGTCGGGCGTCGCGTCGTGCAGTTCGACCGCCGCGCCGGGGTCATGCGGGACGCCGACGGCGTGCGTGGGAAGTTCGGCGTGCTGCCAGAATCGATTCCCGACTATCTCGCACTCGTGGGCGACGCGGCCGACGGCTTTCCTGGGCTTCGCGGCTGGGGTGCCAAGTCGACCGCGCTCGTGCTCGCGCGGTATGGCCACTTGGAGGCGATTCCGGATGCCCCGGATCGGTGGGACGTCAAGGTTAGAGGCGCCGCCCGTCTGGCCACCGAGCTCGCCACCCACCGCGACGTGGCCGACCAGTTCCGGGATCTGGCGACGTTGCGCACCACGGTGGAGCTGTTCGAGTCCGTCGACACTCTCCGGTGGACTGGCCCGCGCCCCACGTTCTTCGACCTGTGCGCGAGACTGAACGCGCCGGGGTACTTTAAGCGGGCGCACCAGCTCGCCGACTCACGCGCATCGTGATTGGGCTCGCCGCGCGGAGCGTGATCGCCGGGTCCCGTCCGATCTCCTGTCGGTCGGTCGTGTCCAGCCGACATCGTTGCGCGATGGCCGAGACGACGAGCACCAGTTCCATCATCGCGAACGTGTTTCCGATGCACTGACGCGGTCCGCCGCCGAACGGGAAGTACGCGAACGGTGGTCGTTCGACCGAGTGTGTCGGGTCGAAACGGTCCGGGTCGAAGCGTTCGGGGTCGGTCCAGAATTCTGGGTGTCGATGGGTCACATACGGGCTGGTCAGGACGATCGCACCGGCTGGAATTCGACATCCACCAACGACGTCTTCGTCCATCGGGCGGCGTGAGACCACCCAGGCCGGTGGGTAGAGCCGCATCGATTCCTTCACGACCTGGTCGACATAGCCCAACCGCGGCAGGTCGGCCATGGTCGGCGGCCGTCCGCCCAGCGCCTGGTCGATCTCCTGTTCGAGCCGCTGGCGGACCGAGGGATGCGCGGCGAGCAGATGCCACGTCCAGCCAAGGGCGATCGCGGTCGTCTCGTGGCCGGCCAGAAAAACGGTCATCACTTCGTCGCGAAGCTGCGCGTCGCTCATTCCCTCGCCGGTTTCTTCGTCACGGGCCTCCATCAGCATCGACAGCAAGTCGTCGTTCGACGCCGGGGCCATCGCCCCTGGCAGACCCGCATTCGTCCGTCGCGACGCGATGATTTCGAGAATGACGTCATCCAACGTCTGCATCGCCGAGCGCTGTGCACGGTTGGCTCGGCTTGGCCACCACGCAGGCATCGGGACGACTCGGCCGATGGCCTCATTGGCGCCGTGCAGCATCGTGTGCAATGCCTGACCGACTCGATCGGCTTCCTGGCTGACGTCGGTGCTCAGCAATGTCTCGCCGACAATACGCAGCGTCAGACGCATCATGTCGGCCGTGACGTTCACGGTCTCAGATGGTGATCTGAGCCAGTGGTCGACGAGATCACCGGCCGCCGACGTCATGGTGTCGCCGAAGCCCGCGATCCGGTCCCGGTGAAACGCCGGTTGCACGATCCGCCGCTGGCGTAACCAGTGGGCCCCCTCGCTGGTCAGCAACCCGTTGCGGAGAAACACCCGGAGCACGCGGAATCCGCGGGTACCCTTGTCGTACCGGTTGGCGTGGTCTTGCAGCACCCGGCGTGCATCGCGCGGATGGGCCACCAGGAATAGTGACCGATTCAGCAGTCGGAAGCGGACGACATCGCCGCATGTCCGGAAGCCGGACATGAGGAGACCCAAGGGGTCTCGCCGGAAATGGGGCAGACTCCCCAGCACGCCGGGAGCGGGGTACGTAGGGGCTGGGCCGGACACGTCAACTAGTCGCTGGCGTTGGCGCCGACGAACGCCGCCAGCCGTCTCAAGTTCTCAGGCGAGAGGTCGAGGAACTCGACCCCGAGCCCGCCGCCGCGGGTGTTTCGGGCAATGGCCGTGCAGGTGATGAATTCGTCGCCGACCGGGAGCTTGAAGCGCAGGTTCAAAATGGCGCCGATGCTCGCGCCCGCACCCTGGATGTAGGCGCCGCCGACACTGAGATCGCCGAGTCGTTCGTTACCGCGCGAGAAAATGCCATCTTCGCCTCGCCACACGTCGGTGCGAAAACTGACGCGGCGGTGGATTCTTTGCTCTTCCATGGTTGCGACGGCCGGTCTGGATTTCTGGTGTCCCTCCACCGACCAGTCTAAATTGTAACGTGCTCTGATTCCCCGCCAGCAACGTCCTGGGTCACAATGGCCGGGTGAGTCGCCTGCACGACGCGTTGGGGGGGCGGCGGGAGCGGGACTGGCGCCGGCCTCGCCAGGCACCGCGGTCTCTCGACCAGCTTGGGTGGACGCCGAGTCCCCAATCCCGATTCCTACGGTTGACCAGGAGGTTTGGCGCCATTCGCCTCGGACTGCTGGTCTGTGGGTTGCTTTGGGCGATCTGGTGGGTGGTAAGCGTCCTTGATCGAGGCCTGGCCGGAGTAAGATGACGAGTTGTCACCCTGCGCGCAGTACTAGCGGCCGGATTCAGCCCCGGGCGAATGTAGCGGGACTTTCACCACGGGCTAGCCTAGGCTAGGAGGCTGCTGAAAACGTTGGAGGGGGTTCTCTGCCGCGGCGTCTGTCTGGCAAGGCGCGACGAGGGAGCAGCCAAGCGGGCTGTGACCGAGGAAGCAACACCGCCAGACGGGCGCCTCGTCGGAAAACCTAGGCATTGATCGATGACACGCACGTTGCCGCCCTGGGCCCGAGAACTGCTCGACAGCCACCCTGATGGACCCCGCCCGTCTCCGGCCGATCCGATGCCCACCTGGCTCGAGAGCGAGCTGGCCCGCGTGCCGCTGTGGGCCCGCATCCGTCAGACACCGGAGATCAGGCAGCGCCATCCGTTCCTGCTGATCGAGGATCTCCGCAAACAGCCGGACCTGATGCGCCAGGTGCTCGAGCTGCGGTCCGAGTTGGCGGCGCTGGCCCACCGGCTCATCGATCAAGGCATCCGACATCTCGTGTTCACCGGGTGCGGGTCCGCGTTTCACAGCTCCCAGTTCGGGTCGTTCATCTGCCGGAAGTGGAGCGGATGGACAACTGAGAGCCACGACTCGCTGGAGTTCACGCATCACTGGGCTCAAGGGCAGGAACCGACGGCGGTGGTGGTGCAGTCGGCCACCGGGTCGACGGCCGAGACTATCGACGCCGCCCGGCATGCCGTCGACCATGGTCTGGTGACCGTGGCCCTCACCAATACGGCGAGTAGCGCCCTCGAGGCGCTCTGTGACGAGACCATCTGTTTCCCGACGGGGCAGCGCTGCGGTCCCGCCGTGTCCGTGCTGACCACCCGTCTGATGATGTTGTACGTGTTGGCGCTGGAGGTGGGTGCCGCCACCGGCAAGCTCAGCGCCCACGAGGCCGACGAGCTCGGGAACGCCATCGGTCACCTGCCGGACGCCGCCGCGCAATTCCTCCGCGAAGAGGATTTGAACGTGTCGCAGATTGCGAATGCGCTGAACGATCAGAAGGCGCTGCTGCTGGTGGGCGGCGGACCGAACTGGTTTTCCGCCCGCGAGGGCGCGCTGAAGGTCGAAGAAGAGAGCAGTCTGCTGTGCAAGGCATACCGCCCCGCGGGGTATCTGCACAACGCTATTCCCGTACTCGCCGACACCGTGGGAACCGTTGTCATCGCACCGCCGGGGAAGGCGTACGGGCGGCTGCATGACGTCGTGCGGACGGCCCGCGCGGCCCGGTCACCCAGCCTCGCCCTGGTGGTCGAAGGCGATGACGCCATCGCGCCCGACGCGTCGTTCGTGATTGCCGTGCCCGGACCGCTCGGCGAACTGCTGATGCCGCCGCTGGCCGCCGTCGCATTTCAGCTGCTCGGCTACTACCTGGGCGCAGAGCGCGGTATCAACCCAGACACCCTCCGGTCTGACGATCTCGACCACGCCAGAGCCTGGCTGACCGCATTTCCCTTCGGCTCCCAATAACCGTTTTCCGGACGGGGCATCCCGGCTGGCCGCGTTGCTTCCTCGGTCACGGACTGCCTGTCTGAGCCTTCCCGAGACGGGGCTACGCCCCGAACCCCACGCCGGTGCTCGCGGGGACCCCGTCGCCCCACTCCGCACCGGCGGCGGCGCGCATTGTCGCGCGCCCTCGCCTTGCCATCCGTGCGCTGCGCTCCGGAAAACCCCGGGTGGGTCCGGGCGGCAGCCCGTCTCAAACACGATACGAATGTCGGTTTCGCACGACGTAACACGTCACGTGGTGCCCCTGCCTCGTCCGATGCTGGTGCGTATAGCGGGTGTGCGACTGATGCGCCTGGTGCTGATGCCGGCCACGTTGCACGTGGCAGGCCACCACATGGTCACAGTCGAGTCGATGCTGATGGTGGTAGTTGGCGGCCGCCACGGGCCGGTGGGCATGCACGCTGATGCAGGCTCCGGTCATTGTCAGCAATCCCACAACGGCGACCAGGGCCAGCCTCGCCACCGCCGTGAAGCCGCGGTGTTTCGAGAGGACCCGCAGCGCGTGTCGCACGTCCCGGCTGATATCGCCCATGGACTGATTAGACACCAGCTTGTCTGAGTCTCACTCTCGTGGGGCTACGTCGCGGCGCGGACTCTCGTGGTCGAGGCCGGGAACCGCGCCAATGCGTCGAACCTGCGGGTTGGACGGCGCACCAACTTACCCCCGCAGTTGGGGCACTGATGCTGCAGCGGCCCGCCCGCGCAGTCCGCACAAAACGTACACTCGAATGAACAGATCATGGCGCCCACCGAGTCTGGGGGAAGGTCGCAGTCGTAACGTTCGCAGTTGCGTCGAAAGTCCAGTATTTTGCCTCCAGTTCACCTATAATCAGTTGGTTGTCCGGTGATATCCATCCACGACTCGATCCCGGTCCGAGGAGCTACCCATGGAACCAGCGCCCACCTTCGCCACACTGTTGTTCACCGCTGGTGCGGTGGTGCCTTTCGCCGTCGTCGCCGTCTGTTTCGTGCTCGGCCTGATCAAACGGTGAGGCGTTGGCCTTGACCGTCGGCGGTCGCGCGCGAGCCCGTCACCGCGGGTCGGCACCCATCACCTCACGCGCTGACCCATGCGACACGTACCCTGTTTCACCATAATTTTTTCGCTCCTGGCGTGTTTGACCGTCAGCGGATGTGGCGACGCCAGCCACGAGGGCGTGACCCCGTCGTCTCGCCAGCTGTTGATCGTGCTCGACGGGCTGCGTCCGGACTACGTCACCCCGCAGATCATGCCCGCGTTGTACGCGCTTGGTCAGCGTGGGGTGGTCATGGCCCGGCATCATGCCGTATACCCCACCGTGACCCGGGTGAACGCCTCGTCGATCTCCACCGGCGCCTACCCCGAGACCCACGGGCTGATGGGGAATTCCGTGTTCTTTCCCTCTGTCGACCCTGGCACGTTCCTCAACACCAGTGACCGCGCCAATCTGCTGCGAGTCGAAACGGCCGGTTCGCCGTTGCTGACGGCGACGACGCTGGGCGAGGTCTTGGAGACGGTCGGGCACCGACTGCTGGTCGTGAGCTCGGGTTCGAGCGGGTCCTCGTATCTGCTGAACCACACGGTGGCTGGGGGTGCCATTCTGCACTATGAGTATGGAACCCCCGACAGCCTCCATCGTGAGGGGCTGGCCAAACTCGGTCCGGTGCCTGAGGCGGGCACGCCGAACCATGCGAGAAATCGCTGGATCGTCGATGCCTTCCTGGAACTCGCCCTCCCTGAGATCGATCCCGCGGTGACGGTTTTGTGGCTGAGTGATCCCGATACGACGGCGCATCAGCATGGCATCGGGCACTCGGTGACCACCGAGGCGCTGTTTCGTCTGGACGCCGAGATTCAGCGAATTCAGGACGGGCTCGACGCGGCGGGTTTGTTGGACACGACGAACATCTGGGTCACGTCCGACCACGGGTTTTCAGAGCACACGGGCGGCGTCGACCTGACGGCGTTGCTGGCGCCGTTCGCCGGTGCGCTCGATGACGGCTCGCCGCGTATTGTGGCGGGCGCCGGCGCGATCTATGTGCGTGACGACGACCGCACGACGATTGCCGAGATCGTCGCCGCTCTACAGGACGCGGACGAGGTCGGCGCGGTGTTCACCGAAGCCACCAGCCCTGGCGCGAGCGAGGGGTGGGTGCCTGGCACCTTGTCCTTCGATCTCGCGCGATGGGAGCACGAGCGGTCGGCTCAGATTCTGTACTCGCCCGCTTGGACCAATGACGTCGGCCCATACGGATTCCTCGGCACAGCCGCACAGGGTGGGGTCGCTGGCCATGGGAGTTCGAGTCCGTTCGACATTGGCAACACCCTGGTCGCCGTGGGTCCCGATCTGAAGGAACGCACGCGGGTCGAGTCGCCGACCGGCAACGTCGACTTTGCCCCGACGTTCTTGCATCTGCTTGGTGTCGAGGCGCCGCTCTCGATGCAGGGGCGGGTGCTGCGTGAAGCGTTGCGAGATGATGGGACCACGGCCCCCGTCAGCGTCGAGACGACCGAGGTGACGGTCGAGAACGATGACGGCGCGTACCGGCTGACGGCGGTGGTGTCCGCCGTTGGCGGGCGGACCTATCTGGATTACACCACGGTCGAGCGCCGTTGACTTTCGTCTGGGGTCCCAGGACTGGTGAGACGGTCCACTAGCTCTCCATCGGCGTCCTGTTGTCGCCGGTCTGGTCTTGGACGACCCTCCCGTCAAAGAGATGGATTTCGCGGCCCGCGTGCAGTGCGTAGCGCGGGTCATGGGTGACCATGCAGATGGTCGAGCCCTCTCCGTGCAACTGCTCCAGCAGGGTCATGACCGCCTCGCCGTTCTTCGAGTCCAGGTTCCCCGTCGGCTCGTCGGCCAGGAGAATCGACGGCTGTCCCGCCACCGCGCGAGCGACCGCCACGCGCTGCTGCTGACCGCCGGACAACTGGCTCGGTAGGTGCTTGGCGCGATGGGCCATCTCCACCTTTTCAAGCGCTTCGTGGACGCGCTCTTTTCGCTCGGCCGGACGCATACCGCGATAGGTCAGCGGGAGCTCGACGTTCTCGTAGACCGAGAGGTCGCCGATCAGATTGAAGCTCTGGAAGATAAATCCGATCTCGCGGTTCCGGGTGCGGGCGCGCTCGGACATCTTGAGCGTCGCGACCGGCTGTCCGTTCAACTGATACTCGCCGTCGGACGGCGTGTCGAGCAGGCCAAGAATGGACAGCAGGGTCGACTTCCCACAGCCTGAGGGGCCCGAAATCGCGATGTACTCGCCGGGGAAGATCTCGAGGTCGACGCTCTCGAGCGCGTGTGTTTCCACTTCGTCGGTCAGAAAGACTTTGGTGACTTTGTCGAGATGAATCAACGGCTGCGTCGCCTCATTCACAGGTTGTTCTCCGTGTCTCTTCCGTCAGTTCAATCGGACACGGTCAAACGCGTCCCATTGCGACATATCAGATAGCACGACCTGGTCGCCCGGTTGCAGGCCTTCGATGACCTCGATCGTGTTCACCGAACTGCGGCCCAGGCTCACCCGGGTCCGCACCGCTTCGTCGGTCTCTGGCTGGAGCTTGAACAGACTGACGATCGATTCCTCTTGCCCGAACACCGGCCGCCCAACATAGATAACGTCTTCCAGACGCTCGAGTTCGATCGTACCGTCCACCGTCGTATCCGGTCTGGCCCCGCGCGGGAGCTCGCCGTCCAGCGCGACGTCGACGGTGACCGTGCCCGCCGTGACCGCCGGGTCGATCCGGATCACGTGACCAGGAATGATCCCATTGCGGGTGTCGATCGACGCTGGTTGTCCCACCTGAATATCGCGGGCCTGTGTTTCAGGAATGCGTAGCTCTGCCTTGAGGCGTGACGGATCTCCGACGCGGGCCAGGTTTGTTCCGGGCGTGACACTCGCGCCTTCTTCCAGCGGCACTTCCTGGAGCACGCCGGCCACGCCGGCCGTCAGCCGCAGATCGCTCACTTCCTGTTGGCGAAGCTGGTAGATCGTTTCCAGCCGATCGACGTCGGCTTGTTCGGCCGCGAGCTCCGTTTCCATGACATGGGTCTGGATCTCCAGCCGTTGCTGTTCGATGCCGTTCTGCGTGCGCAACTGTTCCGCCCTCGATTGCTTCTGACGGAGCGAGAGTTCCGACACCAGCTGATCCGTGAACAGCTCCTGCTCCAACTCCGCCTCATACTCGGCGAGCGATGCTGCCGACTCCGACGTCGCTACGAGCGCCTGCTGTGACAGCAGCTGTTGATCCAGGGCGACTACGCGGCTCTTGTACCGAGCTCGCGCCGCCTTCAGGCTCAACTCCGCCTCGATGGCGCTTTGCTCGAGCTGGGGGTTGCTCAGTTCGACGATGACCGTTTCCGGCTCGACGTCCACGCCTGGTCTCAGCAGGATCTTTTCCACCGTGCTGTTCGTGAGAGCCGAGATCCAGCGAATCTGTTCGGGCACCAGGGTGCCAGTGCCACGGACCTGTCGAAGCATTTCACCGCGTTGCACCGTATCCATGAACACCGTGTCGCGGTCCACCCGCGGTGCCGCCGGTTCCAGACGTGAGACGCCCACCGTGACCATGATGAGCACCACGGCGAACGCGGTGCTGTACAGGATCCGACGGACCTTCTTCGCTCGGGCGATGTCCGGACGCGCAATGTCCACCATGTGATCGTTCCTCGGCGCCGTCGAATGGCGTCACCTTGCCACTTCGGAGCGCATCCTCGGCAACATCTGATCGATTAGTCACCGCGACAGACCGATTAGACGGATGCTAGGGCTCGAAAGTTTTCCGAGATACGACGCGCCGTCGCCTAGGCCTCCACGATTCCGGCGACGGCCGTCGACAACCTGACCCAGTTCTCGGTTTCTTCATCCAGCTGGCGACGACCGCGAGGGGTCAGCTCGTAGTACTTCGCCTGACGATTGTTCTCGGACTTGCCCCACCGGGCTCGGATCCACCCTTGCTGCTCGAGCCGGTGCAACGCCGGGTAGAGTGAGCCTTGATTCACCTGCAGGACATCCTTCGACATCTGATGGATCCGCTGAGAGATGCCCCACCCGTGCCTCGCGCCTGTGGACAGTGTTTTCAGCACCAGGAGGTCCAACGTTCCCTGCAGCAGATCCGTTCGGCTCTTTGTCACCTGTCCTCCTCGTAGTGTTCTCCAAAACGGTACTGGTCTCTCTTGTCGATTGTCAAGGGGAGCGCGCATCCTGACATCACCCGGCTTGATAGCCGACCTCAGAAATGCGAAATTTTCAGCACGGGTAATTTTTTAGCATTGGCAAGGAGCGGCACCGGATGCCCAGACCGTCACACAACCAGTTGGCCCGCCGTGAGCGTCAGATCATGGAGATCGTGTATCGCCTCGGACGGGCGACCGCGGCCAGTGTGCTGGCCGAGCTTCCCGACCCGCCGAGCTATTCGGCGGTGCGCGCGCACTTGCGGATCCTGGAGGACAAGGGGCATTTGCGTCACGGTCGGGAAGGCGCCCGTTACGTGTTCAAGCCGACCGTTGGGCGGGCGCGTGCCCGGCGGTCGGCCCTGACGCAGGTCGTACAGACGTTCTTCGATGGCTCTGCGGAACAGGCGGTGGCCGCGTTGCTCGACCTCTCGCACGAAAAACTCTCAGATGATGACCTCGACCGTCTGTCCGGGCTGATCGATAAGGCCCGTCAGGAAGGAAGGTAGCCGTGGACCAGATCAACCTGTTCACCATCTCCGCGGATACATGGCTGACCGCCATGGCCGAGACGACGCTTCGCACCTCGGTGATTGTGCTCGTTGCGGGGTGTCTTGCAGTCGGGCTGCGACGAGGTCCCGCGACGTTGCGCCACCTGGTCTGGGCCCTGGCGCTTGCGGGGGTCCTGCTGGCTCCGGTCACCGGCACGTATCTGCCGGCGATTGACCTTCCGCTGCCGTCGTTCTCTAACCTGTCCGCCGAGCCGTCGGACAACGCCACCTTCGCTCACGACTCGCGCGCGGTCCAGCGACCCGACCCGGGGCGCGCGGCACCGCGAGTCACCCAGCCGGCCCATGGGGCGGCCCAGACGCCGACGGGGGCCGTCGAACCTTCGTCGGGCTCTGCGCCCGCCGAGATCGCCCCCGTCATGATGCCGCGCGTCGGTGGCTGGCCGGGGCCGGACCGCCTCACGTCAGGATCGACGCTACCCCCCTGGTTCTTGGGTTCTGGCTCCTTGGCGCCGCCATGCTGCTGATGCGAACCGGCCTCGGGTGTCTGGCCACCCGTCGTCTCCGCCGGAAAGCCGCGCCACCGGTTGACCACGAATGGGCGCGCCTCGCGGTCGAGCTGACCCGCCAGCTCGGCCTCACCCGGCCGGTTCGGATGCTGAGCAGCTCGCGGGCCGCCATGCCGATGACGTGGGGATGGTGGCGGCCGGTGGTGCTGGTCCCGGCGACCGGCGACTGGTCTACGGCCCGCAAGCGGGTCGTGCTGTGCACGAGCTCAGCCACGTCGGCAGGTACGACTGCGTCTGGCAGTTCGTGGCGAACCTGGCCTTGTCGGTCTACTGGTTCAATCCGCTGGTCTGGCTTGCCGTCCGAGCTCAGCGGGTCGAGCGCGAGCGGGCCTGCGACGACGCCGTGGTGCGGGCCGGCACGCAGGCCTCGTCTTATGCCGACCACCTGCTCGAGATTGCGCGCGGCCATCGAGAGCCCCGCTGGTCCGGCATCGCCGCTGTCGCCATGGCCCGGCGTTCTCAACTCGAAGACCGCTTGCTCTCGATTCTGGCGCCCGGTCGCCGACCCCCGACCAGTCGTAGTATGGCCGTCGCCGTGACGACGGCGATGACCGTGGTGATCGCCTCGCTCGCCGCGGTGACGCCATCGGTCCGCGCGGCCTCGCGTGGCGAGGGAGCACCACCGGTCGTGGGTGTGGGCGCGCCGGCCGCCTACACCCAGGTCGCGGTCGCGCCGGTCGCCCCGGCGTCTGAAGCCGCGGCGTCCTCGACGGCGCCCAGTGAGGCCGGTGGGCAGCGATCGGAGCCGGAGGCGGGTCGGCCGGACCTTCGCGTCGCCGACCTCGAGGCGCGGCTGCAGCGGCAACGCGACTCTGTGCAGCAGGTCGCCCTGCGCAACCAGCGCAGCATGCACGAGATGGAGCTGGCCCAGCGTGAGCTCGTGCAGGCGACCGAGCTGCATCAGGACAACCTCCATCGCCTGGCCGACGACCGGATGGTGGTTGAGGACCTGCGTTTGCGAGTCCACGAGGAGATGGCCAGGGTCCAGACGCGTGTCGCTATCGGCCACGCGCCTCTTGATCCGCGCGTGGTCGAGTTGTTGATCGAGTCGCTGTCGGACGACGACGCCGGGGTCCGCGAGCGCGCAGCGCAGGGGCTTGGGCGCAACCAGGTTCCCGATGCGGCGGGCCCTCTCAGCGAGGCGCTGCGTGACACGGAGGCTGGCGTACGGGCTGAGGCCGCGTGGGCCCCGGGTCGCCTCCGCGATCCGACGGCGGTGGCCGCGTTTGGGGTCGCGCTTGATGACCCCGAACCCCGGGTCCGGGCGGAGGTCGTCGAGGCGTTGGGACGTATCCGTGATACCGCGGCCGTTTCACCCTTGGTCGCGGCCCTGGCGGACAGCGAACCCCACATTCGGCGGGAAGCGGCCGAGGCTCTGGGCAAACTCCGCGATGGCGGCGCCGTTGATGGCCTGGTCGCCGCGCTCACGGATAGCGACCCGTCGGTTGCCCGGCACGCGGCGGAAGCGTTGGGCCAAATCCGTGATGCGGCCGCGGTAGAGGGTCTCGTCGCGGCACTCCGACATCAGGACTCGCACGTCGTGCACGCATCGGCTGAGGCCTTGGGCCGGATTCGCAGCGAGGCGGCGGTCGACGGTTTGACCGACGCGCTGCGACACGCGGAAGACGTCGCCGTGCAGCAGATCATCGAAGCGCTGGGGCGTATCGGTGGCGACCGTGCGCTCGAGGCCCTGATCGAGGCGGCCGACGATGCCAGCCCCGCCGTGAGACAGGCGGTGATCGAGGCGCTCAGCCACCAGCGGTGGTCGAACCGTATCGCGCCGGGGCCGAATCCGAGAACCGACCCGGACCCAGTGGTAGCGCCAACGCCAGACTGAGGGGCAGGGCCGAGCCAGGGCTCCGTGCGGAGCCCCGACGCGGGTGTCTCATTGCCCTAGACCACTTCGTTGCTCGGCCCACCGACGCCGGCCACTTCCACGCGTAAGTGTCGCCGGGTCCCCTGGGCGGATCAGTGCTTCCGGCCGCCTCGGCGGCGGCCGCCACTTCGACTGCTGCCACTGCGATTCCCGCCACTGCGACTGCCGCTGCTGCGGGCACTATTGCCACGACCGGGTGTCTGTGGACGAGCGGGTTGGACCCCTGCAATCAGGCGGTCGTACTTACCCATGATGACGTCCCACCGGTAGTTGGTGCGGACGTAGCCACGGCCGTTCCGCCCGAGTGCCGCCCGCAGGCGGGCATCCTGGACGAGCAGACGGAGACACTCGCGGAATTCGTCTCGGTTCGCGTAGTAGAGTCCGCCGTTGCTGCGCTGGCAGTGGTCCATGACGACTTCACTACGAGCGTTGGCCAGCACCGGAGTGCCGATCGAGAACGATTCGAGGGCGAGCAACGACAGGCTCTCGAACGGAGAAGGCACGACGACCACCGTCGCGGCTTCGAGGGCTTCGAACCGCTCGGCCTCGGACAGAAGGCCGGCGAACCGGATGTGCGGCGCGTCCGGAATGGGCATCAACTTCATGCCCATCAGTACCAGCGAGGCGTCGCCCTCCGACTCCGCATAGGTGTTGAAGTAATCGATCAGCTCTTCGCACCCCTTGCCCGGGTCGATCCGGCCGCCGTACAGCACGAGGGGTCCGTACAGGCGATGCCGTCGGCGGAAGACAGCGCCGCGCGAGGAGAGCCGTGAACCAACCTCGTTGTTGCCGTTGGTGCCGACCTCCTCCGACCGGTCGTCGTCATCGCTTGGTTCATTCGACTGGGCCGCGGTCGTCACGTCGTGACGTTGGGAGGGAGGCAGTTCGACGCCGCATCCCACGGTCTCTTCGAGCTTCGCGGTGGTCGAAAACAGCTGCTTCAGGAATCCGCGTTCGACGGTGGTGTTGTACGCGATACCCGCCGGGGCCGAGAACACGTCGCGATACATACCCAATCTGATGGCCGGCTCGTCATGCGCCGTCGGCACCAGAATGCTGCGGGCCGGGTCGACCTTCACGCCGAGCACGGTGGGCGCATAGAGATACGTGAAGAAAATCAGGGCGTCGTACGACCGGTGGTGCTGTTCGAGATACGACTGCAGCCCGGGGCTCCACGGCCCCTGTCGTTTCAGCCACTCGGCTTCGTCGGCGGGCGAGTGGTCGTGGTGGAAAATCCAGTCCGAGTATTCGTTGAACGACGCGATGTCCCGTTCGCGGTCATTGGCGAATCGCCGCACCGTGACGCCGCGAATCCGGTCCTCACCCTCCGGGTACTCGTTCTTCCAGGTGATGTAGTCGCGGGCGCAGGTGGTGAGCACCTCGACTTGATGGCGGCCGGCAAGTCTCTCCGCGATCAGCCGACAGTGATATTCGGAGCCGCCGAGTATCTCCCCGCCGTATCGTTGGATGACGAAAGCGATTTTCACGGATGTCCTGGCGCTTGATGTCTGATGTCGGAGGAGTGAATGTCGGGTCGCGTCAGGAGGCGAATCGCGCCACGAGCTGGTCCAGGTGTGTCTCGAAGCGCGCGTCGGCGAAGTCGTGCAACCGGCGTCGCTGGCCTTCGAGGACGCCCTCGCGCAAGTCGTCATCGTACACCAGGAGACCCAGCATTTCTGCCGCGTACTCCAGGTCTTTGGGTGAAAAGGCCACCCCGGCGCCCCCCAGCGTTTCCGGAACCGCGGTGGACGCGTACGCCAACACCGGGACGTCGGTCGCCATGGCTTCTATCAACGGCACACAGAATCCCTCGTGCTCGCTCAGTGACACATAGGCGCTCGCCGTCCGGTAGAACGCGGCGAGGTCGGCGTCCGGGACAGACCCGACGAACCAAAACCGCTCACTGGTCATCTGATACTGCGACATCAGAGCCCGGAGCATCGCGTAGTAGCGGGGACAGGCGTCCTCACGCCCGACAAAGATGAATCGGTGGAACGCGTCGACGTAGCGTTTGTAGTGCTCGGCCAGTCGGAGGATGTCTTCAATTTTCTTGTTGGGCGCCATCCGACCGACGAACAAAATGTTGGTCAGTCCGTCGCAAAGCACGCGCTCGAGGGCGGGTCGAGGCGGCGCCTCCGTCAGCCGAGCGGTGTCGACCGCAATCGGGAACACCCCGGTGTCGCGGAAGCCAAGTGTTTCCAGCTCGCTCCGGTTGAATTCCGAATCACCGAGGGCCAGGTCGACATGACCGACCAGCCCGGCCAACTCCTGTCGTCCGCGGGTCACGATTGCGGCGATGCCGGCGTCGTACCCGGCAAAGAAATGTGCCGGGGTGATGTTGTGATATTGGAGGACCCGTCCACGGGGCAACGCCGCCAGCGCTTCGCTCATCGGCGAGGCGATCGCGAAGTGCAGGATGGTCAGGTCACCTTGGCGTGCCGCCGGGTCCTCGAAGGCGCCGATGTTTCCCGTCAGGTCGTCATCGATCGTCAGCGCATAGATCTGCGACGCGTGACCGCGCGCGCGGAGCAGTCCGCGGACGCGTCGCGCGCTGTCTCCCACCGCGTCACCACGGTGGGCGGCCGGTAGCCACTGGTTGATGACCATCAGGGGTTTTCGCCCCGCTCGCCGGGGGCGAACGGCAGGGCTTTGTAGGCCGAGGGTCGATACAGACGCAATTCTTCCAACCGTTCCCACTCGTCGAATCGCGGCCAGAAGTCCCAGCGCACCTCGACGGGCTTGCATCGTGGCGACTGTCGTACCCCTTCGATTGCCTTGAGGAGCACACCGCCGAAATCCTGCGCGAGCAGGCGGTCCAGTGCGGCGTCTTGACCACGCACAATCTCCTCCTCCAGCGCCGGGTTCGAGAGGATGGTGTCCATCAGCGAGGCGACGTGTCTGGGGTCCTTCCGCTGGTAGAGCACACCGGCGTCGTCCATCGTCGCCGGCACGGCGGCGGCGGCGTAGGCCATCACCGGCACGCGCTTATGGAACGCCTCGACCAGCGGCACGCAGAAGCCCTCGTGCTCGCTGGCCGACAGGAACAGGTCCGCCACGTCGTAGCATGCTGACAACGCCGCGTTCGAGACGTGACCGAGGATGTGGACATCCGGAATGTGGAGCGTCGCGATCAGGTGATAGAGCGACGTCAGATACGATTCGAAGCCGCCGTATGACCCCACGAGGAGCAACCTCGCATTGGGCTGATGTTTGACGCGGCACGCGTGATAAAAGCGAAGGACGTCTTCAATCCGCTTGTTGGGGATGATGCGACCCACGAACAAGATATTGGGACGCTCGTCGTCGAACTCGCTGATCAGCGTGTGGTCGGGGGGTTCGTCGAGATGAGCGAAACTCGGTACGACCGGGAGCACGCCCGTGCGCGGGAAGCCGAACTGCTCCAGCTCCTGGCGGTTGAACTCTGAATCGCCCAGGGCCAGGTCGCAGCGGTTGACATAGGCGCGCAGCTCTCGTCGGCCGCTGTAGCACTGCCGCACGAGATCCTTGTTGACCCCGACGAAGTACTCGGGCGGCGTGATGTTGTGATAGACGAGCACCATGCGGTCGGGCAGGGCGTAGGCGATACGTGAGGCGCGCGATCCGATCGAGAAATGATGAATCAGGATGTTGTCGGGATGCGATGCTTCGACCAGATCGCGGTAGTCGCGGGTCAACGGCTCGAGACGGGGTTCTGCCGTTTCCACAAAAATTTCAGACTCGTAGCCGGCCGCCCGCACCGCCGCCTGGATCCCGAGCACCTCGTTGCCGATGGCATCGCCATAGCCCAGCGTGGCCAGTACCTGGTGCACCGCCGGACGACCCGATACAGAGGCGCCGGTCACGACTCGCCCGCTTCCTCGGTGCGTGTGACGGATGCCGGTCCGGTGGGCAACTGGTCCACGAGCTCGCGCCCCGGCGGCAGGTCGCGTCGCCGACGCCCGAGCCAACCCGGCAGCGGCTCCGGCCGACTGTCAGTGCTCCGGTCCGCGCGCTCGAGTCGGTCCAGCATCGTCAGATACTTTCGCTCGATCACCGGCCAGGTGTAGTGGGTGTTGAAATAGGTGCGCCCGTTGGCGCCGAGGGCGCGGCGCAGCGCGCTCTGGGACAAAATGGTGTGGAGTGTCTCGGCGAACTCCTCGTAGCTGTCGTAGTACAATCCGGCGTTGCTGCGCGCGCACTGGCCCGCGAGGACGTCGCACCGGCCGTTCGCCAGCACCGGCCGACCGAGCGCCCACGCCTCCAGTGTCACCATCGACAGGCTTTCGTAATACGAGGGCATGACCAGCAAGTCGGCCGCCGCCATCGCGTCGAATTTTTCTTGGTCACTCACGAACCCGAGATGGCGAATCTGCGGGTGCTCCGGAATTGGCATCACAGGCTTGCCAATGAGCACCAGCGTGAGCGCCGGTGCAATCCGCGCGTATCGCCGGAAATACTCGAACAGTTCCCGACAGCCCTTGTTCTCATCGATGCGCCCAACATAGATGATCGTGGGCCCTGACATACCGGTGACCTGCCGGAACCTGTCCGGCTGGGGGTCGGCGGGCACCTCCGAGCCGATGCCGACCACGACACCAGGCACCGAGTCGTTCTGTGACACGGCGGTGATCAGGGCCCGCTCCTCGTAGGAGTTGTACATGAGTGCCCGGACGCTGCGAAAGCTGCCGGCGAAGATGCGCAACCCGAGCGCCGGGTCTCGCTCGGCCGTTGGCACGAGGAGGCTGCGACCGGCGGTCACGCGGAGTCCGTGATACGCATGGTAGTACCGGAAGCTAAAAAAAATGCAGTAGTCGTAGTCGGCCCGATGGCGGCGCAGGTGATTCACCAACGCGGGGCTGGTCGGGCCCTCACTGCGAAGCCAGGCGAGTTCGGCCGCGACCGAGTGTCGCTGTTCGAAGACCTGCGTCGACCGCCGGCCGAAGTCGTCGACGTCGCGCTCGCGGCTGACTGGAAACCGGCGCACCGGTACGTCGTTGACGATGTCCAGTCCCGGGTCGAGCTCGTTACGCCAGGTGATGTAGTCGCGGGCGCACGTTGTGAGCACCTCGACCTGGGCATGACGTGCGAGGTGTTCGGCGATGTACCGCGCATGCAACTCGGCGCCGCCGTTTAGATCGGCGCCGTATCGCTGAACGACGACCGCCAGCTTCACGGTTCGCTGGTGCCGTTGTCCGCATCCGGCTTGGACGGTTCCGTCGAATCCGCCGCCGGGGCCGCCGCGGGGGCCGGGGCTGGAGCCGCGACCGGGGCCTCCTGGGTGGCGGGCGGGGGATCCGGGGACGCCGCGTCCGCTGGACTGGTCGGCGCGGTCGACGCCGGGGTCGGTGCGGTGGCCGCTTCCGGCGTCGCGACTGTCGTCGCCTCGCTCGGCGTGGTCACGGCCGTCGTTGTCTCGCCTGACGGGGTCGACGTAGTCGTTGTTTCGCCTGACGGGGTCGACGTAGTCGTCGTCTCGCCCGACGGGGTCGCGGGAGTGGTCGCCTCGCCTGACGGGGTCGCGGGGGTCGTCGCCTTTCCCGACCCGTTGCCGGCGACCGGACGGGCCGCGTTGGTATCGCCCTCAGCCGGACCTTCGGGCCTCCGCCGCGATCGGCGTCGCCGCCGGCGCGTCCGGCCAGAGCCAGTGCCCGAGGCGTCGGCCGACTCACCGTCACCCTCGGTCGTGTCCGGCGGCCGTGGGCTTCGCTTCTGGACCACCGATTCCAGCGCCCGCGAGCGCCGTTCCGAGAAGTCCAGCCGTCCCGCGACCGATTCGACGAGCATCTTGTGGTTCTTGACGTCGACCGACAGCCGGGTCATTTCGACGACCAGGTTGTTCAGTACCTCGTAGTTCAAGGCATCGAGTTCCTCGCGCGCCGCAAACTTCTTGCCCACGCGGTCGAACTGCGTGCTCACGCGTTCGATCAAGTCGGTCTGACGCTCAAGGAGCTGCACCGTCCACGCGTTGATTTCGGCTTGCCGGGATAGGGCAAACACGACCGGCGTCGGGTTGAAGAACAGTTTGAGCAACGGATTCAGGAGCTTACGGATCAGACGGATCAATTTCCCCATCGGTCCTCTGGACGATACGTAGATCGTCTCTTGATCGAAGTCGAATACTTCGGGTGGCGGGGCGAACCCGCCGTGTGGCGGAATCGGCTCGATACGCCCCGGGTTGTCGAGCTGTCGGAAGTGCTCGACCAGGTCGGAGCGCACCTGCCCCGGGTCGAGAAAACTCTCCAGCTTGACCGTGGCCAGCTCGTGAATCTGCTGCTCGGTGTAATCCGCGCCGCGCTTCTCACGGATGCGCTCACGGATTTGCTCCATGATGCGCGTGACGTCGACGGAATCCGAACGAATGTTGAACTCGGCCATGGTGTCGTTGTCGGTTGTCTCGCAGCCCCTGATGAAGGCCCGCCCGCGTTCGGCGGGCACGTCATTCCGGCTGACGGGGTTGCTCTTCAGTCAAATGCCGCTTGTATTCTCCCTCATCGCGGCTCGTGCCGGCCGAGCATCGCGTGATCCGCTGCACACTTCACCCGGACGGGCCACTAGGCGACCGGCCGGTAGATGATCGCGGCGACAGCCAGACCCCACGCGAGGATGCAGGCCGCCAGGGGCCGGTCGCGGAGCACGATGTCTGTCGGTCCGGGGCCGGACCGGTCGTCGCCGATCAGCATCAGATACCGCAGCACGCCGTAAATCGGAAACGGAATGGTCAGGGTCAGCAAGTTGGTGCCGAACTTCGCCACCGTATCCGGGCTCGTCGTGTACACCGCGTAGCTTACCAGCGTCGCCCCGGCCACGATGGTGACCATCTGATCCAGTAGGGCCGGGCTGTAGCGAGCCAGCACGGGCCGATGTCCGGTTGCATCGGCGCCCAAGGCCACAACCTCCTGTCGCCGCTTGGTCAGTCCAAGAAACAGCGCGAGCAGCAATGTGCACACCAGCAGCCACTGGCTGATCGCCACCCCTAGCGCGAGGGCGCCCGCCGCCGCCCGCATCACGAAACCGATCGCGATCACAAGCACGTCCAGAATGACGATTTCCTTCAGGGCCCAGGTATAGAGCGTCAACAACATCGCGAACGCCAGCGACAGCGCACCCATCGCGGGTCCGAGCAGAAACGCACCCACAATGCCCAGTGTCAGGAGCAGGCCGGCTAGGGTGCCGGCTGCGGCCGGTGAGACTCGTCCTGCGGCGATCGGCCGCGACGCTTTGACGGGGTGGAGCCGATCGCGGGTCCGGTCTCGCAGGTCGTTGAAGAGATACATCGCGCTCGACAGCGCGCAAAAAATTGTGAACGTCGCGCACGAGCGAGCCACGGATCCCGCTTCGAGGAGCTGTTCTCCGAACACGAGCCCCGGGAAGACGAAGAGGTTCTTGGTCCACTGATCAGGCCGAAGCGAGACGAGGAGGTCCGCAGACAGACTGGGTACCGGCGCCTCGCGCGTGGGCGAGACGCCGGTCTGGTCATATTTAGTTGTCACGTGCGCCATGGACAGCGCGGTGGGCTGACGGTGGGCCTCAGGACTTGAAGCTGCCTACGGCCTCGGCCTCCGACTCGTAGGTGTCGAACACCGTCAACAGTTTGGTGATCGTCAGCAGATCTTTGATCCGCTTGGTGAGATTGACCAACTTGAGAGTACCGCCCTGGTGTTTCACGGTCGTGAAGGTCCGAACGATTTCTCCGAGCCCTGCACTGTCGACGTAGGGGACCTCTCCCAGGTTGAGGAGCAGATTGGTGTGACCCTGCTGCATCAGGCTGTTGATCTTCTCCCTCAGCAACTCGTCTCCCTCGCCGATCGTCAGTTTGCCGTTGAGATCGACGACGACCACGTTCTCAAGCACTCGTTCCTGGATTTCCATGGAAACTCCCCTGCTACGTCCTACCCGCAACTCTCGTGGGGCACGCGTAAGGCGCTATTTTGCCAAGCTTTAGCCCAAATTAAGAAGTGGAACCGTACTATGAAGTCAGACTACTGTCAATCCGCCACCGAGGCGTGTTGGCGCTGTAGTTACTCGGTCTCGCGGCGCTGCTTCTTGCGTGTCCGCTTTTGCGCGAGCGCCTGTTTTGCGCGACGCTTGTCGCCCGGTTTCAGGTAGAACGAGTGCTTCTTGATGTCCTTGATGATGTCTTCCTGCTGGACCTTACGCTTGAAGCGGCGCAGCGCGCTCTCGATGGACTCGCTGTCTTGCACCTTGACTTCAGCCAAATCTGGTTGTCACCTCCCTTGCCTGGTGAACAATGCTGTCCTCACGATGACCGGCGACAGCCCGGACCGGGTCGAAGAAATGAGTATGCTAGGCTTTCGTCTCCAGAGCTGGCGTCTGCTCCCAAGACGAGGCAAACGGAAATTTTAGGCCGAACCTCAGAGTCCCGTCAACGATGAAGATACTGGTCGTGGGTGGCGGCGCGCGCGAACACGCGCTGGCCTGGAAGCTCGGCCGTGAGCCTGGGGTGACCGACGTTCTGTGCGCGCCGGGCAACGCCGGCACCGGGGCCGGCGCCGGCCGCTCTCTGGATGTGTCCGACCCGGCGGCGATACTGGCCCTCGCGGAGACTGAAGCGATCGACCTCACGGTGGTCGGGCCCGAGCTGCCGCTGGCGCTCGGGGTGCGAGACTTGTTCGCATCTCAGGGCCGGCTTCTGTTCGGCCCGAGCCGGGCTGGGGCCCAGCTCGAGTCCAGCAAGGCGTTCGCGAAAGATTTCATGCGCCGGCACGGCGTGCCGACGGCCCGTTTCCGTGTATGCGACACGGTCGGCGACGCGCTTGAGGCGGTGTCCGGCGGGGAGTTCGGATTTCCGGTTGTCGTGAAAGCGGACGGGCTCGCCGCGGGAAAAGGGGTGACCGTGGCGCCGGACCGCGCGCCGGCCGAGCGGGCGGTACGCGACGCCATGGTCGACGGTCGATTCGGGTCGGCCGGACATCGGGTGGTCGTCGAAGAGTGCCTCGTGGGCCAGGAGGTGTCGTTCTTCGCGATTTGCGACGGCCGGAAGGCGGTCGCGCTGCCGACCGCGCAAGACCACAAGCGTGCGTTCGACGGCGACAAGGGACCCAACACCGGTGGCATGGGGGCGTTCGCCCCGAGCCCCCTCGTGACGCCGGACATCGAGGCGCGGATTCGGCGGGAGGTCGTCGAACCCGTGCTTGAGGGGTTTGCCGCGCAGGGAGACCCGTATTACGGATTTCTCTACGTTGGCCTGATGTTGACGGCCGACGGGCCCCGGGTCATCGAGTTCAACGTCCGCCTCGGGGACCCAGAGGCCCAGGTGGTGCTTCCCATGGTGAGCGAGGATCTGGCCCCCGTGTTCGCGGCGGCCGCGCGGGGCGCGCTTGAGACGAGCCGGCTGGGCTGGACCGGCGACCCCCACGTCGGCGTGGTGCTCGCGTCCGGCGGATATCCGGGATCCTACGAGACCGGTGCGCCGATCGACGGTCTCGACACGGCCGCCGGGCTCGACGGTGTGCTCGTCTTTCACGCGGGAACCGGTGTCCGCGACGGTTCGGTCGTGACCACGGGGGGCCGGGTACTGACGGTGGTCGGTCGTGGCGCCGATGTCGCGCAAGCAATCGACCGTGCGTATGCGGCGGAGGCGTGCATCACGTTCGCGCGGAAGCAGGTCCGCACGGACATTGGTCGGAAGGCTCTGCCTGGACGGTGACGGAGAGAGACAGACATGAGTGATCTGCAGGTACAGATCTTGATGGGGTCGGGGTCGGACGCTAGCGTGATGGCGAACACGGTTCGCACGCTGCGCGAGCTTGGCATCACGTCTGACATGACGGTGGCCTCCGCCCACCGCTCGCCCGATCGGGTGCGCCGGGTGATGGAACAGGCGCTCGAACGGGGCGTCAAGGTCTTCGTGGTGGGGGCTGGTGCTGCCGCGCATCTGGCTGGTGTGGTCGCCGCCCACACGGCGCTGCCGGTCATCGGCGTGCCGATCGACTCATCGCCACTCGGCGGCTTCGACGCTCTCCTGGCCACCGTGCAGATGCCGCCCGGCGTACCAGTGGCGACGGTCGCGGTGGGGAAGGCCGGCGCGACGAACGCCGCCGTGCTTGCGGCCCAGATATTGGCTGTCGGAGACGCGGCAATCGCGTCGCGTCTCGTTGACTATCGGCGGGGTCTGGCGGAGAAGGTCGAGCGCGCCGCGGCCGAGCTCGAACAGCCGGGATAAGTCACGGGGCTATGCGGCTCCCAGTAGCATCAGCAAGAGCGCTTTCTGCGTGTGGAGTCGGTTCTCGGCCTGGTCAAAGACGGCGGAGCGAGGTCCATCGATCACCTCGGCGTCGACCTCCTCGCCTCGATGCGCGGGGAGGCAATGCATGAAGAATACATCGTCGTTCGCGTGAGCGAGGAGCTCCTGGGTGATCCGGAAGCCCTCGAACGCGGCACGCCGGTCCGTGGCTTCGGTTTCCTGCCCCATGGACGTCCAGACGTCGGCGTACACCGCGTCGGCCCCGCGAACCGCCGTGGCCGGGTCGCGCACTTGGGAGATCTCCGCCCCATGGCGGGCCATCTGCCGCGCCGCCGTCACCGTCGCCTCCGGCAGCTCATATCCCTCGGGTGAGGCGAGCCGGAGGTGCATCCCCAGCATCATCGCCGCGTGGGTCAGCGAGGTCGCCACGTTGTTGCCATCGCCGACGTAGGCCAAGGTGCGTCCCCGTACCGACCCGCAGCGCTCGCGCACGGTCAGACAGTCCGCCAGCGCCTGACACGGATGTTCCTCGTTCGTCAGGGCGTTCACGACACGCAACTGGGTGGTCGCCTGCACGAATTCAACCAGCCGCGATTGTTCGAACGTCCGAATCGCCGCCACTGACACCCATCGTTCGAGCGTTCGGGCCACGTCCGCGAGTGTCTCCCGGGTGCCGAGCGCATCCGCCGACGGAGGGCAGGTTACGAGACCGCCGAGTTCCCGCATCGCGATTTCGAAGCCGGTTCGGGTGCGGAGGGACGGCTTGTCGAATAGCAAAGCCAGCGAGTGTCCGGCAAGCGCTCGCGCAGTCGGGGCGTCGGCTCCCAGCCGGCGTTCCCGCTTCAGCCGGGCGGCCAGCGCGAGGCATGCCTCGAGCGCCTCCGGTGTGAGGTCGAGCACCGACAAGTACGTGCGCCGCGGCGCCGCCGACGCGGCCGGAGGCGTCGGCTCGCCGTTCGATTCGAGGTTGGTGGTCTCCATGACTCTGGTCAGTGTCCTTATGACCGGCAGTACTTATGTGCGGTAGTCCGCGTTGATGTGTACGTACTCGGCGCTGAAGTCACATGTCCACACCGTAGCCCGAGCGTCCCCACCGACACCGAGGTCGACGGTCATCGTGACGTCGGTGCCCCGCAGGTGTTCGGCCGCGGCCAGTTCCCGCTCGGCGAACACCGTCTCGTCCGCGAACAGTTCCACCCCGCCGATCGCGACGCGGGCTCCAGTCAGATCAAAACCGACCCCCGCGCGGCCGGCCACCGCGACGAGACGGCCCCAGTTCGGGTCGCCGCCATGGACGGCCGTCTTGACGAGGGGCGAGTTGGCCATGGCTCGCGCCGCTTGTCGTGCCTCTGTCGTGGACCGGGCTCCGGTCACCGTGATGCCGATCAATTTGGTGGCGCCCTCACCGCCGCGGACGATGGCGAGCGCCAACTCCCGGCACACCGTGTGCAGCGCGTCGACAAACGTGGCGTACTCGTTCTCGCCGATCCGCACGCCCGCCCGACCCCCGGCCAGCAACAGGACCATGTCATTCGTCGATGTCTCCCCGTCGACCGTGATCGCGTTGAACGTGTCGGCGGCGACCTCCTTCAGCGCGCGCTGCAACCGGGCCGGCTCGACCGCCGCGTCGGTGGTCAGGAAGCCCAGCATCGTCGCCATGTTTGGCTCGATCATGCCGGCTCCTTTGGCCATGCCTCCGATATGAAAGACTCCGGCGGGCGTCTGCACCCGGACCGCCGTTTCCTTCGGCGATGGATCGGTCGTCATGATCGCCTCGGCGGCCGCGGCGTGTCCGTCACGCCTCAGGGCGCCTGCGGCCAGCGCTACGCCGCGACGGACTTTCTCGGCGTCCAGCAACACACCGATGACCCCGGTTGACGAGACCAACACCTGTTCCACCGGGCATCCGAGCGCCGCCGCCGTGTCGGCCGCCATCGTGCGGGAAACCGCGAGGCCTTCGGCTCCGGTGCAGGCGTTGGCGCAGCCGCTGTTGACCACGACGGCCGCGGCGGTGTCCTGCGACGCTTGGAGATGGTCACGGGTCACGACCAGTGGCGCCGCGACCGCGAGGTTCGTCGTGAA
>Ga0310124_10000500_pt1 | contig 27054 bp, 20 predicted proteins | sample CB11b_AW_Bot5_MG_FD_203507 | JGI IMG/M metagenome (GOLD analysis project Ga0310124, IMG submission 203507) | Marine microbial communities from Western Arctic Ocean, Canada - CB11b_AW_Bot5 | ecosystem: Environmental > Aquatic > Marine > Oceanic | place: Canada: Western Arctic Ocean | collected...
AGGTCTGCCCCAAGAACGTCGATCCCGCCGGAGCGATCCAGCAGGCGAAGGTCGAGAGCACCATCGACTGGTACACCTCGCTGCTGCCGTGGGCAAAAAAATGAGCAAGCCCTACACACCGACGATGCCGCGGAACTGGTGGAACGCGAATTCCGCCTTTCGGCTGTTCATGCTGAGAGAACTCTCGAGCGTCTTCGTCGCACTGTTCGTACTCGAATTGCTCTGCTTCGTCTCCCAGGTCGGCCGAGGAGAAGAGGCGACCGACCAGTTCCTGGCAACGCTGAAACATCCGCTGTTCATGCTCTGGCACGCGATCGTGCTGGGTTTCGCACTGCTGCACAGCATCACCTGGTTCAACCTGACCCCCAGGGTGATGGTGATCCGGCGTGGCGAGGAGCGAGTGCCCGATGTGCTGGTGGCCGGATCCAACTACGTCGCCTGCTTGGTGGTCTCGATCGTGATCTGGTGGATCGTCGCGGGCTAGGTACAGAAAAAATGGCCAAGTCGAACGAACCGATTGTCTGGTCGCTGTTTTCCGCCGGCGGAGTGCTGACGGCATTGGCAGCCCCGGTACTGATCCTGCTGCTGGGCTTCGCCATGCCGCTGGGCCTTGTCACCCCGTCCTTCGATCACCTCAGAAGCCTGGTCGCACACCCGCTGACCCAGCTGGTGGTCGTCGCGCTGGTCAGCCTGGGCCTGTTCCACTGGGCTCATCGATTCCGCTTCACGCTGATCGACCTCGGACTGCATTCGCTGGAGACGGTAATCGCGGTGGCCTGTTATGGTGGAGCCATCGTCGGTACCGGAGTCGCGATCTACGTCGTCTGGCTCTAGGCTGTACAATCGACGGCCTGAGAGTTATCCACATGAGGTGCGCGGTGTGAGTGAATCGAAACAGGACTTTCGGATCGAATGGAGCGACGAGGTCCTGATCGTGATCCCCGGCGGCGACATCGAGTCGATGAAGTGGGACCTGATCGAGCAGGCGGCCGAGATCGTGATGGCGCCGCTGGAAGAGACCGATGTGCCGCTGGTGGTGTTTGATCTCAGCGAGGTCAATTACTTCGGCAGCGTGTTCCTGTCGTTGATGCTCCGCTGTCACAAGACGGTCAAGCCACTGGGAGGCGAACTGGTGCTGTGCGGTGCGAGTGACATGGCCGAGGAACTGCTGCGGGTCACCGCGCTCGATACGCTCTGGGCCATCTACTCGACTCGCGAGCAGGCGATCGAAGCGCTGGCCGGCTAGAGAGGTCATGGCGAAGAAACGACGACGCGCGGCCCCGGACCTGTCCGAATCGGATGTGATGTTCACCGAGCACGACTCGGTGCTGACACGTCACCCGACCCTGATCGACCAGATCAAGCAGACCGCCGACGGGCTCAAGCAGGACAAGGCCTCCCGCGGGGATCTCAAGATCCTCAGCCGCGCACTCAAGGAACTCCGCTACGCCTTCAAGGTCTTCGCCCCCTTCCGACGCCAGCGCAAGGTCAGCGTCTTCGGCAGCGCACGCACGCCGCACGAGGACCCCAGCTACCTGCAGTCGGTCGCATTCGGGCGGCGGATGGCCGAGGAGGGCTGGATGGTGCTGACCGGGGCCGGCGGCGGCATCATGCAAGGGGCTCACGAGGGCTGCGGGCGGACCCGGGCGATGGGCGCCAACATCATGCTGCCGTTTGAACAGGACCCCAATCCCGTCATCGCCGGCGACCGAAAACTCGTCAACTTCAAGTACTTCTTCACCCGCAAGTTGTTGTTCATCAAGGAAGTCCACGCCGTGGTGCTGTTCCCCGGCGGATTCGGGACCCAGGACGAAGCCTTCGAAACACTCACGCTCGTCCAGACCGGCAAACGTGACCTGATGCCGATCGTGATGATCGATCCCCCGGACACCAACTACTGGGAACAATGGATCGACTTCGTCCGCGATCAACTGCTCGATCGAGAACTCATCTCCCCGGAAGATCTCTCGCTGCTGAAACGGACCAGCAGCGTCGACGAGGCGACCGAGGAAATCATGGGCTTCTACAGCGTGTACAACAGCATGAGATACGTGCGGGGCAAGCTGGTGCTGAGGCTGCACTTCGCGCCCGATGACGACTTCATCGAACGGCTCAACGACGAGTTCGGCGATATCGTCGAGAGCGGTCGGATCGAGATGACCGAGATGAATCGGCTCGAAGCCGACGACCGACACCTCCGGCACCTGCCCCGGCTGGCATTCCGCTTCAACCGACGCAGCGCCGGTCGGCTCAGGCAAATGGTCGACCTGATCAACGACAGCCTGGGTGTCACCGAGTAGGACTCGGGGGCGATTTGTTCGGCTGTTTGGTCGAGGCCCCCTGAGGTCGCTCGCGGCCGTCGTAGACCAGGCAGTCGGGCCGGGCCACTCGCCACTTCGACACCTCCTCGATCGAAATCCCCGCCTGCACCACGAAGACGCTCCGCAGACCGCGGAACTCACGCAACCTCGAGGCGGCCCTCAGGCCGAGCCGAGTGTGGTTGACGTTGAGCATCTCCAGAGAGTTCTTCACCGACCAGCCGGCAATCACCTCGTCGCTCAGGCCCGTGCGATCCAGGTACAGCCGCTTGATCCGCCCGGTGCTCAGCAGTTGGGCCACACCCACGCCCGTCAGGGCGGCGGTGTTGCCCAGGTTGAGCGATTCGAGTGCCGTCGCGGTGGAGAGCTGTTCGAAACACCCGTCGGTCAGGCGACCACCCCGAATCGCCAGGACTCTCAGCTTTGCCAAACCGGCCAACCTCTCGACCAACGCGTCGTCGGCGTCGGGGCAGTTCCAGAGCTGGATCTGCTCGAGAGTCTTCAGCCCGGCCAGGTGTCTGCCCCCCGCGCTGCCGATCTCCCCGTCCTCAAGCGACGCCAGCACTGCCTCTTCGACCCCGTTGGTCTCCACCGTAAAGCCCGCCCGGCGGAGTGACCTGATGGCGGAGGCCTGTGCTCGAGCCGTCTGGCTGGGCAGCAGTTCGCCCACGACGACGTCTTCGGCCCTCTGACTCACGACTGCCCCGCTCGGCAAGGTCGGCACTCCCTCGGGACCGCTCGAGTCGCCGCCGCAGCCACCGACTCCGACTCCGACTCCGACTCCGACTACAACCAGCAGCCACGACACAACATTCGCTTTGACCAGATCACCCCGGACCAACCCACCGACTCCTGTTTCTTGACCCCGCGACCCGCTATCCGCGCGACTCCCGGCATGGTGTAGTATAGCGACGATGTCGTACCGCACGATGAAACGCCTGCTGGGCGAGACGAACTTCGAGCTGAAGAGCCTGGTGCTGTTCGGGATGGGGTTGACCGTGCTGGCGACGATCACCTTCGCCCTGTACTGGTGGCAGACATCGGGACTGGTCGTGGAAGCAAACCGGCAGACGGCTCGACAGCTGATCCCCCAAATCATCCTGGCTCACCACTGGAAATGGGATCAGCCCGATGAGATGAAGGAGGAATTCTCGACGTTCATCGAGAACATGGCCGAGGACATGCAACCGGAGGACCTGGCCGACTTCAAGTACCAGCTGTTCAGCTCCGACCCCTCCTCGGCCACCTCGCCCACCGACCGACCGATCGATGCGCGGGGCTACGAGGCGATTCGTGAACTGAAACGGATGCTCAAGGAGACCTCTGGCGAGCCGCTGGAAATCGTCCGCGAGGTCGAGGATGAGCAGGCGTCGGAGCGGAGCGAGTACCAGTTCTACGCCGGGATCGTCGCCAAGCAGTCGTGCATCGAGTGTCACAATTCGATCGAAAACGGAGGCGAACTGCAGATGGGGGACCTGATCGGAGTGGTCAAGATCAGCATGCCGTTGGACCGCACCCGCGCGTCGCTTCACCGCGTCTTCGCCTTCGTGATCACCGCCGAACTCGTCAAGGTCGTGCTGGCAATCCTGGCCATCTACCTGATCGTCCGCTACGTGATCACCAAGCCGGTGATGCACCTCAAGAAGGTCAGCGACGCCATCGCCCAGGGCAACCTCGAACTCAGAGCTGAAATCCGAACCGGCGACGAGTTCGAGGAACTCAGCCACGCCTTCAACCGCATGCTGCGGCACCTGGTCACCATCCAGGACGAACTCCAGGACGTCAACATCGACCTCGACAGCAAGATCGACCAGCTGGCCCAGGTCAACCTGAAGCTCTACGAGATGAACAATCTCAAGAACGAGTTCCTGGCGACGATGAGCCACGAGCTGAGAACCCCGCTCAACAGCATCCTCGGCTTCAGCGACGTGCTCGCCGCCGCCGAAAACCTCGACGATCGACAGAACCGATACGTCTCCAACATCAGGTCCTCGGGCCAAAGCCTGCTGGCGATGATCAACGACGTGCTCGACCTGGCGAAGATCGAGAGTGGTCGGATGGAAGTGCACGCGATCGAGTTCAAGCTCGAAGACCTCGTCGAGCGGCAGGTCACCTCGGTCGCACCGCTGGCCGAAAAGAAGAACATCGATCTCGACTTCGCCGTCGACCCCGAGTGCCCGTTGCTGTTTTCCGACGTCGGCAAGCTCGAACAGATCCTGCTCAACCTGCTCTCCAACGCGATCAAGTTCACGCCCGAGGGGGGCCGGGTGCGAGTCAAGGGACTCCGACACGACGCACGCCAGGTCGACCTCGTGGTCGAAGACAACGGAGTCGGCATCCCGCTGGACGACCAGGACGCGATCTTCGAGAAGTTCCGCCAGGGAAGCAGGACGCCCGGCCAGGAGGATCCGATGACTCGCGAGTACGGCGGCACCGGGCTGGGACTCTCGATCGTCAAGGAACTCGCACGACTGCTCGGCGGCAGCGTCGGACTCGAAAGCGAATTCGGCAAGGGCAGCACCTTCACCGTCCGCATCCCGGTCCAGCACACCGATCCGGTCGGAGCCAACGAAGCGGATGCCGCCTCCGAAAGCCAACAGATCGGACTCCACCGCACCACCATCGCACCCCTCGAGCACCAGGCCTCACCGTGACGCTCGAGCTGACGTCGGCGGCGATCGAGATCATCCCGGTGCTCGACCTGATGCACGGACAGGTCGTCCGGGGAATCGCCGGGCATCGCGAGAGCTACCGGCCGGTTTCCAGCCGGTTGGTCGATTCGGCCGATCCGATCACGATCGCCGACACCTTCGCCACCCGACTCGGACTCAAACGCATCTACCTGGCAGACCTCGACGCCATCACGGGCCAGCAGCCCGACTGGAACACCATCAAGGCACTCGCCGACGCCGGATACCCTCTGCTGGTCGACGCCGGGCTGCAGGATGCCGCTCGAGCACGCAAGTTGCTTGAACTCCGAGTCGACTCGGTCGTCGCCGGGCTCGAAACTCTCGGCGGACCCGACCTGCTCGAAGAACTGGTCGAAGCCGTCGGAGACAAGCAGCTGATCTTCAGCCTCGACATGCAGGCCGGCAGGCCCATGACCGACGCCGGGGCCTGGCCCGACCCGACACCCTGGGGAATCGCCGAAACGGCAATCGACGCGGGCATCAGACGAATCATCGTGCTCGACCTGGCCGGAGTCGGCAGCGAAGGTGGACTGCCGACGCTGGAATTGTGCCGCCGGATTCGCAGTCGGCACGCGGAGATCGAGTTGATCACCGGAGGTGGCATCCGGAACCGGCAAGACATCCTGGCCGCTGCCGACGCCGGAGTCGACGCCGTACTCGTGGCCTCGGCACTCCACGATGGGTCGCTCGGTTAAGGGACTGGCTCTCCCGCCCGTGGCGGGGTGCCTGTCCCGGTCGCGGGGGGCGCTTGTCCATTTCCCTCACGCGCTGTTGGCAACCGGCCGTGGCGGGGTGCCTGTCCCGTGGCGGAGGTGCTTGCCCATTTCCCTCACGCGCTGTTCGCAACCGGGACAGGCACCCCGCCACGGGCGGGTGAGCCAGTCCCTACTCCCCGCCGTCACCCCGTTCGAACACCAACGGCGTGTCCCCCTCGGGAGTGACTCTCAGCGAGATCTTCCCGTCGAGCACATCGGTCAGCAGGTCGCCGCAGACCTCGGCCCGCCAGCCGGTACACAACCGCGGCGGACCCCCCTCGCGGTCTCCGTGCACGTGCCAGCGGACCAGCGTCTTCAGTTCATCACTGGTCCCCACCAGCGAAACGGCCACGTCGAGCTCGGCACACCGGTTGGCCAACGCGATGGCCAGCAGTTGGCCCAGCACGTGATCGTCGTCGTGGATCTCGCCCCGCCGCCTGGTCCGCTCGGGATAGTCCTGTTCGGATCCCGCCAGCACCTCCCGCACCGTCGCCGCCAACGCCTCGGCATGACACTTGAAGTTGCGACGGGTCATGTCGCGAGTGGCCAGAACCTCCTGGGCCGTCTTCGGCTTCCGCTTGGCCAGGTCGATCAGCAGGTCATCCCGCAGCACGCGGCGGACCGGCTGATCGAGCTCCTCGCCGCAGCGGTCCCGCCAGCGGTAGACCGCTCGAGCCACCGCCAACCCGGTCCGATCCAGCCGGTTGACGCCCGAGAGTCGACGCCAACTCTCCTCGCCACGCTCGGCCTCGACCTCGTCAATCATCCGCTCGAATTCCGCCTCGGCCCAACCCTGCCGACCCAACGACTCCAGCGACTGAGACTGCCGCTGGTGGATTGCCAGCAGGAAGCGGACATCGTCTCGAGCGTACTCGACCTGCCGATCACTCAGAGGACGCCGCCGCCAGTCGGTGCGGGACTGCGTACCGGCAACCTTCTTGCCCAGCACACGAGCGACCAGGCGTTCGTGGTTCAGCGGGTAGCTGCGGGTCCGCAGACCCTCGGCAATCTGCACGTCCCACAGCCGAAGCGGTCGGCTCGAAGCGTTGTCCAGGCAGAAGCGGACTTCCTGGCGTGCGGCATGAGCCACCACGGTGACCTCGTCGTCGGCCATGATCCGCCACCAGTCCGAGAGGTCCTCGACGGCCAGCGGGTCGACGATGATCTCGCGGCCGGGCAACGCCAGCTGCAGCAGGCACAACTCCGGCCGGTAATAGCCCTCGGAAACGAACTCGGTGTCCATCGCCACGATGCCCGCCTCGCGGATCGCATCGCACACCCCCGCAAAGTCCTCTTGAGCGGTAACCAGGCTCTCGACCATCACTTCAACTCCAACCCGACCGCCGCCTGGCAGGCCGGGCAATAAAACGTCGAACGCTGTGCCTGGACGACTCGGACGATCGGAGCCTGGCAACTGAGGCACGGCTCGCCGGCACGGTCGTAGACACGGTGTGAGTTCTGATACCCGCCATCCTGGTTCAGTGCGTTGCGGTAGGTGCCGTCGGAGAGCGTCGAGCCCTCGTGGCGGATCGCCTCGCGGAGCACCGTCCGGGCGGCCCTCGACAATCGAGCAGCCTCGTGATCGGCGATCTGGTTGGCCGGTCGGGCCGGATCGATCCGGGCCCGGAACAGGATCTCGCTGGCGTACAGGTTGCCGATCCCGGCCACCAGGGCCTGGTCGAGCATCGCCACCTTGATCGCACGTCCCGTCCGGCTGCACAGCCGTCGCCAGTCGGCGGCCACCAGGGCCAACGCATCCGGGCCCAGCCGCGGCGGCCCCAACCGCTGGGCCAACTCCTCGGAACTCAGCAACCGGATCGTACCCAGCCCGCGGCGGTCCCAGAAAAAGAGCTCATCGACAAGTTCCGGCGTGCCACACGGATCCAGTCGCCAGTGATACCTCAGGTGACCCCGGTCGGGTGGTTCGGTGACCAGCATCAGGCCGGTCATCCGCGGCTCGATCACGAACGAATCGGACGTCGAGAGGTCCAGGATCACTCGCTTGCCGATCCGACGCACTCCGGTGAAAGTCGCCCCCTGGACCCGGCGGCGGATGGCCGCGGATCCCGGGGTAATCTCGATCGGGCGGAACCGGCAGCGGTAACGACCTGCCGCGGCCAGCCGCCGACCGGTCACGTGCCGGGCAATCCCCCGCACCATCGTCTCGACCTCGGGCAGTTCTGGCACGGGATGATCCTGGAATGACTGAGAACAGCGGTGCGGCAGCGTGCGGTGGGTTCGCCTGCAATGGCTCGGTTGTGCGGTTTCGTGCCGCCGCGAGGCCTGTAGGGGTTGTCCGACCCGGCAGCGGAGGGTCTGATCGTGGAATTTGATTGACGGCCTGGAGAAGCTGCACAATGCTCTAGATAGAGACTACCCAGAATATCGCATCCCAACCGCGGGATGAACTCACCGACGCCCCGCGTCGGACGAATGGAGGCTCAGACATGTCAGCCCGAGATCCCAGACACGCTTATCTCAATCGTCGTGGGCCCCAGCGTCGTACCCCGATGTGGGTCGCCGCCACCGGCTTCGCACTGGTCATCGGTGCCCTGGCCGTGATGGCCCGCACCACCCCACCCGTGCAGACGGCTGATTCGACGGCTGTTGTGGCACAGGTCCTGCCCGAGGCTCGTGCAGAGACGGCCACGCGGGACACGACCCGGCCGATCACGCAGCCGTCGCGCGATGAGGTCGCACCCAGCCCGGTTGCGGCTCAGCCACCGCGAACGGTTGCCGGCGGAAACCAGGCCGATTACGACTCGCTGATCGAGCTGATCCAGCAGGAAACCAAGGGTCCCTGGGAAGACGTCGACGGTTCCGGCGGCACGATTTCGGATACCGGCCAGATGGCCGGCATCCACGTCGATCCGGCCGGCCTCTTGACTCGAATGGCCACCGCCGACACCAGCGGACGACTCGAAGAACTCAGCCTGATCGCCGCCGGCAGCGACACCGGCAACGCCGACATCACACAACGCAGCCGCCTGCGGCTGGTCTCGCTGGCCCGGCTCGAGCAGGAAGTCGCTCGTCGCCTGGAGTCCGGTGAGCCGCTGCCCTCGGACATCAGGCACCTGGCCGGACTGCAGCAGGTGCGGTTCGTCTTCACCTACCCCGAAACCGGCGACATCGTGATCGGTGGCCCGGCCGAGGGCTTCAAGGTCAGCAAGACTTCCGGCACCGCGATCGGGGCCACCAGCGGCCATCCCGTCCTGCAGCTCGACGACCTGGTCACCGTGCTGCGAGCCTTCACGGCCGAAGGCGGTGGCGTGATCGGCTGCTCGATCGACCCGCGTCCCGAGGGACTCAAAAAGATCAACGACTTTGTCACCCGCTCGAACAAGAGGGGTTCGCTGTCACCCGCGGCGGTCAAGAACTGGACCAGCCAGTTGGGCAAGGCCCTGGGTCGCCAGGACATCACGATTATTGGTGTCCCGGCCGACTCGCGAGTCGCTCGAGTGATGGTCGAAGCCGACTACAAGATGAAGCTGATCGGCATCGGGCTGCTCGATGCCGGAAAGCACGTGCCGGGCATCTTCGCACTGATGACCCCCGCCGAGCAGAAGGCCAGTTCGCTGGACGCCCTGAGATGGGAGCTGACGATGAAGTACAGCTCGGTGCTGCGCAGCGACAGCGGCAACGCCTTCCAGCTGATCGGACGAGCCGTGCACTGCCAGTCCGAGAACCAACTCGTCAACTCCCGCGGAGAGCGGGTGTCGACGGGCAAGACCGAGGGTTCCAACCGGACGTTTGCCCGGAACTTCACCGAGCACTACGTCGAGCTGTCTCGCAAGAACCGCGTGTTCGCCGAACTGCAGAACGTCTTCGACCTGGCGCTGGTCGCCGCACTTCTGAACCGCCAGGGGCTGGCCGAGCAGGCTGGCTGGCAGATGGGCGTCTTCGAAAACCATGGTGATTTTCATCCCGCCGTGCACCCGGTGCCCCGCACCGTCGACTCGGTGGTCAACCACCGCGTCTACAACGGCCGCGACGTGGTCGTGCAGGTCGCCGGTGGCGTGACAGCCGATTTCGGCAGCCTGCTGGCTGACCGAGGCACGATCAAGGCCAACGCGAAACTCAACCGCATCGCTCCGGCCGCTCGAGCGGCCAACCTCGACAGCGATCGCTGGTGGTGGGATGTCAGCATCCCCCAGGCCACGGCCAACGCCAACGCCAACCAGCCCGCCACGAAGTAGACCCGGCGGAACAACCAGAATCTCCTTCGACGCCGGCCATCCCCGCCTGGGGTGGTCGGCGTTTTTCTGCCAACCCCGCTCTCCGTTGACCCTCAACCCCCCTCACCCTAAAACCGGTTCGACACACCCCGGCTCCTTCCAACCCGACAATTCTTCCCATGCCCCGCCTCACACAGGCCGATCTCGCCGAACGTAACACGGCGTTCGAATCGCACACTCCACAGGAGCTGCTGAGGTGGGCGGCCGATACGTTTCCCGGACGTGTCGCGGCCATCTCGGCCCTGCAACGGGCCGGCACCGTCATCTGCCACATGGTCGGAAGCCTCGAGCTGCAGATCCCCATCCTGTTCGTCGACACCGGAGTCAACTTCCCCGAAACGCTCGCGACGCGGGATGCGATCGCCGAAAGCTACGGACTCGACATCCGCACGCTGACACCCGAACAGTCGATGGACGAGCAAAGCGAGGAGTTGGGCGTGTTGTACGTGACGCCCGAGGGACAAAAGGAGTGCTGCCGGTTGCGAAAAATCGAGCCGTTGCGAGCGGTCGCCGACGAGTTTGATTGCCTGATCGGCAGCCTGCGACGCAGCGAGGGAGGCCAACGCTCGTTCTGCCCGATCCTGGCCGCGGACCCCGAGATGAACGTAGTGCGAATCAATCCGCTGGTGAACTTCGAAGACGAACACCTCGACAGCTACATCGACAAGCACTCGGTGATTCTCAACCCGCTGCACGCCCAGGGCTACCCGACGGTCAGCTGCAATCGTTGTACGACTCCGGTGCTCGAGAACGAGCCACGACGAGCCGGCCGCTGGCGGCACCTGGGCCCCTGGCAGGCCTACTGCGGCATCAACCCCACCGACCTGGATGCCGATACCCAGACCGCCGTCGAATTGCCCCAGGCATTGATCGACAAGGTCCTGGGTCGCGAGACCGACTTCGTGATCTAGCCTTGGGACTGGCTCACCCGCTACGGTGACCGTCTTCGGCCCAACACCGACCTGAGCGGGGGTGCCTGTCCCGGATGCGGGAAGTTGCCTTCGCGATCGGGACAGGCACCCCCGCTCAGAACTGCGCCAGGCTCGAGCCAGCCTCGGCAGCGGGTGAGAGCCAGTCCCCAACTCGTCTTGCACAATCCCGCTGATTCTCAGATCATCCGCGCGCCCACCCTCTCTCTCCTCTCACATCGGGCTCCGGAGACTCTCTCATGCGGTTGCCATCCTGGCTGGCCCTCTACCGGCGTGCGCGTCGAAACCGTCGCCGCCTCAGCACGATTCCCGCCGTCGAATTGCTCGAGGACCGCACTCTGCTGACCCTGCTGTGGGGATTCGACCCCGGCACCGGTCACCTCGAATTCACCACCGACGAGGTGGCCACCTCGATCACCGTCCAGGCCTCCGGCGGCACCGTCGGAGTCGTCGGCTGGGGCCTGTTGATCGACTCTGAAATGACAGTCGGGGCCGAGGACGTGGTCACGATGTCGATCACAACCGGCGGCGGCAACGACGCGGTCGATCTCTCGGCGGTCAACGACATCACCTTCCCGTCGATGTCCAGCGAACCCGACAGCATGGTGATCAGCACCGGCAGCGGAGCCGACACGATCGTCGGCAGCGGATTTGCCGACACGATCTACGGCGGCGGCGGCATCGACGCGATCCAGGGCGGTGATGGAGACGACCTGATCTACGGCGATCGCATCGACGGCGGATCCGGCGACGACCTGCTCTACGGCGGCGACGGCGACGACCGGATCCACGCCGGCAATGGAGACGACAGGGTCTACGGCGAGACCGGAGACGATTCGTTATACGGCGGAGCGGGCAACGACTCGATCACCGGCGGCACCGGACGCGACCTGGCCTACGGCGGACTCGACGACGACCTCATCTACGGCCTCGCCGGCAACGATACCCTGCATGGCGGAGTCGCCTGGGACGGCCTGTGCGACCCGCTTCTGGAGGACGACTGCGTTGTTGACGACGCCGGAGTCGACTCGATCGATGGGGGCAGCGGCCACGACTCGATCGAGGGCAACGGGGGCAACGACCTGCTGTTGGGCAACACCGGCAACGACGTCATCAACGGTGGCGATGGCAACGACCGGATCGAAGGCCAATACGGACAGGATACGCTCACCGGCCTGGCCGGCAACGACACGATCTACGGCGATTCCGGTGCCGACTCGATCACCGGCGGCGCAGGCGACGACTGGCTCTCGGGAGGCATCGGACTCGACATCCTCTTCGAATCGGCCGACGTCGACTTCACCCTGTCCGATTCTCTGCTTCTCGGCCTGGGCGAGGACCAGTTGGAAGCATTCGAGTACGCTCGCCTGGTGGGCGGTGAGTCGGAGAACCTGATCGATACCACCGAGTTCTCTGGCAACGCGACGCTCGTCGGCGGTCTCGGCTCTGACACGCTGCTGGCCGGCCCGGGCAGCGACGTGCTCAACGGCAATGCCGGCAACGACGTGCTCGCTGGCGGCGACGGACACGACACTCTGGCTGGCGGCGGCGGCAGCGACACGATGGACGGGTCGCTGGGCAACGATGTGCTCAGAGGCCAAGGTGGCAGTGCGGATGTGCTGCAGGGAGGCCCCGGATTCGACACCCTCGACGGCGGTGCCGGACACGACCGCCTCTTCGAATGGGCCGACACCCACTTCACGCTCGACCCCCTTACGCTCTCGGGACTCGGCACCGACCAGCTGACGAACATCGAATCCGCCCACCTGATCGGTGGCGTCTCGGACAACATCATCGACACCGAGTCGGTCGACTGGCCGGTGACGATCAACGGCGGAGCCGGTGACGACACGATCCGCACCGGCGGCGGCAACGACAAGATCCTCGGAGGTCGTGGCAACGACGTGATCAGCAGCGGCGACGGAGCCGACAACCTGAGGGGACAGGCCGGCCACGACATCCTCGAGGCCGGCAACGGCAACGATCGTCTCGATGGAGGCTCGGGCAACGACCAGCTTGCAGGGGGCGACGGAGACGACCGCCTCAGAGGACGCACGGGCAATGACCTGATCGACGGAGGACTCGGGCTCGATCGACTCGACGAACTCGTCGGCGGCAACGCCACCCTCGTCGATGCGCAATTCGTGGGAGCCGGGCTCAACAGCCTGGTCGATATCGAGACCGCCAGGATCAAATCCGGCCAGAGCGATGACCTGCTCGACGCCTCGGGATTCTCGGGGCCGGTCACGCTGATCGGCGGATCCGGCAACGACACCCTGATCGGCGGCCCGGCCGACGATCAACTGATGGGCCGGCAGGGTCGAGACCGAATCGAAGGCCGAGGCGGATCCGATTGGCTCTCGGGAGGAGGCGGCGACGACAGCCTGCTGGGCCACGCCGGAGCAGACTCGCTGATCGGTGGCACCGGCAACGACCTGCTCTTTGGCGGTGACGGCAATGACACGCTGCTGGGACGCCTCGGCGATGACTCGCTCGCCGGGCACGGCGGCGACGATCGGCTCGACGGAGGCAGCGGACACGACCAGCTCGTCGGACTCGCCGGCAACGACCTGCTGATCGGAGCCTCCGGAGACGACTCGATGCTCGGCGGAGACGGCAACGATCGGCTGCTGGGTGGTTCCGGTTCGGATCTGCTCCTCGGCGGAGACGGAGACGACACGCTCAGAGGCCAGGCCGGTGATGATGCGATCGCTACAGGCGACGGACAGGACACGGTCGTCGATCAGACCGCACTCATCGACGAACAGTTCACGTTCCTGCCCGACTGGATCGACGCCTGAGGCTCTCCGGCGGGGTCAGATCCGCCTGCGGCGGACCCCTGGCTACCAGGTCAACCCGTCCGTGCCTTGCGGATCTTCACGGCAATCTCGGCCAATACCCGCCGCCCGCGGCCCATCGCCTCGGTGCTGGCCGACGAGAGTACCGTGTTGATCTGGGCTTCCAGGTTGAGCAGCAACTTGCGGAAGTACGCGAATTCACTCTCGACACCCTTCGGATTGTCGATCGGCTGACGCTCGGCGATGAACCGGTCGTGGGTGTCCTGAAGCCAATCCCGCTTGCCCAACGACTGGGTGTCGCCGACATCGCACGCCTTCTGGCATCGGGACAATTGGAGCGCAGCATTCCGCATCCACCGCCGGGCATCGTCCCAGGCATCCCTGCCCTGGCGAGTCGAGAACTCCTTCTCCTCGAAGTTGAGATCCCGGTTGAGAGTCTTGACTTGTCCCAGCATGCTGTCGACCTGCTTGCGGAGCATGTCGAGCTTGACCGTCTCGGCCTGGATCCCGAACCAGTGCGACTCAATCGACGTGTACACCACTTCGTCGACCACCCCTGCACCCACTGCGGAAGCCATCGTTTGAGGCAAAGGCACGGGAGCCACCGGGGCGACTCCCACCGCAGCCACCGCAGCCACCGCCGGAACCGTGGCTACGTGAATCGCGATGTTCGTGTCAGGTGCACCCGGCGGCGGCAGCAGCGGCTGGTCGAGCATCGTCGCGGGACCTCCGGCCGAGGGTCCCGGGCAGGGGGTTCCGAACACCACCCACAACGACACACTGCCGGGGTCGATTCCGGTCGCCACCGCCAGCCCTCGCAATGTCGCCGTCACCCCCGAGGCCAACCGACAGATCACTCCCTGGGTCACCCCCGGCGGCCGAAACCAGGCCCAGCCATGACAGGCACCGGAACCATCCAGCGACAACGATTCCCAATCGGCCGAAGCCGGCCGCATCGCGAAGGGAACAGGCTGATTGGGTGAGGAGGGTTGTTCAATGCATCAGCCATGAAAAACGCTGGCGGCAGACAATCCGAAGAGCTCTCGAAATCAGACCGTGACGAATCGGGCTCGAAGCCATTAAGATATAGACAGAGGCGAGAGACTGGCTATCAGGCGATGATCCCATGAGTACGGCATCCACCAAGGCGACCGTCGAGTTGATCCCGGACCCCGAACTGGGAGGATTCACGGCATGCGTGCCTGACATTCCAGCCTACGGTGAGGGTGAAACCGAAGAGTCCGCGATCGAAGACATGAAGGAAGCGATCCGGGCATACATCGACACCTTTGGCCTGGATGCCACCCTCGGCAGGATCCGCGTACCTGCGCTGAAAGAGATCGACCTCGATTTCAACGAGTTGGCCGGTGGCTAGGCTACCGCGTCCAGACGGTCGGGCGATGATTCGATTTATTTCTGGAACGGAGCGGCAGGGTTTCGAAGTGGTCCGAGTTCGAGGCAGCCACCACGTGCTCTGTCGCGGGACACTATCGACAAGCGTGCCCGTGCATGGCCACCATTCGCTGAAAATCGGAACGCTCCGGAAGATCCTCCGAGATGTCGAGTTGTCCCCAGGAGATTTCCTCGAGCGATGGAACACGTGAACCCCGATGTGATCTCGTGCAAACCGAGTGGGCGATGAGGGACTCGAACCCCCGACATCCACGGTGTAAACGTGGCGCTCTAGCCATCTGAGCTAATCGCCCGATCCGGTGGGCACTGTAGAGGATGCCGAGCCGACCCGGCAAGTGGCCGCTCGGCTATCTCCTGACTGGGTCCGCTGGCACTCTGTTATAATCACGGCGTCCCGTCCCATGCCCCGCCCCGCCCTGCCCCGGGCCAACCCGAATGCCCAATTCGCTGGCCGATTGCGCCGACTCGCTCGAGCAATTGCGAAACCACATCGAGGCGCTCGGCGAACAACTCGAAGGCCTCGGACTGCCACCCCCCGTCGGCGATGAGTGGCACGAACTGCTCGTCCGCAAGCTGCTGCCGCAACTCGACACCGACACGCCACTGATCGTCGCGGTGGTCGGAGGCACCAACACGGGCAAGAGCGTGGTGTTCAACCACGTCGCCGGCGAGGCGGTCAGCGCGACCAGCCCACTGGCCTCGGGAACCCGGCACCCTCTGTGCCTGGTCCCCGAGGGCTTCGACACCGATCGGCTCAGGACGATGTTCGACGGGTTCACCATCATCCCCTGGTCACAGCCCGAACAGACGCTCGAAGATGTCCCCGAACACCAGCTGTTCTGGCGGACCTGCCCGTCTCTGCCCGACAACCTGCTAGTACTCGATTCGCCCGACATCGACAGCGATGCACAGGTGAACTGGGAACGAGCCGAATGGCTCAGGCGGTCCGCCGACGTCCTGATCGCCGTGCTGACTCAGCAGAAGTACAACGACGCGGCCGTCAAGCAGTTCTTCCGACGGGCCGCCGCCGAGGACCTGGCCACCATCGTGGTCTTCAACCAGTGCCAGTTTCCCGACGACGAGCAGTACTGGCCGGCGTGGCTCGAGACCTTCGTCAGCGAAACCGGGACCAGCCCCGAGTTCGTCTACCTGGTCCCCTACGATCGATCATCCGCCGAATCCGGACACCTCGAATTCCTCGGACGACTGGTCCCCGACCCCGAACAACCCCGAGACCTGCAACAGGACCTTTCGAGCCTGAGGTACGAGACGATCAAGTTCCGCTCGCTACGAGGATCACTCGGCCGGCTGCTCGCACCGGAATCCGGCGTCGGGGCCTGGCTGGAAACGGTCCGTGGCCGCAGCGACGAGTTCCATAGGGCGGCCGAATTGCTTTCCGCCGAGCACCTGGCGTCGATCGACGACTGGCCCAGCGTCCCGGCTCGACCACTGATCAACTCGGTCAGAAGCTGGTGGCGTGACCAGCGGAGCGGTTGGTCGGCGGGAGTGCATTCCTTTTATAACACCATCGGGCACGGCCTGGCCTGGCCGTTTCGCAAGCTGGCCGGAGCCGGGACCGACACACCCCAGGATCCCCTGGCCGAGTACCGCGAGATCGAGTGGTCATCGATGCTGGGCTCTCTCGAACAGGTCTACCGTCGACTGGCCTGGTGCCGCGACGCCGGAGGCGCTCAGCTGGGGCCCCGGTTGAGTCCGCTGCTCGAAGGAGAATCCCGCCAGGCGGTCCTCGAACAGCTCCGCACCGCACACCAGGAGTGTGAACTCAACGACGAACTGTCTCAGATGGTGGCCGAGGCGCTCGAGGAGTTCCGCAGCGAGAGTCCTCGATCGTTTCGGCTGCTGAAGCGAATCGACAAGCTGGCCGCGGTCGCCCGACCGGTGACCAGCGTGGCACTGTTCATGGTGGGGTTCGGCCCGGTGGGCGAGGTGGCCGCCGGAGCGGTGAGTGATGCCGCGATGCAATCGGCGTTGCACGTCGCTGGAGATGTCGCCGGCGGCACCGTCGCGGCCACGCTGGGCGAATCGGCGATCAGCCAGTCGGCCGCCACCGGGGCCGGCTACATCGAATCGAAGTTCCGCAACCTGCAGGATCGCTTCGCCGTGCGACGTGCCGGCTGGCTCGCCACGCAACTCGAACAACTCGTGCTGGGCGACCTGGCCCGGGAACTCGAATTTGCCGCCGCGACTCCCCGTTGCGACGCGTTTCAGGGTCTCGAGTCGACTGTCGGCTCGCTGGCTGCCATGCTCGAGGAACTGGCCCCGCTGTCGGTACCTCCTTCGAACTCAACCCCATCCGCAGCCTCATCCAAAGCACCATGAGCGACGGTGAACTCGCACGGCTGAAGGCCCTGGCCCGGATCGACGAGCTGGTCGAACGACTCGACTCGTGGGCCGAGCACTCCGTGCCCTGGCAACCCGCTCGCGATGCCCGGGCCCTGGTCCGCCGCCTGCTGGATCGTATCGACTCGCTGCGACTGAGACTCGAAGCGCCGCTCGTGGTCGCCGTCTTCGGCGGCAGCGGCACCGGCAAGAGTACCCTGATCAACGCGCTGGTCGGAGAGGAAGTCACCGCCAGCGGCCGCGAACGGCCCACCACCCGCCGGCCCCAGGTGATCACCACCCCCGACCTCGACCTCGATCCACTCGGACTGACCTCCAACTCGATCGACGTCGTCCGAGTCGACTCGACCGTGCTGCGTGATGTCGTGCTCGTCGATTGCCCCGACCCGGATACCGGCGAAGAAGCACACGATGCCGGACAACTCGATCGGCTCCACGAAATCCTCCCGCTCTGCGACGTGCTGCTCTACACCTCAACTCAACAGAAATATCGCTCGGCACGCGTTTCCGAAGTGCTCGCCGTGGCGGCCACCGGGTGCCGGGTCTTCTTTGTCCAGACCCACGCCGACGTCGATTCCGACATCCGCGACGATTGGGCGAAACAGCTGGCCGAGGACTTCGAGGACCCCGAGTTGTTCCTGGTCGATGCCCTCTCGGCACTCCAGCAGCAACGCCAGGGCCGGCGGCCCGGTGGCGACTTCGCACGGCTCGAACACCTGCTCACCTCCCGCCTGGCCGCATCGGCGCGGCTGGAGATCCGGCGAGCCAACCTGATCGACCTGCTCGACAACGCGCTCAAGGAGTCTCAAAAGGACTACGACTCGGCCTGGCCGGCCGTCGTGACTCTCGAGAGGGCCCTGCAGGAGCAGCACGAACGGTTGGTGGGATCGCTGGTAACGCGGTTGGCCGAGGAACTCGAGGCCAGCCACTACCTGTGGGAACGGCGGTTGGTCGAACGAGTGACCAGCGACTGGGGCTTCAGTCCCTTCAGCAGCCTGCTGAGACTCTCGCAGGGACTCGGAGGACTGCTCGCCTCGGCGTCGCTGCTGCGTGCCCGCTCTTCGGCACAGGTCGCGTTGCTGGGTGCCTGGCAGGGAGGACGCTGGTTGACGTCGCGAGCCAAGCGACGGGATGCCGATCAGCGGATTGAACAACTCGCGGTGCTGGGCATCGACGATTCGGTGTTGCGCGAGAGCCAGCTGGTGGTCGAGGGTTTTGCCGAGTCGGCCGGGTTCGACCAGGCACTCACCTCGTCCCGCTCACTCGAGTCGCTCCGTGACGACGCGGCCCAGCTGCAGCAGTCGTTCCTGGACGACGCGGGAGCACAGATCGAAGAGGTCATCGAAACCCAGGCCGCCCGCAGCCGCGGCTGGGGCGTGAGGCTGGTCTACGAAACGGCGCTGACAGTGCTGCTGGGCTTTCTGCTGTACCGCATCGGCCGCAACTTCTTCTACGACACGCTGCTCCAGGACGGTGAGTTCCTGCCGTTGGAGTTCTACCTGCCGGCGACCGCTCTGAGCGTGCTGTGGGCCGCGGTGCTGGTGATGGCCTTCACGCGGCGGCTGCGAAGAGGACTCCGGCAGGCCATCGCCGGGCTGGCCGAACGGGTCGCCAGGCACCGGGTGGCCGGTGGGCCATTCGTCACGCTCGAAACCGCCTGCGAGGACGTGGGCCGCTCACGCGAACAGCTCGAGCTGCTGTGCGAACGGGTCGCGGGACTGAAGACCACGCTGGCTTCCGAGGTCGACGGAGCGTGATCCCGGGGACTGGCCGCCGCCGCCGGCGGACAACGGGCCGGAGAATGCCTGTCCCGGCTAGACGCGACAGCAGATGGGACAGGCACCTGCGGAGCCAGTCCCTGCGGTAGCAACTAGTTCCCCGGTGAGAAGCGGCCGGAGGTCTTGCCGGTGGAGACCGACTGCTTCTTCAGTCGCTTGCTGCGGGTGAACAGGGCCGAGACCTTCCCGGATGAGGTTCGGTCGCCGACACTGCCTCCGACCACTCCGCTGACGGCTCCGGCCTTGAGGTTGTAGGGACGGTCGACCAGGCCGGGGACGAACAGGCGTCGACGGGGCACGTAGCCGATGTGAGCCAGGAAGTCACTGAGATTGATGCGGCGGACGGCCGTCTCACGCGCCTCGGCCACCATCTTCTTGTGATGACCGATGATCTCCCGGAACTGCTGTTTCTCGAGATCCGAGCCGGCCACGCTCAGATCGGGGATCTGGCCGATGACCAGGTATTTCATCTGCAGAGTGATCGTCGGGTCGTCCTCGGTGTAGTCGTGGCTCTCGGAAGGGAACTCGGTGTAAAACACCCGTCGTCCATCGTCGAGCACCTCGTGGATGATCTGCCCGCCGATTCCGCTGATCATCTCGTGCAACTCGCCTCGGTTGCTGGCTCCGTCCTTGTCGAAATCGACCAGGCCCACGAAGGCAAACGCGGACGGGCGACCCGGTGCCCACAGCGGAGTGTAGATCAGGTCGTTGGGCTGGATCGGGTCGTAGATGTCGCGCTTGATGATGCGGGCTTCGGAGAGATGTGCGCCGATGACCCGAGTCACCTCGATCGATCCCTTGATGTCCTCGAATCCAGGCGAAAACCGCTCGTCAGCCGCGTCGCTCGCCTCGTCATCGTCAGCGGTATTGGCCGGAGCCGACGGGCGACCGACGCCACGGTGCGTCTGCTTGTAGATGCTGAATTGGGTCCGAGTGGTCAGCTTGTCGTCGCGACCGAGGTTGATCCAGACCAAGCCACTGTCGTTGTCGACCCAGCGGACCAGGCCGTCGGGCCGGTCGTAGGTGATGCGTTCTCGCTTCCGAACCGCGTCGGTCAGGAAGTCGTTGATGTCCTCGAGACGCCCGATCTGGCCTTCGGAGTCCTTCTTGAGCTTTGTGTAGGTGTCCTTGGTCTGCTTGAGCGAGTTCTGCAGGTTGGTGTTCACGCCCCGCAGCGTCACGATCTGGTCGTCCCGCTTGCGGATCTCGGTCTCCTTGGTCCGGTTCGCGTCGTCCCGCTCACCCTCGGCCGCCTTCCGACGTGCGTCGTGACCGCTGGCGACGTCCTGGTAATGAGACTTCATGGCTGAGAGGAACTCGACGGACAACTGGCGGTTCTTCTCGGACAGGTTCCGGTTCTCCGAAACCAGGTTGTCCACCTTCTGCTTCATCGCACGCAGCGTCTCGGCGTACGAGTCTCGCTGCAACTCGGGACCACCCAGCGTCTTGATGTCGTCGACCATGCTGCCCAACACCGAATCACGACTGGTTTCAGTCGCCCTGCCGACCAAGGCCACGTTGGGATAGCCGACCTTCGACTTCAACTCGTTGATGTCGTCGAGATACGTCATCTGCAGTTTCTTCGCGTCACCCGCCTCCGCGGTCTTTTCCCGAAGATTCGCCTCGCTCTTCTTGAAGTCGCCCCGAAACATGTAGGTGGTCGTGGCGAGAATCAACGTAAACATCGCTGTGAAGATGAAGCTGATTTCCTTGAACCCGACGGTGCCTTTGGAGGCCATGGCCGCTCCCCTGTCACATGACTGGGTCGCCCGGCTCGACGCCTGGCGACGGTGTTACTCAGAGTTTCTCAAAGAGACTCAGAGATGCCAGGAGAATCCCGGCACCCTGTCTCTGAATTCTAGGTGGGGGTAGAGTGGAGTCAAGAAAACGGCACGCTGCAACCACCCACCTGATCACATCCTAACGGTTTTTCCGGTCGTGACCCAACAGGGCAAGCCGAGATGACGCCGCCACGATGAGCAACCCAGTCTACATTCTCGACGTATTTTCCCTGGTCTTCCAGGTCTTCCATGGCCTGCCGCCGATGACCGGACCGGCCGGACAGCCGACCAATGCCGTCTACGGCTTCACCAGGGACCTGATCAACCTGCTCCGAGACCATCGGCCCTCGCACCTCTACTGCGCCATGGACTCGCCCGGACAGGGTATCCGCAACGACTGGTACCCCGAGTACAAGGCGAACCGCGACGCGATGCCCGAAGACCTGGTGCCGCAGATCGCGATGATCGAGGAGGTGATGGCCGGGTTCGGGCTGCCGGTGCTAAGGGCCCAGGGGTGGGAGGCCGACGACATCTTTGCGACCCTGGCCAGGCGGGCGGCCGAGGCGGGGCACCAGGTGAGAATCGTCACCAGCGACAAGGACGCTCGACAACTCGTCGGGCCGCAGGTCCAACTGTTTCACATCCGCAAGAACGAGTTCCAGGGCGAAGCCTATGTGCTCGAGCAGTGGGGAGTCCGACCCGACCAGGTCATCGACTTCCAGTCACTCGTCGGCGACAGCGTCGACAACGTGCCGGGCATGCCGCTGGTCGGACCCAAGAAGGCCCGCGCGCTGCTTCAACAGTACGAGACGCTCGATGAAGTGCTCGCCCACGCCGATGAGGTCAACGGCAAGAAACTCAAGGAAAACCTCGTGACCTTCGCCGACCAGTCCCGGCTCAGCCGACGACTCGTCACGCTCTACGACGACCTCCCGCTGGAAATCGATTGGGACGCTCAGAAAATGGGTACTCCCGACCTCGGTCGACTCACCGCACTCTTTACCGATCTCGGATTCCGGTCCTTCCCCGCCGAAGTCCAGGCCCTGGCCAACTTGCCCGACGGTGACCTGGCACCGATCGCAACAGCAGAACCCTCCTTGGACCCGAGCGCATCGCAACAGGGACAACTCTTCGGACAACTCGACCGCCGCTGGAAGGTGGTGGACACCCCGTCGGAGTTCCAGGGCTTCCTCGAAGAACTCGAACAACAGACCCGGTTCTGCTTCGACCTGGAAACCACGGGCCTCGACGAATTGACCGCCGACATCGTCGGCTGGGCGTTCTGCTGGGAGGCCGGTCAGGGATGGTACCTGCCGGTGCGAGGCCCCGAGGGTGCCACGCTGCTCGATCCCGATACTGTCCGCGATGCACTGAAGGGCGTGATCGAGAACCCCGAGATCGAAAAGACCAACCAGAACATCAAGTACGACATGCTCGTGCTCAGGCGGGCAGGCTTGAAGCTCGATGGCATCGGGGTCGACCCGATGATCGGACACTTCCTGCTCGACGCGGGGGCCCGCAGCCACTCGCTGGCAGCACTCTCGGAACAGTACCTCAATCACACCATGATCCCGATCAGTGACCTGATCGGAACCGGCAAGAACCAGAAGTCGATGGCCGAGATCGACACCGCCGTGGTGGGCGAATACGCCAGTGAGGACGCGGACGTGTCGTGGCAGGTGGCCGGACTGGTCACCGAGGAACTCGAACGCGACAACCTCTGGGACCTCTACTGGGATCTCGAACGCCCGCTGATCCCGATCCTGGCCGAAATGGAATACACCGGCATCAGGCTCGATTCGGCAGAACTGGGCCGGCAGGCCGAATCGGTCGGCGAGCGACTCGAAGGACTCGTCGGTGAGATCCACGAGTTGGCCGGTCGTGAATTCAATATCGACTCACCCAAGCAGCTCCGAGAAATCCTCTTCGACGAACTCGACCTGCCCGTGCAGAAACGGACCAAGACCGGTCCGAGCACCGACCAGAGTGTTCTCGAGAAGCTCGCCCCGCTGCATCCTCTGCCCGAACGCATCATCGGACATCGGCAGCTCAGCAAGCTCAAGAGCACCTACCTCGATGCGCTGCCGGCACTGGTCAACGCCCGCACCGGTCGCCTGCACACCTCGTTCAACCAGGTCGCCGCCTCGACCGGACGACTCAGCTCGCTGCACCCCAACCTGCAGAACATCCCGATCCGCACCGCCGAGGGCCGGCAGGTCCGGAGGGCGTTTGTCCCGGGTGAAGAGGGCATGGTGCTCTTGTGTGCCGACTACTCGCAGGTCGAACTCCGTGTGCTCGCTCACTTCAGCGGCGACACGGCGATGCAGGAGGCGTTTCGCGATGGCATCGACATCCACACTGCGGTTGCCTCGGAGGTGTTTGGAGTCGACTCGGCCGAGGTCGACAGCGACATGAGGCGCATGGCCAAGGCGGTCAACTTCGGAGTCATCTATGGCCAGAGCCCCTACGGACTCGCCGCCGGGCTGGGCATCTCCCAGGCCGAAGCCGCCGCCTTCATCGACAACTACTTCTCACGCTACCACGGCGTCGCACGGTACCTCGATTTAGTCCTCGATGAATGCCGACGCAGTGGCTACGCCGAGACGATCCGGGGACGACGACGACCGATCCACGGGATCCGGCCCGAACCCAACCGGCAGCGGAACATGCCCGAACGGACCGCGATCAACAGCGTGATCCAGGGCTCGGCCGCCGACCTGATCAAACAGGCCATGATCGGTGTCGATGGGGCTTTGAAACGAGATTCCCACCCGGGAAAGATGCTGCTGCAGATTCACGACGAACTGGTGTTCGAGGTGCCCGAGACCGAGCTCGACTCTCTGGTGCAACTGGTCCGCCACGAAATGGAATCGGCCCTCGACCTCGACGTGCCCCTGATCGTCGACTGTGCCGCAGGGCCCAACTGGCTGGAAATCAAGGAGATCCCGGGCGGCTGATCGCGAGCCGGGTTTTTCATTGACACCCTGCACAGCAGCGATCACCATGAAGCCTCACGCCAAGGGACTCTTTCAGTCTCCTTCGAGAAATCCTCTTCTCCACGAAGACCACCGTGCGAAGGATCCGCACGTTCGACTCTCTCCTTCCTCTCAGAAACCACGGATCGGTTCCTTTCGGCCGCCCCCGGCCACATGACACCCTCAAAACACACCTCTCCCCCCACAAGACAACTCCGTGACACAGGATCATTGCGCCCCGGTCGTGGGACTGGTTGGCGGGATCGGGTCGGGCAAAAGCGCCCTGGCCGACTGGGTCTCGCAGCATGCCTCGATCAAGGTCCTCGACGGTGACCAACTCGGGCACCAGGCACTCAACGAACCCGAACTCGCTCGCAAGATCCTCGATCGCTTCCCCGACTCCCAAGACCCCGACCACTCCGAACACCAGGTCAACCGGGCCGCGTTGGCGGAGATCGTTTTTGGCGACGACCTCGAGAGAGAATCGAACCGAAATGACCTCGAAGCTATCGTCCATCCTTTTATTCGCAGGAGACTCACGGAGCTGATCCACGAGCATCGTGGCCAGGACGGCTGCGAGGCAATCGTGGTCGATGCCGCCGTGCTGCTGGAAGCCGGCTGGGACGACCTGTGCGACCACGTGGTGTTTGTCGATGTGCCCGAAGACATCAGGCTGGGGCGAGTCGACTCCACACGCAATTGGACCCGCACCGAATACCTCGACCGACAGGCCAGCCAGTGGCCTCTGCAACAGAAGCAGGACACCGCCGACACCTCGCTGGACAACAGCACATCGCTGGAAGACTCAGGACCCCGACTGCTCTCACTGATCCACTCCCTTCACGGCCCAACCGGATGCAACGGACGTAACGGACAAAACGAAAAAACCTCCGCATCCTGCCCCTGATCCCGTTCGACACCTCTCGCCTCGAGACCCGTCATGAGCACCCCGTCCCCGACTCCTCCCGATGCCGTCGCCGACAGCGATCCCGCCGCCGTCTTTCCGGCCGATGACCGCTACGAGGAGATCAAGCAGAGCGACATGCACATCGCTGATTTGCAGCGAATGACCATGAAGGAACTGCTCGAGTTGGCCCGCGAGGAGGGGATCAGCGAATACTCTGGGCTGAAGAAACAGGACCTGATCTTCCGCATCCTCAAGGAACGCACCAAGCTCAACGGGTTGATGTTCGGCGAAGGGACCCTCGAAATCCTCCCCGACGGATTCGGATTCCTCCGCAGTCCCGACTACCACTACCTGCCCTGCCCCGACGACATCTACGTCTCACCCAGCCAGATCCGCCGCTTCGGACTCAAGAAAGGCGCCACAGTCGCCGGGCAGATCCGACCGCCCAAGGAGAACGAACGGTACTTCGCGCTGCTGAGAGTCGAAGCGATCAACAGCGAAGATCCCAACCTCGGGAGCGCCACCGTCAGCTTCGAGGACCTCACGCCACTGCACCCCGATCAACGACTCAACCTGATCACCACCCCCGATGAACTCGCCATGCGGGTCGTCGACATGATCTGCCCGATCGGCATGGGACAGCGAGCCCTGATCGTCTCGCCACCCCGGGCCGGAAAAACGATCCTGCTGCAGAAGATGGCCCGCAGCGTGATCGAAAACCACCCCGATGCCTATGTGATCGTGCTGCTGATCGACGAACGGCCCGAGGAAGTCACCGACATGGAACGGCAGGTGAAGGGGACCCGCTGTGAGGTGATCAGCAGTACCTTCGATGAACCCTCGAGCCGACACGTCCAGGTCTCGGAAATGGTCATCGAAAAGGCCAAGCGGATGGTCGAACACGGACACAATGTCGTGATCTTCCTCGATTCGATCACCCGGCTCGCTCGGGCCTGGAACAACGAAGTCCCTAACTCGGGCAAGGTACTCTCAGGTGGAATCGACTCCGGAGCTCTGCAGCACCCCAAGCGATTCTTCGGAGCGGCTCGAAACGTCGAAGACGGCGGAAGCCTGACCGTGATCGCCACCGCGCTGGTCGATACCGGCAGCCGCATGGACGACGTGATCTTCGAAGAGTTCAAGGGGACCGGCAACACCGAGTTGCACCTCGATACCAAGCTCGTCGAAAGACGCGTCTGGCCCGCCATCGATGTCAACCGGTCGGGCACCCGCCGCGAGGAGTTGCTGATGCACGAGGAGGAACTGAGACTGGTCTGGGTGCTGCGACGTGTGCTCAACGACATGAACCCGGTCGAAGCGATGGAATTGCTGACCAACAAGATGCGGCGGGCCGATACGAACGAGGAGTTCCTGCTCAGCATGAACCTCGGCTGATTCGCCCAGGCACACTCCCGCGCGACACGCAGCTTGTACCAGTCCCATCGCCTTCCATCGCCTCCCATCGCCTTCCAAGAAGTCCACCACCTCACGATGCCTCAACGACTCGACGTATCCCCGAACGCTTTGCCCGATGACCGCTTCGCCGTGGTCGTCTCGAAATACAACTCCGACATCACCGACCGACTCTGCGAAGCCGCACTCAAAACCCTGACACAACACGGGGTTGCCGACGAGAAGATCGTGGTGGTGCCGGTGCCCGGGTCCTTCGAAATCCCCCTCGTCGCCAACCGACTGGCCCTCTCCGGAAACGTCGACGCGGTGGTCTGCCTCGGAGCAGTCATCCAGGGCGAGACGACTCACCACGAGTACATCAACCACCAGGTCGCCGAAGGGATCAGCAACGCCGCTCTGCAAAGCGGTGTCCCGGTCGCCTTCGGTGTGCTCACCTGCCAGAACCTCGAACTGGCCCTCGACCGCGCCGGTGGCCGGATGGGAAACAAGGGCCACGAGGCCGCACTCGCCGCACTCGAAACCCTCGCCACCCTCAGAGCCATCGACGCGGCCACTGACAACTCAGCCGAAACCTCCGTCGAGACGGCAGAGGATTGCAGTGGCGAGAGCGAGGAGAGCGAGGAGAGCGAGGAGAGCGAGGAGAGCGAGGAGAGCGAGGAGAGCGAGGAGAGCGAGGAGAGCGAGGAGAGCGAGGAGAGCGA